>Ga0213833_1002328_pt1 | contig 12326 bp, 12 predicted proteins | sample SWATP21_FD_160575 | JGI IMG/M metagenome (GOLD analysis project Ga0213833, IMG submission 160575) | Coastal seawater microbial communities from Marineland, Florida, United States - SWA TP2 #1 | ecosystem: Environmental > Aquatic > Marine > Coastal | place: USA: Florida | collected 2016-08-14
TGTGGGTGTGGGTGTGGGTGTGGGTGTGGGTGTGGGTGTGGGTGTGGGTGTGGTGCGTGGGTCTCTTCGTATCACACAGCATACGAATGTGACCTGCCGTGGCTTGGTGTTCGCTCCCTGGTTGTTTGCCGCCTGTTGTCATGCTGCATGCAGGTCTGTTCGCGCTTTCGACCGCGTGAGCGGGTTCGAATCCAAGAACGCGCGGCTGGTGGACAACAACACCGTGCCGTCCTTCACACTGCAGCTCATGCAAAAGTGGCTGTCCATGCGGTTGGATCTGTTGGGCGCCATTGTGTCGTTTGGTGTGGCTGCGTTTGCTGTGGTGAACCCTGGGGACCTGGTGGAGGTGGGCTGGATCGCCATCGCTCTCAAGTATGCCTTCTCCGTACGCAGACCCCCCACCTGCCTGGGTGCACCTGCCATACCATCCGATTCTCACGTCCATGTGCCTGCCTGGCTGCCTGCCTGCGTCTGCGTGTGTGTGTGCGGTCACGTGCGTGTGTGTCTCGCTCAGATGACCGGCGTGCTGCAAGGTCTGGTGGAGGCCGTCGCCATTGCCGAAGCGCAAATGGCAAGTGTGGAGCGCGTGAAGGAGTTCTCTGAAAGCGTCAAGCCGGAGGCAGCCTGGGCCAAGGACTCCGACCCGAAGCCACGCACGTGGCCGTCCAAGGGCGAGATCCAGATCCGTGACCTCAAGCTTCGCTACCGTGACGGACCGCTCGTGCTCAAGGGCGTCTCCGCCACCATTCGGAGCAACGAAAAGGTGGGGGGTGGGGGGTGGGGGGTCGTGGTGTTGGTTTCATGCCGTGTTTTGTCGTTGTCAGCATGTGTGGTGCGCCCGACTGACTCACACGTGCTCACTGCTGTGCCATGCGCACTGCACTGATGATGTTGTGCACTGATGCTGTTGCGCCCCCTCGCTCCCTCCCTCCTGCCGCTGCCCTGTTCTTCCTTCGCTTGCTGCCCTGTTCTTCCTTCGCTTGCTTCTGCCCTGTTCTTCCTTCGCTTGCTGCCCTGTTCTTCCTTCACTTGCTTGCTGCCCGCCGCAGATCGGTGTCGTGGGTCGCACAGGCGCCGGCAAGAGTTCCATGATGAACGCGATCTTCCGACTGGAAGAGGCGGCCGGTGGCTCCATCACCATCGACGGCCGTGACATCGCCACCCTGGGACTGGGTGTGCTGCGGTCCAGTGTCGTCATCATCCCTCAGGACCCGGTGCTGTTCACGGGGACCCTGCGGTACAACCTCGACCCCCTGGAACTGTACAGTGACGCTGACATCTGGGCAGCGCTGGAAGCGGTGCGGCTGGACGGCGCTGTGAAGAAGCTGGCCGGGAAGCTGACGGAAGAGGTGGCAGAGGGCGGGAAGAACTTCAGCGTCGGGCAGCGACAGCTCATGTGCATGGCACGTGCGCTGCTCCGCAAACCCAAGGTGCTGATCATGGACGAAGCGACTGCAAGTGTCGACCAGGTTTGTGTGGGTGGGTGTTTGCGGCCGGCTGCTGTCTATGTGTGCGTGTGTTGTGTGTGTGTGTGTTGTGTGCGCGCGTGCCTGACAGTGCAGGTGATCAGCGCAAGGCGATGTGCGGGGTTTGGTTGGGTTGGTGATGAAGCGCTTGTTGCACGCGACTCACAGCGCTTGCGTTGCTTTGCGTGGCCCGCGGGCTGCACAGGGCACGGACATGGCTGTGCAAGAGATGATCCGTGACTCGTTCCGTGACTGCACAGTTCTCACTATTGCGCATCGGTGCGTCCGGCTGAAGTGGTCTCGTTTGGGTCTGCTTCTCGTGCGGTAGTGTTTTCGTCAGAGCGGTGGTTTGCGTGAGGTGTGAATGCGGTGTGACTGGTGTGTTTGTTGCCATGTTGCCATGTTGCCATGTTGCAAACAGGTTGGAAACCATCATGGACAGCGACCGTATCATGGTGATGGATCAAGGTGTGGTGGTCGAGTTCGACACGCCGCTCAACCTGCTCAACATTGGCAACGCCGGTATCCTCTACGGGCTGTGTGAAGCCACCGGCGCGATGCCGCACCTGCGTGACATTGCGGAGCAGCATGCGGCTGGTGCCCAGTGAGTACAGTGGAAGCTGCCGGCGAGCCATGAACAGTGGCGCAGAGGTTGCTCCCTTTTTGCTTGCACCGCCTTTCTGGCACAGACTGTTGTGTCACTGCTCTGGAGTTGCGTGGCCCCTGTGGTGTCATTCCCTCGCTGTGCACGCATCGCGTTGCCTTGAAGGAGTGGCGCATGAGCCGTGTGTATGTGACCGGTAGGGGGTCAAACAAAGAAAGACGCTTCGATCCACACCATGCCATGCCACAACACCAAACGCAAACGTGGTTGAAACAATAAACAAGGTAACAAAAGCGTGCTAAAACGCAGATCGAGCTGCAAATGTGGCCTCTCGAGCAAGGTTGGTGTGCATTTCCGCCGCTTGAACCTCCATTCTGTCTTTTGTGGCATTAATTGAGCCGCCAAGCTGAGATCGAACACACCAAACAACACACACCGCGCAAGGTTTACGTATCCATGGGGACACTGTGCACGCAGACACCTCGCCTCACCTGACTTGCTGCTCTATCCGCTGCTGTTTCAGGTGCGTGGCCCATGCTGACACGGATGGCATGTTGCTTCGCACGAAGCAGGGCCCGATGCCAGTCATGTAGCACGTCTGAACAACAGCATTGGGACCGAGGGGCCATCACACACACGCGCACCCACGCACACGTAGGCACACACATGAGCATTGAGGTACCACCACAGGCACGGCGCACGGGAACATGCGCACCAATGGATGGAGCGCGCAGGACATGTGTTTTTCGGATGGAAGACACATGCAGGCAGGCAATGCCCACCTCATCCGTCACGATGCGAACATCCACTCCAACAAGATTCACAGGGCGGCTGGATGGACACAACACAACACAACACAACACCACACTGCAGGTCACTCCCGGTTCCACTTCAACATTTCAGTGCAGCACACTGGCGCGGGGGCACCTACCCTTTTGGTTTCGTGTGCTGCCCAATTGCATGCGCACAGACACATCCAGTTGGTGGTGAGGACGGACTCGAGCACAACTCCAACACCGCGCGCAACATACCCGCTCATTCGTGAACCGGAACAGGTATCCACCAGAAAGTACAAAGTATCTGTCCTTCCATACAGGCCCGATGCAGCAGGAACACAAGTTGTAGAACTTGTGCCCACGCTTTTGAAGCCATCCTTCCTTTCGCACTTCCCGTCGAATAACATCCTCGTCCGCACCGCCCACAGACAACTCCACCGCGCCGACTTTCACCTCCTCATCGCCACCAAAGCCACCCATGAACCCACCTTCTGATGCCATACCAGGCAACCTGTGTTCGCTCTCGTGTGCGGTCGTGTACAGTGTGCGAGGTCTCCACAACCCCTGTCTCTGTGCCAGGCTCGGCCGACTTGTGTGCCGCGGTACAAGTCATGAAATACAGAACTATTCGGTTCGCCGAACGTTGCGTTTGTGCGAATATGACGTGACGTTGTGCCGCACGCGGCCGTTGACAGATCGTCGGTTTTGACCTGCCCGGCTGTTGCTGTTTCACTCTCAGCCTTCAGTGGAGGTTTGCTTGCCACCGCGTTGTGTGTCGTGTGCCCTGGTACACACCAAGGTGCGTGCATTCACGTGTAGAGTCGTGGTGTCGTGTGTGTGGCTCACCCTTGCGCCTTTGCGGCCGTTCACGGACATGGTTGATGGTGCTTTGTGTGTGCGTCACAACCAAATCCAGCCACCCTGACAAAACATGTATCGGTGGGTCCCCCCGAGTCACTATGGCCAGCGTGCTGCTGGCCGTGCATCTAAGCCTCGCGATAAGGAGCCAAGCATGGCTGAGATCCTGTCTTGGCCGAGTGAAGACGAGCCCACGGTGCGTGGTTGTGTGTTACATTTTCCTTTCAACGGCGGCCGTACGGTTGGTTCGTCGTGCTGTCCCGAGAATCACACTCTCATCCGCGTGCGTTTCGTTGCGTTGTGCACCCCTCTTGTCGTGCCCCACCATGCCCTCTTCTTTTCATCTTGTTCAGCCAAACGTCCAGCACGGCCCTGTTGCTGTGCCGTCCTGTGCTTGTGGCTGTCACGGCGGTGCCGAAGCCACACCAGCGCCTCCGCCTGCGCCTGCACCCGCTGGACTGCCCGCAGCTGCCGCCGCCGCCGCCACATGCGCCTGCGGCAACTGCGCGCCGGGTTGCCAATGCGGCTGCCAGGCTGGTGCCGTGGCAGGCGCCGCTGCGTCTGTGGGCGGTGGCAGCGTCGCGGGCATGCAGATGCAGATGCAGGCCGGAGCCTCCAACAACCGTTTCCTGTCCGAGAACCACGAAGCGTACGCGTACTACTTGCGCCGCCCGTACGAAGTAAACATGGCGTCGGCGCAGAGTCAAGGCCAGCAGCAGATGCAGGCTGTTCAAACCACCCAACAGCAGCAGACGCAGATGCAGACGCAGATGCAGTACGGCGTCGACAGTGTCACGTCCGCACAGCAGGTGCAGCAAGTGCAGCAGCAGCAGCAGCAGTACTCTTCGTTCGCCGCGTCACAGATGACCGCGGAAGAAGCCGCAGCCGCTGGCGTCGCCATGGGCAGCGTGCAGCGCTCCCCTCGCAGTGCCACCAGCGGGATGCCGGTTGGAAGCGACGCCGGCGCACCTGCGTCAGCCGCCGCGAACAACAACCCTAACCGCCGCCGTCCTTCCGCCACACGCCGCGGTGGTTCCTCGGTTCGTGGTGGCGGAGGTGGCTCTCGCCGTGGCTCAGCCGCGCCGCCACCGCCACCACCACCACCACCATCGGCGTCACAAGCACCTCAAGGTGCACGCAACGCGCCTGGTGGTGCACGCAACGCGCCTGGTGGTGCGGGCGCGGGCGCGGGTGCGGGCGCGGGCGCGGGTGCGGGTGCGGGTGCGCCGGCATCCGCGTTGGGGGCGCAAGGCGCCAAGAAGGGCACCACGAGGCCCAAGGTGAACCCTCGCAGCCGTCCTCGCACCGCGCCGGCCGCGCAGAAGTTCAAGAAGCCGCGGGCCAAGCCCGTCACGAAGGTGGCGGACTACACTGGCCCCGCAGAGGATGAGGCGTGGAAGCGTCGGTGCAAGCAGCGTGCGCGCGCACGGGAGTTGCGTGAACAACAGGTGCGTGCGTTGTTGGGGCGTGGTGTTGTGATGAGAGCCGCACCGTGCTGTTGTGACCTGCCCGTGTGTTGCTGTTCTTTCTTACCTTCCGGCACGCTTCCCCGTTGTGTGGATGTGTGTCAACAGAAACGCCGCGTGCAAACGAGTCGCTTCTTGCCCGACTCCTCCTTCAAGACGTACTTCAACAAGACGGTGTTCCACAACTACGGCAACCAGAACATCCGCCCCGTCATTGGCGGCGTCGCGTACGGCGACTACCTGTCCAGCCACAACATTAACCCCATGCTCCACCCGCCCACCGAGCGCCAAAAGCTCATCCAGGCACGCCAAGTGTGCCGTGGTGCCGTGCGTGGATACCGCACCCGTCTCAACGGTGAGTGAGGAGTGGGGTGTGGGGTGTGGGGTGTGGGGTGGCTCAGTCAGCCAGGCTTGTTGTCCTGGTGCTGTACTTGTCTTGTGTTGGTGCTGTGTACCCTGTGGAGATGGTCGGGTCGGCTGATGATGCCATGTGTTGCGTGTTTGTTTGTTTTTTTGCGTTTGTTGTTGTGTTTTTGTTTTTTTCTTTGTCGTGCGCCTGCCTACAGACGGCTCGCCCCCACCCCACAGCCCCAAGCCGGAGTACTACAACGAGGACGGCGACCTGGTGTTCCCCACCATCGCCCAACTCCGTGCCCAAGATCCCACGGACCCCTATTACGGCGCCGATCCGTACGTCGAGGCGGAGTCCTTTGACAACGTCGGGCGCTACGAGCTCAGCGAGGAGGAGGTGGCAGCACTCGAGCGTGCCGCCGCCAACGCCGCCGCGGTTGCGGTGACGACGACCTCCACGTACACCACCACGTCCAACAACGCTCGCCGTGAGGGTGCCACGCCTCCGCCTGCCCCTGTTGCCGTGGCGCCACAGCCCTCACGCATGCCACAGGCCCCGATGTACGCACCACCACCGCCACCTCCGGCGCAGCCTGCGTCTGTGGCATCCCGACCCGCCACAGCCAACAGCTTCGGTGTCATCCGAGTGCCCACGCCGCAACCACAGCGCCAGCGCCAACAGCAGCAGGTGCAGCAGACGCGGACACAGACACAGCGTCAGCAACGAGGCAATGGGGTGATGACCACCACCACCACCACCACCACCACACGGCGCCAGCAGCAGCAGCGGCGACCCGCCACAGCAGCCAGCTCCGTCCGTCGTCAGGAGGCACGTGTGGCTGGCGTCACACATGCAGAGAGCGACCATGTTGCGGACTGCTTGATCATGTACCGAGCGTAGTGAAGGAGTGAACGCGACGTGTGTGTGTGTTTGTGTGTGTTGGCGATCGACATCGACCTGAGAGCGGAGAGCTGAGAGGCGATGTTGGAGAGGGAAGCAGAGCGAATGCTGGTGAGGTCGTTTGAAAAATAGTAGTAATACGATTGCAAACAACTCCTGACACATGACAACAACATACAAGGAGCAATACACGTTTGCGCCCTGCGTACTTTCGTGTGTGGCATACGTACGACTACACGACAGCACCACAAGCACGAGATCATCATCCCCTCCCTCCAAGGACGACACGTCGTACGCCAACGTGCAGAAATAAAGTGGTGCTGCGCGCATTCTTCTTCACGGCACGTCTCAGTACCCTCGTTGTGCCAGGCGTCGCAGTTTTTTCTGGAGCTTCTGGTATGACTTGTTTTGTGCTTTCGTCTGGTCGCCAGCAACAACAGGTAGGTGTAAGTTGTGAGAAAACAGACAGGAGGCGCTGGGTGGTTGACAGAACGTCACACCCCGGCACACGAACATTGGAGATCTCTCGGTTGTTCCATGTGCTACGTCGAACCTTGATCGGTCTGTTTCCCACGTACTTGCCTGGTGTTTGAACGGGAGCCCGCACTTTGGGTGAGACCACGCACAAACCAACCAACACGCACACACACCCGTGCTTGAGGCGCCACGCACCGTTCATCTCCTGAATGGCACGCGACGCATCATCAGGATCCAACAAGCTGACGAAGGCATATCCGCGGTTCTTCTTCGAGTCTTTGTCCTTGATCACCTTGCACATTGCAAAGGACTTGTAGTGACTAAAGGCCTTCGACAGGAGCTCTTCGGAGCACTCATTACCCACGTCACCGATGAACAAACGAAAGTCGTTCTCCGGCCATTGTTGCAGCGATTTATCGTGCCACACTGCCCCTGCTGCACTGCGCACAAACTTGTGTTTGTTCACTTTTTTCGGCAGTTTCCCGGTCGCTCGTGCCACCGCCATTGCTGCCGCTGACATCTTCCGCTCACCACCCACAGCTGTTCGCGACTGGTTGTGGCTGCCCTCTGACTCTTGCTGCTTCGCACGCTCATACGCGTACGGATTGTACTCGTACGCGGACTGTTGCTGCATGAACGGGTCCTGGGTTTCCGGGGGTGGTTGGTACATCATCCCTGGTCGCTGCTGATTCATCATGCCGTACATGGTGGCACCGTACTGCTGCGGCGCTACCGGCGCGGGTTTGGGCGCCAGTGGGTCCTTCACCGTTAATCGATGCTGTGGCGCACGCATCACCGCCACAACACCAGCACCTGTGGCAGCAGCGCCCGTGGAAGTGGCAGCCGTTCGCTTCTTCTTGCCGGGCCTCGGATTCGATGCCACTTCGGCACCAGGGCGTTTACGTGCTGCAGAGGTGCCCGGAGAAGCGGCCTTCGACGCGACAGCACTGGCAGCAGGCTTTGACGCGCCTGTACTTGCTGGCTTGTCTGTGGTGGCTGTGGTGGCTGGCGCCACCGTCACTTCCTCACTCGGGTCGATGTCCCCCTTCTTGACCTTCTCCTCCAGCTCATTGATCTCACTCAGGAAGGCGTCCAAGTCCGCCATGGCTGGCTCCTATGTGTGCACAGCAGCGTCTCACAGCGGGTGCTACCCTTGAGCTGGCACTCACACGAAGCCACCACCCACCAACCAGTACGTGGGTTTCGCACAACCCCAAGCTTGACGAAGCACCGACGGGACGTAATTTCTTGATTTTGTGAATGTAGTGCGGTTCTGGTTGCTGCCCTCACCGTGACTCACCGTGACGGACCGTGAGGCTCAGCAGTGCTCACTCACTTGTCCAAGCAACTGAGAGGGGTGCACACCAAGCGTGCCTTTCACTGCTGCTGCTCGTGCCGCAGCTTTGCGCCGCGACACAGCTGCAGGCAGCGGTGCTGCCGCGGCACCATCGTGGTTAGTGTGGTAGACTGGCGTGACAAAATGCAAGCGACTGCTTCTGCACGCGGTCAGTGGCACAACAGTTCGCTTGAAGCAGCAGGCAACATGAGCACAAAGAAGAGCAAGAAACGTGAGTAGCTCGTGGGGCGGAGTCGTAATATTGTTGGCAGACGCTGCAGTGCGGACGGGCGGCTGGTGTGGTTTGCACAGACCACGTTCTCACTCTGGGCGTACTGTCGTGTGATCGTGACAATGCATGTGCAGGTCGCCGGCCGGAAGGTGTTGTGGAGCTGAAGGTGGAAGGAGATGGAGCATCCAACATGGCCACTGCCATGGCGCAGTTGTTGGGCACTCGCCTTCCGAAGGAAAAGGTGCGCAGTGTTGGGTCGTGGGGTCAGTGCGGCAGGGTCGGTGTTATCCTGCGGATGGACGCGACTGACGTGCTGCCATTGCTTTCTTTCATCGTGTCTCGTCACATATAGGCCCCTGTCCTCGCCAAACGGCGCACTGCCGCCATGAAGCAGCAGCGAGAGGCACGCCAACGGGCGGCGGCGGCAAAGGCGGCGCGTGTGGCAAAGCTTCGCAAGCGACAGCGGTTCATGAAGGCACCAGATGTCACGTACCGGTCTGGTTTGGAGCGCACGCTTCGGAAAATCGCAACCCGTGGTGGTACGCAGTGCACAGGGCACCGTGTGACTGTGTTCTCGCTCTGTGTTTTGTGTAGTGTGAGGGATTAGTGTTGCTTTGGTTTCGTTTTGAAGCGTCGTCCTCACCACCGGGCTGTTGTGTTCAGTTGTGGGTCTCATGAATGCCATCAAGGTTCACCAGCGCGAGCAGGAACAGTTGGCAGACAAGTCTCACTCGAGACAAACTAGTACGTCGGTATATGTACAGCGTGCAGACGTGAGGTCTTTGCGGTTCTCTGCTGTCGCCGCTTTGGTGTGTGTATGCCACTCACGCCCGCGGCGCGTCCATCTCCACAGAGGGGGCTGCACACCTGCAAGACAAGTTCATGAGTGTGCTGAAGGAATCGGCAGCTGCCTCGATACCAGACGACTCCGCAGTGGGTGCTGGTGCTACAGAGGTGCGTACGCTTTGCGCGCTGGGGGCATATGGACATGGCTGTGCACGTGCGCGGGTTACGACGCCTGGCGTCGGTGGTGCCCTACTTGATGTGCTTGCTGTTTGTGCAGTGGGGAGTGTTGCGTGACGATTACATGATGGGAGCCAAGATCAAGGACTGGCAACGAGTGGAGCACGAGCGTCGAACACAAGGAGCCGCTGGTCGGGGGTTCGACGAAGAGGAAGACAGTGCGTGGAACGCGGCAGGGTACGACGCCCTGGGTTCAGACAGTGAGGAAGACGCGAGTGCCAGCAGCTGAAAGCAGGCAAGGGCTGGCAGGTGTGGCACACTTTGTTTCAACTTTTTGTAAAAATCACAACTCGCCGTGCAAAGAACATAACGACTCTACTCCTCCTCCTCCGCATCTGCCTCAACACTATCCCCGCCTTCCTCTGCTGCGCCTTCTTCATCCACCTCATCATCCAAATCATCAAGGAACCCCTCGTCCTCAGAGTCAGAGTACAGCCCAGCCAACCGGTAACGGTACTGGATGTCCGAGTTGACAAGGTGCATCCACTTGCCAGACTTGGCGTCTGGTGGGAACTGAGGTGGCTCGTCAAATTCGCCGTTCATGAAGCCCACCATCTCGTTGAAGATGCGCTCCTGCACTCCCAAACCCGCCCCACATAGCACAGGACAACACGCACGCATCCATCAAGCGGTGAGAAGAACGTCCTTGGCACCACCTGAAAGCAGCCTCTGCAAAAGAAAAGCAAGCCAAGCCACCCGCAAACAAACAAAGACAGCACTCACCCGAGCCTGATAGGTGAGGGATGCATTTTGATCCAGGAGGTGCGCAATATCAAGCAACTCCTCGTTATCATCAGGAACCTGCGGTGTCACAGAGACACACAAACCGCGTACGAAAGCCGTGAGCACCCGTGGAGTCGTGCACTGGCGGCACCAACAACCAGCACGAACCTGCGAAACCAGGCTAGGTGGCAGCTTGACACGCGGCGTGCTCGTGATATGGTCACGGAACAACAACAAATCAGCAGCTGCCTCCTCCGGCGTGTCGTGAGCATTGACCAGCTGTGGTGCACCCAGCACATCCAAAGGATTCACCTCCTCTGCCTCGTCGCCTTCCACATCGGACATGGCACCCACTTCCCACTCGCCGTCGCTCGCATCCACGTCACCCATGGTCACCTCGAACGGGCGGATCTCTGCCTCACGGCCCACAGTGGGTGTCAATGTGGCAAGGCACCGAGCCTGGCTCCATTGTCCCACTCGCATGCCAGCACTGCCACACGCTGTGGCACCGTGCACAGGCGTCGAGCCACACGCATCGCTCAGCGCCACACATGCGGGTGCGACGTGACGTGTGACGGCCGTACGAGCACGAGCTCGTGCTGCGGAGGCAACGCATTGAACTGCGCGGGTTGCCATCGTGTCGTGTGCTGCAGCGGTCCCTCCTTCGATTCAAGCCGCAAGGTGCCAACAACCAGAACCAGCAGCCGCAAGTCGAGCAAAGGAGGAGGCACACTGCAAAGGCACTGCACGCTGACCAGAAAATACACTCAATGAGCACCGACATCAGTCTTTGTTCTGATAAATCAGGCATAAATGTGCAATTATCATAAATACCATTCAGCTGTTGCTGCCCTGCTTGCTGCGAGGCTTTTTGGGCAGGCGCGGGGTGTTGTAACGGTGAGCAACACATCTTGCGCGCTTGAAGCCTCAGCATCGGCCCAGTCGCACCGTGTCGCATCCAGGGTGGGACCGCGTCCACACACTTGTTCGAGTGGCCGTGTCCAGTGACTGCGCCCCCGAGTGACTGGTGACAGCGCCCTTGGCAGCCGTGTCGTGTTGCAGGACGACAGGACCAAGGCAGCAGTATTCAACATGGCGGCCACTGTACGTTTTCCGGCGTGTGAAGGCATCGTGGGAAGAGAGACTGCGAGGGCGCTTGCTGCTGGGGTGTTAACATGCATATGCTTCTTGCTGTGCTGCCGCATGGCTTGTGCAGGATGGAATGGACCCCGAAGAGGTCGCTGCTTTGCAGAGTACGTCGCATGTGCACTGGTTGGCACCTGCACCCGCACCTGCCGCTGCCAGCTCTTGGCTACCGCACAGCTCCATGCGCTGCTATCACCGTATTCACGCGTGTGTTGTTGTGTCCACTCTGTTGTGGGCATCAGGCATCTTCGAAACGTTTGACACAGATGGCACCGGTCGCATCGACTCGAGCGAGCTGGAAGTTGTGCTTGAGAAGCTGGGGCGTGACCCTAGTGAAGGTGCGCCAGTGGCACTTACCCCAATTGTGTCACCCTGGACTTGCGTTGTGACCTTTGTGTTGCTTTGGCTCGACTCGGTTCGGTTCGCTTGTGGTTGCCCTTGTGACCCCTTCCGTCGCAGCGGAGAGCATGTTGAAGGATGTGGATCCAGACAGAAGTGGCCAAATCACATTCGACGAGTTCGTGACCTTGATGAACCGTGCCAAGGACACCACACCTGGCGAGGCCCCCAACCCACAGGTGCTGGAGTTCCTGCGCATTCTTGACGAGTACCGCCTGAAGTGTGAGCACGAGGGCAACTATCTTGAAGCCGCAAGAGCCACACAGCAGCTGGACACGCTGCGAAAGCAGGAAGAGCGCCGCCAGACCAAGGCGTTGAAGGCACGGCAACTTGCAGAGCGACAGGATGTGCAACTGGCACACAACATGCAGTATGCAGAGTTCAATGTGGCGTGGGACAAGTACATGGAGGAGTACGATCAAATGGCCGCCATGTACATCCAACAAATGCAAGAGAAGCACGCGATTAAGCTGCGAGAGTTTCAGGAGAAGCTTCACGAGGATCTCACCAAGCGTCCTCCCAAGTTTTCGCGGGAGTTGCTGGACTGGCGTCAGCGACAGCTCATGCT
>Ga0213833_1002331_pt1 | contig 12307 bp, 8 predicted proteins | sample SWATP21_FD_160575 | JGI IMG/M metagenome (GOLD analysis project Ga0213833, IMG submission 160575) | Coastal seawater microbial communities from Marineland, Florida, United States - SWA TP2 #1 | ecosystem: Environmental > Aquatic > Marine > Coastal | place: USA: Florida | collected 2016-08-14
CACGCAAGAGAGCCATTTAAATATCTACCCCAACTGTCACAAACCAATTGCGACCATCAGCCGGAATAAGGCCGGGACCCGGGTAGCCTGCTGCCCGGCGGGTGAAATACATATTATTAAGCACATTGTTCACTCCTGCATTCAGGCTCAGCCATGACCTTTGGTATTTCACTGAACAGTCCATCACGCCAAATGCCGGAATAACACCATGAATGGCATTGGATGAACTCACTGTATTGGTGGCATCAGTAAACTGTTGACTGGTATAGGAGTATTGGCAGTTGATACCAAAACCTTTGTACTCATAGCTAATACCGGTACGAAGCATAGTAGCTGGAACCAACTCAACCTTTTTGTGATAAAAGGCCTGCTCTTCACTGCCAGTATAATAAGCCTTCATAAGCGTGAGGTTGGCGAATACCAGAAGGGCAGCCTCCCTGCCTTCTCTTTCCTGCAACTGTAAGAGGTCTGTCTCTACAAATGATTCAAGACCATAGGTGAGTGCATCAGATATATTGGTGCGCATTCTATATGCCCTAAACATTTCAGGATCTTCTTGCAGCACCTCACCAATCTTATTTTGATAGCTGAGCATGAATGCGCTAACATCCACATTCACCACCTTTCTATAGCGGCCTCTCATCCCTATGTCCATATTAAAACCCCGCTCGTCGCTCAAATTGGGGTCTACCTTAAAATTCGGATTTACCACCTTCATATCATTAAAGTTGATAGCCCTGTAGTTTTGAGACAGGTTGGCATAGACTTCAAACCATTTACCCGCCTGATAACCAATGCCAATACCCATGAGAAAGAAATCGCGTGTGCTTGACAGGTGGCTTTCAGTGCTTTTGTCAAGCAGTGTATCGCCTGCCAGGTTGGTTCTGATCTCTCTGAAAACGCCGTCACCTTTGGTGCTTATCCATTCATAGCGCACTCCCGGGGTAACGGTGAGCCGTTCACTGATGCTAAAAGCGTTTTCAGCAAACAAGGCCAGGTTCCGGCTTGGAAAAACAAAGTCGCTTCTTTCAAGCCTATCAGGATTCAGATAGGCAAAATCAGGGCCGTAACCATCGTTGGCGTCGCCCTGCTGCTTGTGGGTATTGCCTTGATAAAGTCTTACTCCTGTGGCGAGTGCTGAATATTGTTTGCCGGTTTTATAGCGGTGTATCAACCGGGTTTCATGCCCAAGATTCACGTAGTGGTCCCAAAGCAAATCGCGGTTTGCCAAAGGGTCGGTGGCATTGGCGGTGCCCAAATATCCCAATGCTTTTCGCTGCCCGCTTAGCCCAAATGTCTTAGAACTGATTGCAGTAAGGTATGAGATCTTGTAGTCAATATTGAATGAAGCCACATTCCAGCGCACCTCAAACCAGTTTCGGTCTCTGATAGTTTGCCTTGGGTTTATGGCAAACATGCGGTCGGTCAATCCACCGCCCTGCTGGGCCAGGTAGTGCATGTATGAATAGTCAGCCGATATACTCAATCGACTATTGAATTGATAACCCAGGCTTATATGTGCATCCTGACGATGAAATCCGGAGTTTTCGCGCCAGCCTTCGCCGCGCTTCAATTGGCTATAACCGTAATAGCTGAATTTGCCGATGCGACCCCCTACGCTGTTGTAGCTGTTCCAGAGCCCAAATGACCCGGCGCTGTTTCTGAGCTGAATGCCAAATTTCTTGTCTTGAGGAGCTCCCTTGAGCTGAAAATTGAGCATGCCACCAAATTGGGTTCCATACTGCAGGCTGGCAGCACCGCGCACCACTTCAATGCGCTCTATGGCATGGCTGGGGGGAGTGTAATAGCTCTCAGGATAACCCAGAGCATCGGCTGCAATATCGTAGCCATTTTGTCGGGTATTGAAGTTGGAAGTTCTGTTAGGACTCAGCCCCCTTACCCCAATGCCTAATTGCAGGCCAGCATTATCACTTTCCCAAATATTGAGACCAGGCACCTTGGCAAAAAGTTGTCTGGCATTATCGGTAGCCTTATTGCCATTGGTGGCATCCACAACAATAAGGTCATTTTTTTTGGCTGTGTAAATCACGGTGCCTTCTACATTGTTCAGCCGGCTTCGTTGCAGGCCTCCACTACCTTCATCTTCAATGGTCACTGCATCTAGTTGCCTCACTTCAGGTACCAGTGTCACATCAAGCTTCGAGCCCAGGGCTTTGATGTACACCTGCTCAGAATAAGAGCCTATTTCGAAATGCGAAATATTGACCTCATACATGCCTGTATCAGGTGCACTGAGTTCATAATACCCCTTATCATTGGTATAGGCAATTGAAGTGGTATTTACCAAAGCTACCTGTACATCAGCCAGGGGCTTTCCATCTTTATCTACTACCGTTCCCTTTAAGCTTTGCGCCAGGCCGGTGCTTGCTATGAGTAATGAGAATATAACTGTAAGTAATCTCAAGATGCTTTCTGCTTGTAAGGCAAAATCCAGCTTTTGGGAGCATGGCTCCAGCTTTCATTTGCCAGGTTCACATTTTTATCAGTATACAGGCGGCTGCCTGTTCCGTTTAGGTTCATATAGCCTTCCACAAAAACTTCAGGGTTTATATAACCGGCCTTTTCATACTCCCTTTCAAGAAAGTGCGCGAATTGCACCATAAAGTCAGGATTGGTGGCAAGAAACTTCTGTTGTCTCGCAGTGAGGTAGTCACACAGGTTTACCTGGTCAATTTTGCCGGTTTTGTCTTTCACTGTGTAAAAGGCAACTCCTGCCTTATCGGTAAGCATTACCCTCCATGAAAAACGGTAGCCTTCTTCGGTCCAAAACAAATTGCTACTGTATAGGTGGTGGCGTAGGGGAAGGAAGAGTTGGATAGCAAAGTGGAGCGCGAATATGGCTACTACAGGTCTTCGGTATCTTTTGTCTACCGTCCATTGACGACCGCTGACCGTGGACGGTTCACTGTGAACTGTCAACAGTGAACTGTAAGCTCTCGGAGAGATGAACCTTAAAACTCGCTCATGCAAAGAGTGGTCAAAAAACAATAGGGTTGCCCCTATCATGATAAAAGGAAATACACCTATCGGGAACAGAGCCCAGGTGATAAAATGGAAGGCAACTACCGCTGCAAAGGCAAAGGGCCGTGACTTGCGCCATAGTAGGAAAAATGGAACGGTGAGGTCGTATAAACAGCCCGCCCAGCTAAAGAAATAGGCAGTTGCTTTATACTGAAATAGCTCCCCCAGTATGGGGAAATCATATTTTGAGCGCAGCCAGTGATGTAATGGTTCGGCCTCTAGCAGCCAGTCTGGATTTACTTTGGCCAGGCCCGCAAAAAAGTAAACCAGGCCTATTTGTAGCTTGAGGCTGTTGATGGTCCAGGCCGGAACCTTGTCGCGCCTGATATGTGGTTTTCTCCAGGCATCAATTGAGTGGTTGGCATTGGCAGGCAACCATATCATTAAGAAGCCGACTATTGAAATGAAGTAATAGTGGTTAAGGTAATTGGTCGCATCCATCAGCTCAGCATAAGTGAAGAGCAGAAAGAAGGCAATGGTTGAAAATCTATAGAACAGACCAGCAGCCACCATCAAAGCAGTGATGGCAATGAGTACAAACAAGGCATGGGTACCAAAGTTGCCAAGGGGAGCCACCCACTCAAAACCCCAGTACTTAAAGTGGTAGCCAGTGTCTACATACAGCTCCCTTACCCAGCCCATAGCCAAAAAGCGAATGGCGCTACCAAACATCATTAGCCCGAAAAACACCCTGAAAAATGCCAGCGGTGCTATGCTAATGGGCTTGTTTAGTGAATTGGATATGTGCTGCCTGCTTATCACTTTCTACTTTTCACTTTTCACTTTTCACTTTTGACCTTTCACCATCATGAATCCCCATCATTATCAGCGTAGTTGATGAGTATGCCTAATTCTGCTGCCATATCCACCTTCAGGTAAACCACCATTTTCTGCATCTCGTTAAATATTTCAATGGCCTTGGCCTTGTCAGATTCCACAATGCTTTTGATGTCCTGATCCAGAGCATCAATTTTTTCAAGAACCGCATCAAACTGATCGTTTATGACATCAGATAGCAATTCATCATTGCGTTTTGCATCCAGATAGTCCAGATAATCATCAAAACCGTCAAGGTCTGAGCCGTTAAAAAAGTCTTTGAGTCCAGTTATGTTCTCTCTTAGTAAAACCAGACTTTGAGCTGAGTACAGGGCTTCTACTTGCTCAGGCTGTACCACATTGTCTGTTCTTATACCGGCCGGAATCCCCACCTTGGCATCGCGTGAGCGCTGCTCAAAGCTTTCTACAAAAGCATTGAAAAGGGTACTTATTGAACTACCGGCATCGCTGCCGGCATCTTTGATAAAATCTGATTCACCAGAACTCCAGCCGTCCTGTGTGAGGCCAAGTTTGTTTCTGAGTCGCTCAGTGAGTAGCCTTAAATAGGCAGCGGCTTTGGGCTCTGATAGATAGGTTACAGCCTCGGCCTGTTCTTTGTGGTAGAGCATATAACCTATAGCTGGAAAACCTTGTGCGGCAAATTGGCTTATTGGGTCAAGATTGGTGATCTCTTCAGAAATGTTTTTGGCAATCGTTTCTACATTGGCCGGAAAGGTGTTGGCTGATTCAATGAAGTAATTGGTTTTAGCACTCTCTATATTTAGAAAGTCAACTTTCTGCCATTGCTCATAGGCCTTATTGAAAGTATTTTGAAGATTGTTGAGTGTTGTTTCTTCAGGGCTGTTTTCAAAACTCTCAAGCGCCAGATTGAAGGCATCTAAATCACTTGCCAGTGAAGCATATTCATTTTGAATGAAACCTGAATACATTTCAAGCAGCGCTTCCCGGTTGTAGCCGTCATCAGTATCGTCAGACCCGCCATTTCCATCACATGAAACGAAGAAGGCGAAGGCAGTTATACAAAGAAAGCCAGTTACCTTGTAGAGTAGCGGCCGTCCATTGTTTTCAGGTAGATTATATTTTCTAAAGCTGGTCTTTAACATCGCTCAATGCAGGGTATTTTGACACTATTTTATCGATTGCAGAATCAAGATTTGCAGGTACTACTTCCCAAAGGTTAGAGCCAATCAGGGCTTCAACGGTATCTACATCAGCATTGCTCATTTTGCCATTGCCGGCGTTGGCGTAGCGCAGCCCCTGTAGAAAACCAACACATTCTGATAATGAGTGACTCAGGGCTCCCTGGTCAGTAAGTTGGCCCTTTGCGCTATTGATGTAGTGAATTACTGTGGCTGCCACTACCAACTCCCATTCTTCTTTTACCGTAGAAATGGCATCTTCATATGAGCAATCAATATCCTCACCCTGGTGATCATATTGGGCGGCAATACAGGCTCTGGCCGTACTAAAGGCATCATGAATTCTATTAGCAATGTCATAGCCAACACCATCAGTGCCATTGGCAGAGTAGGTATATTTTGCCCAGAATCGCAATTCCTTGTTGGCACCCATGTCGTCAAATTTTGACATATCGGTGGGCAGTTCATAATATCCATAAGCTTCATCAAAATGATGCTCAAGCGTGGTATAGTTTTTCTCGTCCTTAAGCTCTGTTCCTGAAACTCCCAGTTTCTCCGGACCCAAATACACATTAGTGCCCTGGTGAAACAGTAAAGCACCCATAAGCCCCTTTTCGAGTAGCTGAACGGGCTCAAAGCCGTTTTCATTTACCAGATAGGTTGATGAGCCAGAAGTAAGTGTTCCGGCCGTGCCATTGCCCGCTTCATTGCCATTGGCCAGGCTGGCCGCTGCAAGGTCTTTAATAATGTTTTCAAAGTATGTTTGGGTAGCGCCACCATCTACTGGAGTTGATCCATCACCCTGGCCGTATAGTTTGTTTGCTATCTGCTTGCGGCTGTCTCCTGTTTGGTTGAGGTCAGCATCGCTAAACGGGCTGTTTTCATTTCTGAACATGTCCAGCAGTTTCTGCTCGTCAAGCATTTCTGAAGTACCGCCCTTGCCATAAGAAGTCATTTCAGCAATCATATCCAAACGTTGTGTTTGGCCACTATAGCTTACGGTAGAAGAACCATCTCTTTGAAAGGAATAGGTTGATGGCACAGATACTTCAACCGGGTCATCTGATGAGCAAGACCAAAGGCCTGTGGTAATAATTGCTACTAAGCCAAGTAGGAGGTTTCTGGTGGTCATAAATTATTTAGAATGATTTTAAACAAGAGCAAAATTAGGGTGGTCTCCAAGCCAAAAGATGACTTTCGTCACCTTATTAAGAATTAGTCTAAATAAGATCGCTTTGTTGATATACTAATTCCTTGATTTTCAATTGGCTCAGGGATATGTGTTGAATCTTCATTATTTAGAATCATTCTAAATAAAATAAAAACAATCATCTCTTTACGCTGCGAAGCTGAGATATTCGCAGCTAATTTAGAATTGTTCTAAATAAGAAGAGATGCCACTGAAATCCTATAAAACAGGCGTTTTTGCCTTTATCCTGGTCCTTTTGCTAATGCCTTTGGGGCATACCCTTATGGTATTGATTGAGAAGCTATTTCACAAGAGCATGTTTATTAGTGCCTTTGTTACAGGCCTTGTGGGCCTTGGCTTACTCTTTTGGGGAATACGAAAGAATGACAACCGATCACTGGCTACCATTCTTGGTTTGATGGCCGGGCTACTTGTTTGGACCGGGTGGATTGAGTTTTCATTCGTTTGGGTGGCTGGCAAGCTGAATGTGGCTCCATTGATGGAAGGAGGTGAAGTGGCCACCAAGCCTGAGTATCTGGTTATGCTATCGTCATTGGGTCTGCTTTGCACCTTTATGTCACTGTTTCTTTTTGCAAAAAACAGATGCCAGTTTTTCAATTGGTTTCAGCGTCGTTTAAAATTGAGAAATGTTATCAATAGTAGGTCTGGTAATGAAAAGGCTTATGCCCTCATCACCTTTATTGAATTGGTAATGATTATCTGGACCTTTTATATTGTGCTGCTGCTTGTGTACGACCCTGACATTGCCGGCGATGAACATCCGCTAACCTATGGCGTGGCCTTTGGGTCATTGTTTTGGTCGCTCTACCTGTTTATGAAACTGGCAAGGATAAAAAACTTTGACTATGGAATCAGGTATGCCATTCCCACGGTAGTAATCTTCTGGAATTTTGTGGAAGTGCTGGGTCGCTGGAATCTGTTTAAGGAGATTTGGGTGCACCCCTCGGAGCACTGGCTTGAAATGCTTATCATTTTTGCACTTCTCGTACTTTTTGTGGTGGTTTACCTTCGGGATATAAAAGCAAGAAAGCAAGCTGCGCTTTCTTAAGGTCGGCGGCGTCTTTCTACTTCAAGTTCCATCACTTTAACAACCAGCACATGGTCTTCAAGCAATTCATGAAATGCCATGTCGGCAGAGAGTGCTTCAACATGCTGTTGTAAAACCCTGTAGGGAGACTCATTGAGTTTATCAGGCTGATAGGTTTCAAAGAGCTTTCTCAATAGAGTGATGTCAATGTTGGCGTGGCTGTGCTCGGAGAGAAATTTTTCCGCTGAGTAATCTACCAATTTGCCTGAAGGAGTCTTTTTTGCAAGCTGAACGGCGTAAGGGAAAAACTTGGCTTCTTCACCTTTGATGTGTGCAATCAGGTCTTTCTTGTAATTGCTGAAATAGGTATGGAGGGCGATATTGAAAAAGTCTTTAGACTCAAAACCGTTGGTAAGTAGCTCTAGTGATAACTCAATCTGCGGAATGCGCTTTTCGAGATATTCTGTATGTGATCTTTTCAGAAACTCTACAATAGTGGCGATCGGGTATTTTTTAAAGAGCCTTACGTTTTGAGATTGGGTCTTCATGGATGATCCAATCACATCAAGCAGAAAGTCTATTTCAATTTCAATGTCTTCCCTATACTCAGATATGGGGAGCACACTATCGGTGTCAATCTGATATCTTGAGAGCACGTTCGCAGAGAACATACTTACAAGACTCAATTCTGCCGGTGATGACTGGGGGGAAATCATGTGTCACTAACTCTGTTACAATTATCAGTTGTATAGATGGCCATTAACGATGACTTTGGTCATGCTAGCTGGCTTTTAGAACTTTTAGCTTTTTGTTAAGGAGAACTTATAGGCGCTGAAACTCAAATTTTGGAGCACCCTTTACTCCCGCTTCATTATAAAAGTCAATGAAATGCATTTTATAATAAAAGCCCTCTGCGTCTTTGATGATATAGTTTATGCCTTTGCGAATGATGTACACACCTTCGTCAAGGTCGTAGTATTTCCAGTTGTAGCCAATGGCGTCACGGGCCGTGCTGAATGTGAACTCTGAAATGGTGTTTCGGTCTATAGTTGCAAAGTCATGTTCGGTATCTATGGCCACTGTGGTTTGGTATGGGTTTGATAAAACACCCATCACCAAATAAGGCATATATGGCACATAAAACTGATGGGTGTATTGTCCAAAATATACATCATAGTCATGCCTGGCAGGGCTCATATGAAAGGGTTCACCAATGCTCAGGTTTACTTCAACCGTATTGTAGTCTTTATCTTTAGGAACATTCAGAACCACTTGGTCTGAGCCATCAAGGTTGGCATACTTAAGTACATAGTGCTGCTGCGCTTCATTAAAAGTTATCATGAGCTTTTTGTAGCCACGCGGAGTGCCTTCAGCATCTATACCCAAATCAATAATTCCCAGCTTTTCGCTGTTTACAATGTGGCTTAAGCCAAGGCTGTCTTTATGCAGCCCCGGGTGGTCGGCCCTCATTGTGATATTGTCAGGGTTGGGTTCAAAACTGAAATCGGTTGCATCAATAAGAGCTCCTCGCATAAGCATGCTTGAGTTCAGGTAAACATCAAGTGATGTGTCGCTGCAATTGAATGCCAGTTCCCAGTCCTGTCTGAAATTGCTTTTCACAAAACTGTTGGTGCCAAAGTCAAAATAAGCCTGTAATTGGTAGGCAGGGCCCAGGTCAATTTGGTTGAGTGTGGCTTCTCCGCGTTCATAAGGATCAATTGCAATTTCACCCGGATCACAAGAGGCAAGAAGCAAAGAAACCAAACTGATGTATAGGACAACTCTCATCTTAAAAGGTGCTTAACTTTAATCTTACAAACCAGGTCCTTCCCGTTCCAACAGAAACATTGGTGGCGCTTGTGGTATGTGTTCCTGTGGCGGTAGTGGCGGCCACATTTTTAACATTAAAGAGGTTTTTAAACCCTGTTGCTATGCTCAACCGGCCTTTTAGAAGGTCTTTTGAGATAGTAAAGTCAGCCATTTGGTAGGCCGAGATGAAGGTCTGTATCACTTGGTCTGATTCATCTATGGCAAAGGTTTGTAGTTTGCCCTGGTATTTGTAAAAGCCTGCAAGGCGTATTCCCTGTTTCCTGAAATGGTATTGAATATTGCCCGCTACCTCCTGTGAGAAACTGAAAGGTGGTAAACCTTCATCACTTAAGGTATTTGACCTGCCCAGATAATTGTAGGTGAGTGAACCATTCCATTGGTTGTGCATCAGGCTTATGCTTCCTCTCACTCCTTTGCTCGTAAACTCACCAATGTTTACATAACTGTAAACCTGATCGTCATTGATCTGAGCCAGGGTTATCATATTACTTATAGAGTTATAATAGCCGTTCAGTTCCAGTTTTACAATGTTGTTTTTCAGCAAGTGCTTGTATTGCAGGTGGGCTGTATAGTTGTTTGATCGCTCAGCCTTTAGGTTGGTATTGCCTTCAATATTGTGGTTTATGTCAAAGAACATGAAATACAGTTCTTTTAAGGAAGGTGCTCTGAATCCTCTTGCATAACTCGCTCTCAGCGCCAGGTTTTTCTTTTGCCATTTCAGGTTGAATGATGGTGTTAAGGGTGCCTGATAAACGGTATTATGAGTGGCCCTGAGGGCAGGGCGCAGCAACAGCCCTTTTATGGGCTCAATTTCAGTACTGGCAAACAGTGAATAGTCGCCCATTGTGGCTTGTTTTGATTCTATTCGTCTGCCAAAAGCCGATTCATAGCTCAAATCATATCCTATCTGATAGTTGAGCCAGCCTTCTTTCATACTTGACCAGGTAGCCCGATTCATTAGTTGTCTGAACCGACTGGTGTCCTGATCACCAGTGCCAGGGGTAAGTTCTTCTTGAAGCGTGGTGAGGTCTTTTACATAGGTGTTTTTAACGCGCTGAAAATGATTGTGCGCAGCTACCAGGTTGAATCGATGGTGTTTAAATTCTCTACTTAGCACAAGGGCATTATCAGCTCTGGTAGTACCGTAGTGATCATCAAAGGCCACCTCTGCATATGGAGCCCGCGGAAGACCCCGGTTCAAAATGTGTTCGTCAAAGGTTTCAAACCTGTAATTCAGGTTCCATGACTTAATACTCCGGCTCACATTGAGCCTTCCAAAATATTGCTCTTTTGGGTTCCATTGTTTGGAACGGTTGCTATCGGCCAGGGTTTTCTCATAGCTTGGCCAGAAACCATCATCAGCATTCCAACCATCAAAGTAGTTTCTACCCAGGCTTGCTCTGATGCCCGTTTTGAATAGATTGGTTTGTCCGTTCAGCACCAGATTATGTGTTCCTATATTTTCAAAATAAGCCGTTGCTCCAGCACCCTTTTGTACAATACTTCCTTTTTTAGTGATAATGTTAATTGTTCCGGCCAGGGCGTTGGTGCCGTAATTCACGCTTAGCGGGCCTTCTACAATTTCAATGCGCTCCACATCATTCAGGTTGATTTGGCTTAGGTCAATATTCCCATCAAGACGCCCGATGATGGGTACGCCATCGATCATAATCTTTACATTTTCACCTGAAATGCCCTGCATGCTCATTCCACTACCCAAAATATTGTCCTGGCTTATTCGAATGTTCACAGAGTTTGCCAGTACATCTTTAAGGGTTACAGCGGCCATGTTGTCAATTTTTTGCCTGTCAATAACAGTCACCTTATGAACGGCCTTATCAGTACTGCCGGGACTGTATTGGGCGGTAATCACCTGTTCACCCAGATTGAATAAGTGTGAACTCAACTGAACCCTGTAACCATTTTGCAAGGTCTGCGCAAGGTTTATTGTGTCAATAAGCGGAATGTAGGATAGGTGTTGGAACCTTAACACTAAAGAATGTTTACTGTCCAACCCATTTAGGTCTATGCTAAAATGTCCGGTTTTATCAGAAATGGCTGAGCCCGATTTGCTGCCATCAAGTACTTGCCACTGTAAAACGGTGCCATACAGCGGGTTTCCTGTAGTATCGCTCACCTCAATTCGCAGCACTTGCTGAGAAAGAGCCACTGTGCTCATAAGGCTAAAAGCAAAAAGAGCGAAGATTCTTTTCATACTGGCTCTCATGCAAGTAGTATCTGACTGGATATGAAAGGATTCGCCATCCGGCCCGGGTGGCGAATCCTTTCGATACTTCCTGATAGAGATTGACATTAGCAGATTAATGTTTTCGCTAGTCTGGAATAATGAATTTTTTAACTACCTGGCCCTTTGCACTGCTTAGTGAAACAAAGTACAGGCCTGAGGGTAAGTGACTTGTGCTAATGGTAAGCTGCTGAAGTCCGCCTGTATATGTTCTGCTTTCAATCTGTTGGCCATTGCCCGAGGTAATGGTGAGGGTGGTATTTCCCTGTCCAAGAGATGACATGATATTAATTTGGTCTCCTTCTACGGGGTTTGGATATATTTCAAGGAAACCACGGTTTGCGGGTTCATTGGTACTCATTGAAAAGAGAAGCTCTTTCTTAAAGCTTACCAAGCCTGTTTCAGAACCGCTATAACCTGTGAGAATAAGTTTCCAGATTGAAAGATCGGCAGTTTCAATAATATAAACTGTGCTGTCTTCAATCAGGTATTTTGAGTTTTGAAAGTCAAACTTCTTCCAGTTGTATCCAATCACATTCATTGGCGATTGGAAAGGGAGTGATGAATAGTCTTCATATGAATCAGGATTCTCAATCGGGTGCACCTTTTCAACCCTCATACCGCCATTGTTGAGTATGCCAAATACATTATATGGCATTGTGGCACCGGGTCCCATGCTCACCATGGTAGTGTATTTGGTGAAAAGCAGATCCCAGTCCTTTGCAATGGGTTCTATATCTACTTCCTTTTGGGTTACCAGATTGTAGTACCCAAAGTTTTTCCCTTCGTAGGTTCCTTTTTTAATTGAAGTACTGATTTCGTCAGAGCCGTCTAAATTGGCATAAGTAAAGAAATACTCACCGCCGGCAAGTTTGTCTATGCGAATCTTGAGGGCCTTGCCTTCGTTGAATTTTACAATATATATGCTGTCTCCAAGAATGTTGTGGGTATTCACGTTATACTGCCCCCAACCCAGA
>Ga0213833_1002332_pt1 | contig 12304 bp, 15 predicted proteins | sample SWATP21_FD_160575 | JGI IMG/M metagenome (GOLD analysis project Ga0213833, IMG submission 160575) | Coastal seawater microbial communities from Marineland, Florida, United States - SWA TP2 #1 | ecosystem: Environmental > Aquatic > Marine > Coastal | place: USA: Florida | collected 2016-08-14
AACGCCGGCGGCACCACCGTCACCATCGTCTTCCCCGCACCCATCCCCGCAACCGTCGCCGCAACCGTCGCCGCAACCGTCGCCGCAACCGTCGCCGCAACCGTCGCCGCAACCGTCGCCGCAACCATCACAATCACCACCACCACTGGCACTCTCACCCTCAGCGTCACCCTCAGCCGCCTCACCCTCACCATCACCCTCGCCATCACCTCCACCGCTACGCTCACCATCACGCTCACCATCACCCTCACCATCACCCTCACTGGCACGCTCGCCGTCACACTCACCATCGCCCTCACCTGCACCTTTGGCATCGCTGTCACCGTCACAATCACCGTCACAGTCACCGTCACCGTCCTCGTTCCGTTCTCCGACACCTCCACCATCGCCATCCTGGCGTGAACAGCGTCGTGCGGCTAGCCCCTCCAACCCTACGCGCATCAGTCGCAGTGGGAGTGGAAGCAGCCACAAGAGCAGCCGGAATCGGAGCAGCAGCCGCAGCAACAGCCTGAACCCCAACCGCCACAACAGCATGGGCAACAGCAACAATGCTCTGGGGGCAGGACTGCTGCTGCTGCGGACGTTGTGCGGCTGTGCTTCGCTTTGTGCGTGTTCCATGGTTGCTGCACCGGCAGCCGGTGTGTCGTCTCGTGCAGACCGCCTCGTCGCGGCGTTAGGTGGGTGCGCACAAGCTGTGGCAGGTGCGGTCAGTCTAGTGCGCACGGGGCGCCATGCGTCGACACTGGCGGAAGGCAGGGCACTGATGTCTGCCAGTCGGCACATTGCACAGACGTTGTTCGACATCACCCACACTCGTAGCACGATGGAGGCCATCTCTTTGGAGTCCCACAGCAACCTTGTCAAGGCCTGCCTCCTGTTCGTGGACACCTCTCTGTTTTCGTTCCACTCCGTGGTCCTTTCGTTGCGGGCGTTGCAAATGGCGATGCATTTCTTGGCGTCGTGTGCCTCAACGCCTGAACCCGTTCTGTCATCATTGCTTGATCGAGTGTCTTCCACGCTCTGGCCTCGTGTGGTGTGCGCACAGTGTGAGCTGTGTGAGGCGGCATACGCTGCTGTGCATCGTGCTGCATGCTCCACGACCTTTGCTGTCCCAATGGAGGTGAGTGAGCGTGTGTGTTTTCCAGTGCACTACACTGGCGCGGGTGGGTGATTGGGACCTCTTGGGCTCCAGCGCCGTGTGTGGGGCTGTCTCTGTTGCGTCTGTGTTTTGTTTGTTTTTATGTATGTCTTACTTGGGTTGGCACCCACCTGCGAACACGCGTTGCGTGCGTGTGTGGGCATTGTGTGTGTTTTCTGTGTGTTGTGTCTCGCTGTTGCGGATGTTGGGTGTTGGGTGTTGGGTGTTGGGTGTTGGGTGTTGGGTGTTGGGTGTTGGGTGTTGGGTGTGGGTTTGTGGCACTGCACCATGCATGCACCATGCGCCATGCACCATGCACCATGCAGGCCATGGCGCCCCTCCCGCCACCTGGCTCCGCACAAGCGCCGTCCCCAGACCTTGCGGTTGCAGTGGAAGGTGGCGAGTCCCACCACGCCCCACCCCGAAGTCCGCCACCACCTCCATCATCGCCGCCACCACAGCAACCGGCGCAACCGCCCGCGTCGACGTCGTTCCTGATCGGCAACATGACCATCGTGAGTATGTTTCCTCTTGATGATGGCCGATGCCACATCACTGTACGCCAACCTTGTGGAGCCATCGCTTTGGAGACATCGCTCCTGCTGCGGAGCACCAACGTTCCAAGTGCCCACCAGCGAACTGCTCACCCAAGTGGTGGGAGTGGCTTCCGGATGCTTGCCAGTCCCCCGGCGGAGGTGTGCGGCTCTCCCCCAACCCGGATGTTTCCACCCAAGCTGTTTCTCCAGGCATTGCATCCATGGGTTCCGTTGCCTCGCTCCTTGCCTTCCCCTTCCTCGTCTTCGTCTTCGTCTTTGTCTTTGTCTTCTCCGTCCCTTCCATTCGGTGTCGGGAGAGCCAAGAGCCGCCCTGACGACGGCATGCGAGCCAAGTGGAGTCGAGATCGAGACGGCCATGGCCGCAAGGGTGGCGCTAGTGGGCAACGTGCAGGACCAAAGGCGTCACTGATGCGAGTGAACGAATTGCAGACGGATGCAGGCGCTCCTTGGCGACACATACGTGGTGCGTGAAAGCACTGGTGGTGGTTTGCTGCTGTGTGCGTGTGGCGCGTTTGTGTCGTCGTGTTCTTTCTTCTTGACCCACCAATGGGCCGTGTGGGGTTGGAAAACTGGGACCACACCTTCTGTACCACATGCACTGACTTGGTGACGTGCGTAACATGTGTTTTGGTGTGTGGTACTCGGGCTGCAGAGTTGCCCGATGCCAATGGTGCGCTGGCAAGGGCCTTGAAAGTCTTGGACCGCACGCACCCATTTGAGACCCACAAGTTTGGTGTCGTCTACGTGCGAGCTGGACAGGTGCGCGAAGACAGTTGAGAGTGTGCTGTGCTGATGTTGGCGGTGGAGCATGCAGGTGATCTGACGGACGGACGGCGGTGTGTTGTTGTGACCGTGCTGTGTGTGCATGTTTTGTCCTTGCACATGGAATGATGTGTGTATGGCTGTAACTCGCGTTGTGGGCACACAGCGCTCAGAAACAGAGATCCTGTCCAACACTCCCGCATCATGCAGCCACAGCTACACCAAGTTCTTGGCTGCGCTTGGCGACCTTACGTTGCTCAGGGGCGTGCAAGAAGACGGTAGTGGTCCGAGTCACTATGTTGGCGGCCTTGACACTGCAGGAACCAGGTATGACCCCCCCCCCCCCCCCCCCCCCCCCCCCCCCTCACCCCCTGCCCTCTTGGGGAATGTGGTGTTGCTGTGGTATGTTGACTGTGTTGCTCTTTGCGTGTTGGTATCACTACGCCTCATGCGTTTCGTGTCCGTGTGTTCGTTCACAACTTCGCGATGGCTGCGACACAAGTGATGGCGTGTACACTCTCGTTTGGCGCACAACCGGCTTGAGTGTGGCATTTCACGTCGCAACACTAATGCCGACCAATGCGGAAGACAGGCGCTGCTCCAACAAAAAGAGGCATATTGGAAACAACTTTGTTACTCTTGTGTTCTTGGAACCTGGTGGTGCGTCCTGTGTCGTGTCGTGTTGCATCGTGTCGTTGCGTGTCGCACGCGCTGTCTTCTCTGGCATCGAGTGCGCATGGTAGGAAGGAACTACCCATAGTTGACACGACTGGATGTGCTGCTGTGTCCTCCCTCCCAACCACAGCCAACTTTTCACCCTCTTCAACCCTCCCTGGCGAGTTCAACTTTGTCCACATCTTGGTGCAGCCGCTGGGTGACATGTACAGTGTGCAGGTCCATCGTCGGAAGGACGTGCCAGCGACGGGGGTTGCATGTGCAGGTTACGCTCCAACTGACACAGAAGACGTCGCGTCGCTGTCATCGCCATCGTTACCGTCTCCCTCCGTGTCCATTGCTCGGGGCAAGGCGTCTACGCATGGCGCGGTTCCCGAGCGTGGTGGGGGATCAACCCCGCGCTCCACCACGCGCTCGAGCAAGCACTCCACTGCACGTTCCTCCAAGCACCCACTCGGCGCACTGGGCGGCCATCGCGGTCGGCGCTCGGACGGTGTTTCCACCGGCAAGGCAAGCGTGGCGGTCACCTTCGTTGTCCCACAGTCTGCCATTGGAGACGTCGTTCGCACTTGTGCGATCCAGTGCGACATTGCGGGTCGCATGATGCACAAAGGGCAGGTTCGTCCCATACCATTCATCGTCTCCTTGTGGTCGCAGTTGGCATGTGGAATACCCTCCATCACCTGGGCGACAGGTTGTCATCGTGCCATATGGTGGGTTGCCTTTCACCTGCTTGCTTGCCTTTGTTGTTTGTCTTGCTTGGTCTTGCCATTCGCTTGCGTGTTGCAGACGGAAAGCGTGTTGAACAGTGCCCAGCGCGTTCTTCAAATCCGCCGCATCGCTACACACCTTGCCGGTAACCCTGTGCCTTCGACATCCAGGCCAATACCCCAACCCCCACCGCAGTCCCAGCCACGTTCTCAACCACGATCCCAACCACGGTCCCAGGCACGGTCCCAACCACGGTCCCAGGCACGATCCCAACCACGATCCCAGCGGGTCGTACCGTCCTCGTTGGCGCGTGTGCCAGACAGCGGTTCCCGCAGCACACACATGTCACGCCCGCCGCACCAATTTTCCCACAGGAGCGCAACAGACTCCACTGTGTCTGCCCGCCCGGCTCCTTCCTCTCAACGCTCTCCTCTTCCCCCTCCTCTTCCTCCGCTTCCTATTGCCGCCGCTGCTGCTGTTGCTGCTGCTGCAGCTGCTCCGATTGTGACAACTGCCGCCGCTTCTGCTCCTTCACAAAGGATTGATAGCAACGAGGCAGGCGCTGGGGGAGGTTTTGGCGACACGAAGCACAAGCACAAGAAAAACCGGAGAAAGCAAGGCCGCCCGCGGTGACGGGACAACGCGTTCGGTGTGTTGTATCTACAAATAAAACTATTGACACACACAGGTGTGATGTGTGCAGTATGAACCCTGCAAGCAAGCAAAGCGTCCGTCGGCCGCACCCCCTCCGTTTCCATCCGATGTCGAGGAACCATGGCAGTGTAGTTCAGCAACTACGCTCACAAGTGAACGAATCACGTGGCACTGCGGACCACACCCAACTGCTTGCTGCCCTTCGAGCTTCTTCTTGTGACGAGACGACTGCCATCGCTGACATACGCGTGCGTTCGCGAGCGAAAGCTCATGAGACTTGCAAAGCAGCTTGTGTCTAGTGTTTGTTGTTGCTGCGTACGCCTTCGTTGGCACTCATGCGTGACCTCACTGTGCAATCGTCGCCTCGTGTTCTTGCTTTTTGACGACGACAGTCTCTCACCGATCGCTTGCAGCAATCACTGCAGTCAGCACAGCAAGAGCTCAGCGTCGTCTCCCAGGCCCATGCGGGTTCGTTTCGTTTCGTTTCGTTTCATTTCGTTTCATTTCGTTTCTTTGCTTCTTTTGTTCGGCTTGTGTGGGTGTTTTGTGCCCACTGCCTAAGCTACCTGTGCTTCTTCTGCAGCCACGCTCAAGCAGCTCAACCAACTGCAGGAGGAGCATCGGCGCACCTCGCAGGTCTGTCTGTGTGGATGGGGTTAGTGGAGTTGGGTGTCTGTTTGGTATGGTAGTGTTGTGTTGTGCTGCCATAGCGGTCCAGTCGCACCTTCCTCCAACGTGGTGAAATTTGGCCACCACAGGGCCAACACTCGGATCAGCGTGTCATTGCGCGGCTGAAGCAGCAGTTGAACGAGTTGGTGAGACAGACATGTGTGCAGTCCTTCCTTCCTTCCTTCCTTCCTTCCTTCCTTCCTTCCTTCCTTCCTTCCTTCCTTCCTTCCTTCCATCTATTGCAGGCAGCAACCAACCCTCACTCGCCTTGTCACAGCAATCTGCACAACAAGACTTGAAACGTCAGTTGAACCAAACAGATGCTGCCAAATGCGTGGCGGAATCCGCTCTGGCACAGGCTGAGACTGCGCTGAAGCAAGTAAGCCAGTCGCGCGCACCCTACAGAGTCGCAGTGTGCGAACCCACAAAACTCACGGCGTTTCTTCATGCACTTGTTTGTGCCACAGCTGGAACGTAGCATGGCTGCTGATGAATCTGCACGCGATCGAGAGCTCGCCATGCTGCGTGGGAAATGTGACGGTGAGACAATCAGCTCGCGCTGACGGCGGACATGTCGCCGCTGCAGTGGGCTGACGTCGCCGTGGTTTTAACAGCTCTGGAGAAAAGAATGGAGCGGGAAAAGGCATCTCAGCAGCATGCTGTGAACTGCCTTCAGGAAACACAGCAGGTTTGTTCGCCAATCTGTCAATCAACCTGGCGTCGGTGGCTGTTTGCTGACGTTTATGGTTGTTGTGGCGCACATAGGCCACCAAGGCTAAGCTGCAAGCCACGATCGATCTTTTGTCCACACAGTTGCGAAACTGCGCACAGGTGTGGAGCCGAACCAGTGTGGTGTTCTGGGTACTGGGCACGCATCGACTGGGTGCTTACCAAACTTGCTGCACCAGGAGCGTGACACTTTCAAGCAAACCTTGACGTCGTTACAAGATCTGCATGCAAGCTCACAAGCACAGTCCTCAGGGCTCGTCAGCGATCTTCGGACCGAACGAGATTCTTTCCAACGGCAACTGGAGCAGTTGGTGTTGCGGCATGAGCAAGTCACAGCTGATCTTGCGCTTGCCAACCAGAATTTCCACGGAGTTCGAACGCAGTTGGCTGATGCTGTGTCTGCCAGAGACACAGCATTGTCTGACTGCACTGTACTGCAGCAAGTTAGTGAGACTAGTCGGCGTGAATTACGTTCGGCGAAAGAGCAGCTTGCTGAGGCGGCGCGCATGCGCGCCGATATCTCTGAAAAACTCTCCAGTCTGTCTCGACTTTGCGAGGCGGCCCAGGCTGATGCCACGCAGGCCCGATCCGAGCGCGAGGCAACGTAGGTGTTGTGCGCACATACATCAACAATCGGTCAACCCGCCATGACTCTGCTTGTGTCTCAGGGAAGCACGCCTTCGAGATGCAAATTCTCGCGCCAAGGATTTGCAGAGAAAGGCTGTACGTGTTGTGTGTTGTGCGTATGCCGAATTGGTTTAACCTCGCTTGCGTCAGGATTCGGCACGTCAGGAGCTCCTGTTGAGTTGGAAGGAAAAGGTGCGCGTTCTTCCGTCAGAGCCCGAGCTGTTCTGAGCTGGTGTTGATTTATAAAGTTGTTTTTGCTTGTGTTTTGTTTGTCCAGCTGGCGGACGCAAACGCGCAAACAGAACAGCAAAGACTTCTTCGTGTGCAAGTTGAGGACGAGCTCGAACTGCACAGGAAAAAGCATCGCGCGGTATGTGTGTGTGTGTTTTTTTTTTGTTTTTGGTTGCCTTTTCTTCAAGGTTGTTCGATGGCATTGCTTCACACTCTCGCCCACAGGCACTCGACGCGTGGGAGCAAAGAGGTGCACTTGTGAAGCAACGAGAGCAAGAAGTGGCCCACGCCGCAGCCAAGCTCGAACGCGCTCACCAGGTCGGTGCTTGGCTGCGCGTTGCACATGTGTACAAGCTAACCACCACGCCTGCAGGCTGTGACTTCGGAGTTGACGTGCATGGAGTGCCTTGAACTATTCGTTGATCCAGTGAGTTGTTGCTGCAGTTGGCTTCTACAACCTGCACTGATCTTCCATCTTCGCCAGGTATTACTCGTGCCTTGTGGGCATACGTACTGTCGCGGTTGTGTTGCGGAAAAATGCAGTGTACGTTGTGTCGGCGCTTTCCGAACACATGTATGCATGATACAAGCGTCGTCACGGTTTTCAATTTGTCAACAGGAATGCAACACCGTCCCGAAAGCCGTTGTGCCAAATGACAGGCTCGATACGCTCAGTGGTAAGGTCATGTTCATCGCGCAAGCTGTAAGACAACTACGCGGCGTGTCTGCGTCAGCCAGTTAGCGGAGTATGATTATTTGCTTGTATGTGGCGCACTGTAAAACACCTCATGTCGAACAACAAACCCCCCGTTGCTCCTCCTCGGGACACCAAACAAACTTCGCGGCCCTCGTGCGTTTTTCGCACACGTCTTTGCGCCGACACCGCGTGCGCGGCGTTGTAAAGCACGCTGGCAAGTGGACGACGACAACAGGTCCAGGTCACTAGCCCAGGCTTTTGTGCCGGTCTCGAAAATCAGTCTGAAAGGCAACCGTGCTGTGCGCATGCACTGCATCCTCGCGTTTGTAACGCAGTTCGGGGCACGTTGACATTGCAGGGACGACGCGTCAGGCGCGAACGCCTTGACAAGCGTTGTCGTGCCTCGCGGAGTGTTGTCTTGGTGCGTTCACGCTTGCCAGTACGGTACAAGTCTTATGCTTCCGTGACAGTGTTGGTGTCACATCGAAGTGTGGCGACTGGAAACACGACACGGCACTGGCACACGCGTATTTTGTAACTTCAGATCTCAACCCCCACCCCACTTGAAGATTCTGAGTGGTCACACACGGCACACACTTCACCTCCAGAAGGTGATGAACGTGTACATCGCCGTGACAAGGAAATTCAAGGAATTGAAGCAAGCGGTGGATGATGCAGGGTGCTCCGTGGAGGAGCTGCAGGCATTGGTGGCCAGCGTGACGTGCATGGACGAGTACAATGAGCTGCATGACGCACGTAACCGCGCATCCCTGTATGGGAGCATGCGCACCTCCGCTGAGCAAAGCACTACTTCCTCCCCTCCATTTCCCCACTTCGCAATTCGCAGTCGTGGGACACACGCTAGCGTCGGCCCTCAGTTCAACACTGCCCCTTCGCTTTTCACCACCGTGCCTAGGGCAGTCTCCGCATGCCGACTTGGAAACGTGGCCATCGGACTCGCCCTCGTTCCAGCTAGACGATTCGCCTGGCGTGCGGCGACATGTGGTTGGCATGACTGCCCAGAAAACACAGCGGAATCGGTATTGACGCCCGTGGCGTGGCCACGCAGGCTCAAGCGTCTCCAGAAACGAAACTGCAATCGCGGACACTCCACTCACTCACCTTTGTCTCAACACCGAGCGCAAAGGCTACGGGAGAGTACAGTCGTGTGTGGGCTCTGTTGCGGCTCAATCCGTGCCACATCAGAGGCTGACACAACTTCAGTGGCCACGTTGCCTTCCGCTGCTGAGGACACGCGCGCATTCCGACAGGAGTTCACTGAGGCGTGTGTTCTGCACCGGCGGAGTGTTGCGTGTCTCCTAGGCGTAATCCAATAGGTCCGAGCCTGCAGTGAGGGAAGCTGGCACGGCTTCTCCGGTCACGTGCGCGCTTCATGCATCTGCCAACGCAGCTTCAGCACCTGTGCGGTTGTCATTGGCAACCTGCGCCACCGAGGTCGCCTCTTCACACCTTCACACCGCTGTTCCCGCCGCTCCACGCGCCTCCTTCGCGCGTCCGCGTCTGCTTGGGGCATCGCCAGCGCCGTCTCCAGACCACTCGGTTGCTGTTCCGCCTTGTGCGCACGCACACTGCTGCTGGGAGAAGCGCCTGTGAGGCTGGTCTTGATGTTGATGACTCATGTCATGGCGGTGGGCTGTGCTCCCGAGCTAATGAGTGTACGCGAGTCAACATCATGCCATGGCTTACGTTCGTTTACTGGCCGAGGAGAAGCTTGAGCACGCGGGAGAGATCGCAACCAAGGTTGTTTGTGTTGCGCAGGGAGCCAACCAAACAAATCCGGGCTGCATGTTGTCAGCACTGCACACACCGTCAGCACATGAACACTGTCGTGTGAAAGGCGTTGCCCTCCCTGATCCATGCAGCGAGAACTTCTTTTATTGTTTGACTGTTTGAAGTCCTTGCTGTACACTGCTCCACTGGACTGACTAATGCCTGGTTCGGGCAAACATGGAACCGGCACTGCAGTGCACTGATGAATGTGGTGAGCCTTGCTGACGAAATCTGTGCCACCGGCTATGGTTGGGGCCCCATTTCCCAGGATGTTCACAAATGTTCCGACTTCAATGAGCCACTAGCACTTGTGCATGCATGGCATGGTACGTCATGTGGGGGCCCACATTGTGGGCGTGCAACGGCGATTCAAATCAATCAAATCTTGACGCGGTTTGCGCTGAACACCGGCCTCACTCACGCAAGTCCGTTCAGCTCCTGAGGCGGGCGCATGGAAAGGTGGCAGCGCCGTGTTTTTCAACGATCCTGTTGCACAGGCCCACACGATGCGTTATGCATGCATACCACTGTTGACCTGGCTCGCTTGTGGTGTTGTTGTCCGAGCACAGGATGCAGCAGACGTGGCTGAGGAAGTTGTGGAAGAGAAGTCTGATACGTTGATGTACATTGGCATCCTATCCGCTGTATTAATTGGATTGGGGCTGTTATGTGCTCTACGAAAGGTGAGGGTCATGTATCGCTGTGGCTGTTGCTGTGTTCCGGGGCCCGGGCGTATGGATCAGGGAGGCCTCACGAGTCATGTTTTTGCACCCGCATGTACCACCAGTTGTGTTGCGGGAGCACCAAGCAGCAGGACTATGCCGCGGAGGTGAACAAGAATCACGAAACGAACTTGGAGGCCTTTCGGCGGGAGCAACCACCCCTGCTGGAGCCCCCCAAAGGTGTTCGATACAACGCCGGCGTCCGGATGCTGCTGCACGTGCAACGCCAGGCCGCTGTGGCGTTTGTAGATAGCGGGTTGTATGCTCAATCCCCTGTCGCTATGCATGGCGGATCTGTTGCGTTCGAGGCGAAGCTCTCCGCTGGCATGAAGCACGAACACGCTTTACTGTTTGGCTTGGTGCGTCGGGTCAGCCCCGGGGGCCGGGTGTCGATGCAGACTTGGTTCAGCTGCGCCGTGTTGCGCAGATGGAGCAACGTGTCGCTAATGCACCGCACGGTGCGCACCTCCTCCACGAAAATGTTGTGAGTGTTTGTACAGGAAAATCCGAGCGCGAAGGTCCAAACCAAAGATGTTAAGGGTGGTTCACGCAACGGACAGTACCTAGTGCACCCCGTAATGTCGTACCAAGCCCATCGGCCGCTCCATCTGCCAACTCTTAAGCTTCGAGAAGCGGTGTACTGTACGCCGACTGTTGTGTGCCAACCGACGACGGGGGCTCATTCCATAATGCCTGGTGCTCCCTTGCACAGATGAAGTCATGATTGACCACATCGACGACGTCATGCCGATGTGCACAGTTGGTACGTGTGTGTGTCGTGCGTGTGCGGTGTGTGTGCCCAGTGTGTATCGTGTGTGTGTATGTGTGTGCATGTGTGCGTGCGGGGGCGACGCTAGACAAGCAGCAAGCGCAGATGGCGTGATTCACGCATTCTCCTCGCTTTGGGTTTGCTGGCAGCTTTGGGATGGGCCACAAACCCGTTTCCTCACAACCACCTCGTCGGTCTGGTAGACTACTCGATCGGTTTCATGACACACAACGGCTGTGTGTACGCTTCAGGGTTTGCACACCCTTACCAATACCTTGTGCGTCGGGTATCGATGTGTATGCGCGCGCGCGCTTGTGTGTGTGTGTGCGTTGATTGGGCGGGTTTCGATGTTTGTTTCTGGATCGCGAGCGGGTTGACCCACCGTGTTTTTTTTTTTTTTGCAGACCAAGGATACAGTCCGGAGTGGCGATACCATTGGCGCGGGGTACGAGTGGATTCCTGCTCCAGATGGTGGGCCGCCAAATTGTGCCTTCTTCTTCACCTACAATGGGCGCCGCCTCCCGAACGTGCCGCATTTGATCATGCCCACATCTGACACGGATACAGGGTTCCAGAGGGATCGCACTGAGCTCAACATCGCGATGGGCGTCGAAGCGGTGACGTGCGTTTGTGCGGTGTGCGAGGCTCGCGCTGGTGCCGCTTGTGACAGGGTGGTTGGGGTTGGGTTGGTGTTGGGCGACCTTCACACACACACACAGGAACAACACGTCCTGGCAAGACACTCATGTTGGCCGATTGTTGAACGATGACAATGCTCCTATGCACGTGCGTCAGTTGCACAGTGAAGAGAAAGAGGCAAGCAAGCTCCCAGAGCGTATGCGATGGGAGAAGGAGGCTGGCACTGGCGCGTTCACACAATTCGGTACTACGCCCGACTATCTTCCGGTGCGTCCTTGACACTCGTCATGGCTCATGAGTCGTGTGTCATGCATGAGTCATGAGCCATGAGTCATGACTCATGACTTCCATTTCCTTGGATATCAGAGGGAGTGATTGCTCATTCCGTGTCTCTCCTTTGTTTGTGCGTGATTGTGTGGCCCCACAGGTGCTTGGGCGAGGGGCAGGCTTCCCTGTTGTGGGGTGCTACGGCAGCGCCAAGGTGCGCTTGAACTTCAAAGGCCCGTTCATGTGGCGACCTCAAGGGTCCGAAACCGTGCACACCAGCTTTCATGTCCCTGGGTCCAGGTCCAAGCAACCACATGGCGGCAAGAACAAGGCGGCTGTGGCGCCAGCTCCTGCCACTGACATCAGTGCGGCCGAGCTGATGGGCGCGCTGGAAGACGCGGATCGTGTACGTTTTCGTGACCGATGTGCACGGTGAACATTGAGTGCTCACGCAGTGTCACTGTGGTGCGTGACACCACTCGTTCGGGCCGGACACCCCTTTTCGTTTGTTGTTGTTGTTGTTGTTGCTGTTGTTGTTGCCATCCATCCATCCATCCATCCATCCATCCATCCATCCATCCATCCATCCATCCATCCATCCATCCATCCATCCATCCATCCATCCATCCATCCATCCATCCATCCATCCATCCCTCCATCCATCCA
>Ga0213833_1002333_pt1 | contig 12301 bp, 19 predicted proteins | sample SWATP21_FD_160575 | JGI IMG/M metagenome (GOLD analysis project Ga0213833, IMG submission 160575) | Coastal seawater microbial communities from Marineland, Florida, United States - SWA TP2 #1 | ecosystem: Environmental > Aquatic > Marine > Coastal | place: USA: Florida | collected 2016-08-14
CCCCGCTTGTCTCTTTGCTGAGTGAACGTCACTCTTGTGTTCGTTCGTGCTCAGATCCGGGCTGCTGAGAGCCGTGTCACCAAGGCACTCAAACAAGCGTTGGTACAACACTGTCCGCAGTGTGAAACGATGCAAGAGAAAATCGAGGCCGGGGATTGGGAAGGGTCGCATGGTTTGCTGACAGGATCCCATTTCAACGAGGGCATGTCGAAAGCCGAGGCAGTCGGACGAGACGGTGCCCATGCAAAGCAGTTGCGGCATGATCGCGCGGTTGTTGATGATGGAACCCTAGTGCGCACCAATCCTGAGCAAGACATGCGGTTCCGAGCAGCACTACAGGTCGTTCCGCCTTCTTGTGTTTTGCATTGGTCCAAACTCCGCTGTTGGCTGACGACCTTGCCGCACCTGTGTGTGTGTGTGTGTGTGTGTGTGTGTGTGTGTGTGTGTGTGTGTGGCAAAGCAGGTGAACAGCGACGTAGAGTTTGAATCGTTGGAAGACAGGCTAATGAGCATGTTGGACTATCTAGACTCTGGAGGTGTTCGTCGCGGCGCTGGCGGGGCTGCACAGGAAGAAGGGGTGGCTGCTGCAGACTTGCCTGATTCGCAACTCAGTCAAGACAATGCGGCTGCGATATCCAAGCTCGCTCGCAACCTGGTGCGTGTGCCCCTTGTCTAGTGATGTGTCGACACCCTCACGCGCCTGTGCACTCCCTGTGGGCGTATCGATTGAGTGCGGGGCACAGAGGGAAGTTGAAGCTGTGCAGGGGCGGGAAAGAGAGACTGTTCAAAACGTAGGTCACACCAGCACGTTTCTTGAGAGAGGACGCTAAACATTGTGAATGCATGTGTGTCCGTGCGTTTCAGCTGCAATCACAACTGTCTTTGCTGGCGAACCGAGTTGATTCCCAGCGAGAAACACAGGATATGATGCTGGGGCGAGTTGTGCAGCTGGAGCAGGTGAGTTAGTGCAACGATGCGCGCGTCGCGGTTTCTGTTGTCCCTTGCTCCACCGTTTCGTCTCTGTTGTCGGTGACACAAGCTTGAACCCCCCACAGAGCCTGGCGAACATTAAGGGCGAAGTGATGAGTGCTCTGGTTGCCAAGCTCGAGTCAGATGACGAACAAGGCCCACTCGGGCGACTTCGTACCTGGGCTGACGACAAGTTTGCCAGGAAGTATGTGGAAGACCACATCCAGAAGGTTGCAGAGGTTCGTTTTGCAGGTTGATCGTCGCAAGTTGCCTTCGTGCGTGGTTGAGTGCCTGTGTGAATTTGTCCGCCTCGGTTCATGAGAGCGCCTGTTGCGTGGGTGGCAGGCGGCTCAACACATGAGACACATGGTCCGTGTTCGTCTGTGCAGTGAGATGTCGTGATGATTCAACTCGGTTGTTGGAAGTGCGCTAACCTGTCTACACCTGACACAGATATCCACAAACAGCCAGGCACTTCAAGATGAAGCTGCTGTTATCCACGAAGAGCTGTCCAACTTGGCAGAGTACAACCATGGGTTGGTACGTTGGGAGTCTCGTTTGACGTTGAATGTTCAACGTGACGGACACAGCATCTTCTTCCGCCTGGTACATGTACTCACGTTCGTGTCACCCACCAGGTATTCGAGCTCCAACGTACGCAATGGCTGTCACGGGAACACTTGGCCCAGGCTGCACACGGGCCCGTGGCCGACTGGAATGTTCGCTCCGGGGAGCAGCTCCCAGTGGAGGCACGGTACGCACCACGTGGTGTCTTTGTGGCAAGTAGGTGCGACGCTAGCACGGTTGTGACGCATCGGTGCTCGGACAGGACGAGGAGGGTGTTCTCGGGCGCTGCTGCAAAACCTCCATTGTTTGGCACATTGAAGGATGGCCCCGCGGCGCGGGAACGAAAACAATCAATGGAGGAGGACAGCCCAACTGCCGAGGTGCAGGATGGTGGCGCAGCTGGTGACCACAGCGCAGCATCAGGTGGCGCTGGTGACGAGAACGATGGCAACGATGGTGGGGACAATGGCGGCGTGAATGACGGCGGTGTTGGAGAGGACAATGCGGCGCGTGTCGGGGAGGATAGCGGCGAGGGCACTGACGGCGGCGAACCATCACGGGTCGGCTCGCCGGTGCGTGGTGGAGATGCACGTGAGGACGCGGCGGAGAAGGGGGAAGGAAGGCAGGACAAGGGCACGCCGCGTGCAGACCACCAGCAGTTTTCGTTTGCCAGCACCGGCCCGCCGACTTTTCAACACTCGCCGCCCAGGACACGAACCCCGCCCACAACAACACATGTTGCTGCACCGCGCTCCGTATCGCCTCCACGCTCCCACTCTCCCGTGATCGTGGCCGCCGATCGCCGCCTGCGCACTGCTGCGAGTCTTTCCGCTTCTGCTCGTCCATCCTCTGCGAAGGCGCTGTTGCAGCGGCGCAAGGAAATCATGGTCATGCGCCAATCCGCCTCGCGTCCAGATGCAGAAGTGTGGTCTCATCGCCCCAACACCCCGGGTGTGGAGCGTCGGCAAGTGCGCCCTGCCAGTGCGCACCCGGCGGGGCGCGCACACCCATCGACGCCGGCATCACCCCAGCGTAGTCGTGAGATCAGTTGGCCGAGGGGTTTTGGAGCATCCATGGGTGCCACTCGACAGCTGCGACAACGACCGCAAAGTGCGCATGCTGTGGCACACAGCCATGCAGCAGCCCGGGCAAAGCTCTCCACAGCTGACGGGAGCGACGGCGTGGTTCGCCGGCGTGATGTTTTCCGGGCGAACTTTGTGTCCTCCGCGAGTCGCGGCAACCTTGTGGCTCGGGTTGATGTGGCAGCCGGTGGTGGACGTGCTGCCACTCTGCAGCGCCGCCGCATGCGCCCAACATCCGGGAGGCAGACAAGGTCCCGTCCAGCACTGCACCTGCAACCCCCTTCTGTTCGACCCGGGGCGAACGCAGAAGCACCGGCCACCACCCTTCCTTTCTCGTTTTTGAGCCGCAGTCGTTCAGCCTCCGCTACAAGGAGCAGGGTCTCGGTGGGGAATGATTTTGCAAGTGCTTCGTCACACGATACAACGTCTGCGTTTGACTCGTTTGTGGATTTGGCGGCACGCGGAGCACCATCCACTGCCAAGGCCGAAGAGCCGGGGGCGGCTGCTACGTCGACCAGCCATGATGGCACTCATGATCATGGCGAGCAAGCCCGTGTGCTCGGTCCTGGCGCGGATGGCAGTGATGCGCCGAGTGGTAGCAGCACAGCCAGCAGCAATCGTGGTGCTCGTCCTACCAACCGTCGGCGAAGGAGACCTCGAGGCCAAGCCTCCAACCGCCACGCTAGCAAGCGTAAGCCGTCACAACGTGACATTGGTCAGGACTTGAAAGCATGGACACCCAGAGGTCGCTCAGTGTCACCCATTCCACGAGGAATGCCGGCATAAAGGCGCAGCGCCTCTTGCGGATTGTGGTTTGCTAGACACGGAGTGCCCGTAGAGCACATGGTGGTGGAGAGTGTGATCTCACACCACGATGAAGTCGTTACTATTGCACAGAAGCTTGAGATTCGCAAGTCACCCTGGCGTCACGTTGTTGTAAACTCACACCACGACGAACAAGAATTGCGTCACAACTTGAGACTCCGGCGTCACGTTGCGTAACACATTAGTTGACGTGACAACTGGGGCTGCCGCGATTGGATTCACGCATTTCAAAACTCGTGCCTCTTGTGTATCGTCACGTCAACATCACCCGGCGCCAATGGCCGTCGATTCGTCCCAACAACCGGGAAACAAGCGCCGGTGTCGTCGTTTGGGAGCACAGTTGCAAGCACCCTCGCCGGAACCCTTCCACCCAGCGAAGAATTTCACCATGGCTTCTGAAAGCGAAGCACCCATGACCGCCAGTGGCGCCGCTGGCCGAAGCAACAAAGTCAGCATGGTGCACCTGGACGGCCTGGTACGCAGCGCTGGCTGGCGAGTGGCAGGGCGCATTGCCATCGTGACATGCCGTTGGTGTGTGTGAAACAGGTGGTGTTGAAGATCATCAAGCACTGCCGGGAGTCGTTGCCAACCTTTGTGGCAGGTTGCGTGCTCGGCCTTGGCATGGAGAACACACTGGAGGTGACCAACTGCTTCCCGTTTCCGTCGGATAGCGAAGACCCCTCTGCGGGCATCTCCGGTCAGGAGTACCTGATGGAGATGCTCAAGGCGATGCGTGACGTTCGTTGTGTCAGTGGCATGGATTGTGTATGGTGCACAGTGCTCACCGCTGTGGTGGATTGTGGTATGTGTGGGTCGATGTTGCGGGCTTTCCAGGTGAATGTTGACCACCAGCAAGTTGGGTGGTACCAATCCACATACATGGGACAGTACTGCACCCATGAGCTCATTGCCACGCAGTTTGAGTACCAAGAAAACCTAGGCGATAATGCTGTGGTCATTTTGTATGACCCGCTGCGCACCTCCCACGGCAGCTTTTCATTGAAGGCGTACCGCCTGACTGACAAGTTCATGGGACTGTACCGAGTCGAGAAGTTCTTGCTGCCCAAGTACGTTGGTGTTGTCGCTGGCAGTGCGAGAGTGATGCGCGCCGTGTAGTCACGACTACTGGTTGTGGTGCGAGCAGTAGCGTGAAGGGAGCTCCCATGGCTTCATCTGAGATTTTCGAGGAGGTCCCCATCCGCATCCACAACGCACCGCTTGCGCGTGCACTGCTGTTGGAGATGCAAGAGAAGAAGGTGGCCGTCCCTGTTGACTTTGACCGATTGGACCTCACGTCCAGTGCTTTCTTGGAGAAGAAGATGCAGTTCCTAATCGAGCAGGTGGAAGACCTGGCGGACTGGCAGGGGTACGCGTCGCGGTGGGAGCGAAAGCTGTCCAAGCAACGCCAAGAGCAACACTTGTGGTTGACCAAGCGCGTACGTGCATCGTGCCTCACGACCCATCCCTACCCTGCATTGTACCGGGGCACACATGAAGCTCACACTGCTTTTGGAATGCCGTTTTGTTTGCTTCCAGGCTGCCGAGAACGCTGAACGGGCCGAACGGGGAGAAGAGCTGCTGCCCGAGACCGATCCCAGCTTGCCCATCTTCAAGCCCATTCCGGATGCCATGTGCGTGGCGTGTCTGTGTGCAATGTAAACATTGAAAGGCCCGCTCAACTCACATGTGGTTTGCATCTGGGGCTGGTGATTACAGGAAGATCGACCGTCTGGATGCTTTGCTGATCACTGCACAAGTGGGTGCCTACTGCCACGAAATCAACAACTTTGCTGGCCAGAGCTTCAGCAAGCTGTTCCTCGCTGGCAAGTTGAACGAGGGGACTCGAGCATAGACACACTGCGCTTGTTTGTGACGTGCATACGCATAGGTGTTCGTAGTTTTGTCTGTGGAACCAACTGCTTCACTTGTTCTTTTTTCAAGGCTGTGCAATCAACTCTAGCTTGTAGCCGCCGCACCTGCACTTGCGCCCGCACCTACACTTGCGCCCGCGCCTGCGCCGGCACCTGCGCCTGCGCCGGCGCCGGCACCTGCACCTGCACCTTCCCTTGTTGTTCCTACCCCTGGGCGTTCTCGGGCGCCGCGCTTCGCCATCGCAAGCTCCTCCTTCGTGAACAACGGGTCGCGACGAATGGTCACCGTGACGGGCTTCGACTCAGTGTCAACCTCTGCTTCAACCTCTTCATTTGCTTCACGCGAGTACCAAGTCTGCCCACACACCCAAGCCACGCCACGCAGTGACAAATGCCACACAGGGTCAGTGTGTGTGTGGAAGGCGGCCAGAAAGCGGACAAAACACTCACCACTAGGGCACCAGGCTCCGTAGCGGAAGTGAGCTTGAGAAGCACGTTCAATGCTATCAACAGCACCCGGAGGTTTGCGGCGTTGGGCCTTTCGCCAACCCCGTGCCGGAAAAACAAAGGCAGGGGGAACGCGTCACGGTCCATTGGTACAATGTCTAACCTGAACAGCCAGCACCAACGACGTGAGCAAGGTGCATGCAAGTGGTTTGACGGCTCGACGGTCGGTATCACCCAGCTCTCGTACTTCTCCATCAAATCCAAGTCTGACCAAGGGAGGGCAGTGCCTGGTTCATACAGCATCGACATCTCCCTGTCTGCCCAGTATGTTCCTTCGATTTCCTTGCCAACCGGTTTGCAGGCCTAGGGTGGAGCACACGCTGCAGGTAAGCGGGCACGGTGCGCACCAGTTGCCCAAGCCAAACACCATGTGCTTACGGGTTTGTGGGTACGCCAACCAGCCTTTTGGCACGTGCTGTTGCAGTAAAACACAGTTTTGCACCTTGTGCAGCGCTTCAATGCTTTGCCTGCAACCCACATGAGACAACATAGCAACGCTGTTGGAAAAAGGGCTGTGTGCAGCGACGAATGCAACAGTACGACCACCAGAACCAACAATCTGCAACCGCACACGTGCACACGCCTGTTCCATGCCCGCACATGTGTGTTGCACCACACACCTTTTTCGTTCGTGCGTTCACGCCCACAGCTGGCACACACCAAATCCAAGGGATGCTGTGCGACCGGCGCCTTATCGGCAATCACCCTGCGCTCCGCGTCGTAGCGACGGAAGAACACGCACACACCCAGCACCTCGGGAGAGTTGAAGCCAAGCACGCCGAGCCAGAAGGACTTGCCACCGGCAGGCGTGATCCTGTGGGCACACCAACGAACACAACAGTGTGGTGGAACCGTAAGCGCCCCACAAGACAGATCATACAGCCTGATAATCGGGTGCGTGTCCCACACCTCAGCATTTGGCGATCGGCAAGGCGTTTCCAGGGTTGGCGGCGAAACACTTCTCGTGCTGCCATGAGCACACCTTGGACAAGCACCTCTTTCACCCCGGAGCCCGTGAGCAAGCCTTCATCACGGCAAAGGACAAGAGGAACAACAATGTGAACACCACACCATCAACAACAGCAACGAGACGTCCAAAACGCGAGTACAATAGCAGCATGGCATGGTGCGTGAGGTTCAGGGCAACGGCAGCTGGTGCACCGCACTGCCAGTGCGAGTCGAGTTGCACAAAGCGAGCGTACCAGGTCTTGTTGGCGCGGCACCGTCAGCAGCGGTACCCGCCTTCACAAGCTGCTTCGAGAACACCGACACATACGGGGCAAGGCCAGGGGGTTCATGCAGCACGCCACAACGCACACCAAAGGAAGCAAGCGTGGTGGCAAGGGATGCTGCGTGTGCGGAGTTGACAAAAATGACCTGCATGGGCCGGTGCTGAGCCACACCGTCGTTGGTGGGGGACAGCATCTGGCGCGTGATGAGGTCAAGCAGGAGCTCTGGTGTCACCTCGCCTTCGATGATCTGGAGACATGGCCCACAACGTGCAACCCAAGCAGCCAGACAGTGGTAAGCACCCCTCCCTGTTTGTGCTTGCATTTGTTTGTCAGCTGCGCCAGCGGAACACTCGAACGGGAGGAAACACGCGGCACGAGACGACCAGCGCTATGTGGGAGCAGCGGTGCGTGATGTGAAGTAGAAACGAAACGACGACCCACCTTCTCAGCAAGGGGTGTTCCAGCCGGGTACACGTTGAACAGGAATGCGCACAGTGGGCGATAGGGGATGGCATCAGGCCCCTCCGAGGGTCCCTCCGGGGAGGCTGCCCAGACCTGCAGCGGCTTCACCGCGACCTGCCACACTTCGCGTTCCACCAATGGCAACTTCTTCAAGCGAGCGACGTCGTCGGCACCGAGCCGCCGAGAGCCGTCAGGGGTGAAGTCGGTCTCTGTGCGATGTGGTGCGTGTGCGTGGTTCGTGACGAGAGAGTCGGTGCATGCAACCACCATGCGCATCCCCTCACCGCGCAAACACACACAGCACTTGGCCGTACAAAAAGCACTGCTGTACGTACCATCCCCAAGCTCAAAATGTGGGCGAGCGGCTGTGATGGCTTCTGTCTCATCCTCAGAATCGGACTGCAGTGACGGAGCGGCCGCAAGTGCGCACAACACAACCCACACACACACCAGCCCGTCAGGCCACAAACGATGGACTCATCCCGCCACGGCAGGCAGGCACACAAATATTACGACTCAACGCACACCAATGTGGTCCCACTTGGAGTAGTCCAAGCTCATCGCGACCCACAGCGCCTGACAGAAATCGTGGGTCCACGTGCTCGGAAAGGTATGGAAATAAAAAATGGCTCAAGAGTCTTGTGCACTGAGATGCCTTGCTCAGTCCAGTGGTACACCAGGGATGAAGGAAACGTAGCCCCAGAAGCCGGAGACATGATGCTGAGTGCCACACGTACATTGTGGCTGACCGCACGCGCCAAGTGTGCTCGGCGTACCAGCCTTGCTGCGACTCGAGTCTGTGCTGGGAAGGCCAGATGCTTGTCAACCGGCGCCTGTGACGCCACCGCAGCCGTGGGTGAAGGTGTGCGTCCCACCGAAAGGAGGCCTGACGAGTATGCATGGATGCGTTGCCGCGACAGTGACGAACTAAAGGAACACATTCGGGCGGAGAACGGGTTCACGATTCAGAGTTTGCAACCGTCCGCCGATCTTGCTCAGCAACTCCACCACGAACTGTGTGCGTACACCGCACCCGCACCCGGCGTCCTCGCCGCAGATTCTCTCCCAGAGAAGTGGGGCGCGTTCGAGTACTGGACTGACTCTGCTGGGGAAGGTCCTCGCATGGTGAGGCGTCGCTGTGGTGATCCCAGCGACAAGAGTGATGCCGCCAGCAGCAGCGGCAGCAGCCTTGCAAAAGACGAGGTGCTGCTGGACTTTGGGGCACTCAGCGATCAGTACGATGCGCCGCACGTCCATGTGGCGACAGTGTCGGTGAGCCCGGACGGCGCCATGTTGGCGTTCACCATGGACGCGTGTGGGACTGAGGAGTACCGTGGCGTGGTGCGCCGGCTGTGTGCCACACCGTGTGGCTTTGGCGAGGACCTGGTTGGTGATGAAATTGCTAGTGCGACCCGTGTAACGTGGGCGAACGTGCCGCACCCCCATTTGCTGTACTGCGTTGTGCCAGACGATGCCGGGAGGCCCTGTGAAGTGTGGCGTCACACTGTAGGCTCGAACCGGTCGGAAGACGAACGTGTGTTTGCCTCCTCCGACGCTGCAGACTGGGTCGACGTGGTGTCTGTGAAAGACAACCAGGTGATCACCATCAACTGCAATACAAAATCCAGCTCAGAGGTGTGGATTCTTGATGCCTGTGACCGACATGCTTCACCAAAGCTCGTCGCGCGTCGCGAGGCCGACGTGTCCTACTTTGTGGAACACAACAAGGTGCGATTTTTCTTGCTGCGTGACGCGCCACCCTACGCCTGTCTGAAGGACGTGGATGTTGGTTTGCTGTTGCTGCAATGTCCTCGTCGTAATCGAGGTGTTCCGTGTGTGCACATGGCCCTTTTTGTGGATGTGTTGCGTGTTTCTGCAGGGCTGGTTGTACATTGTGACCAACCGCGACGGCGCTGACAACTTCAAGGTGGTGCGCGCGCCTGTCACGGATCCAGCTGCCTCGAACTGGGAGGATGTTGTCCCCCCACGTGCGGGTGTCATTTTGAATGACCTGGACATGTACGACGACCACCTTCTGCTGTACGAAACAGTGGACGGTCGCCCAAGGTTAACGGTGGTGTCTCTCGCCACTCTTGATGCCTCATCTGCTTCACCACACCAACTGCCACCGCCTGTCCCCATTCGCCTCCCCGCTGATGTGTGCGGGATTGATCCGGGCGCAAACCAGGTGCGTCTTGCGCGCGCCCGCGCACTTCATTGCTGTGCCGTAACCGCAGCACGTGCTGTCCCCGTCCACCCGCGCACACGCCTCACGTTGCACTGCTCGCCCGATTGCAGGATGTGCACGCGCGTACCTCTCGATTCCAAGTAATTACGTGCACTGCTCCGCCCACCGTGTGTGATCTGGACATTGCAACCGGCGAGGTGCATGAACTCGGCCAGAACCCCGTGCCCGGATTTGATTCGCCGTTTGATAACAGCCGGTACACGCATCGCCGTGTGATGGCAACAAGCCATGATGGTGTCCAAGTGCCCGTGGATGTGGTACATAAGAGCGACCTCAACCCGCAACATCGGTACGCTTGCGCATATGAGGTGCATCGTGTCCCCTCAAGTTGGACGCCAGCGGTGCAACATCTCAAAGTGCTGATATGCCTCCAGGAATCCGCTGCTCATGCAAGTGTATGGCGCGTATGGAGCGGAACTAGATGCACGGTTCGAGGCCCAAAACTTGCCACTGCTGGAGCGTGGCTGGGGCATCGCGTTTGCCCATGTGAGGTAACCCCACTCCACCCAGCAGCCCCAGTGTGCACGAGGGTGTGATGTGGTTTTGATACGCGTGCTCCGTGTTGTGGTTGGTTGTGCAGAGGGGGTGGGGAGCTTGGGCGTGCTTGGCACGACGCGGGTCGGCTGCTGCACAAGACGAACTCCTTCCATGACTGCATCGCGGCTGCCGAGGAGATGTTGGATCTAGGTATGGGCTTCCACAGTGATTCCATGGCGTTGGAGGGCCACTCTGCCGGAGGACTTGTGGCTGCGGCTGTGGCGAACATGCGGCCGGAGCTGTTTCGCGCGATGCTGCTGTTGGTACGGTCCGGTGGTGATACTGCGCCCGTGACCATGAAACAGCTTCACACGCAACAACACCTTGACGTGCACACGCTGCACTTGTGTGCTTGGTTGCGTTTTTTCCCCTCTCTGTGCTTGTTTGCTCAGGTTCCCTTCATCGACGTGTTGGGGGATATGATGGATGAAACTCTGCACCTCACCCCGTTCGAGTATGAGGACTGGGGTGACCCACGAGACGAGGCCATGGCGCGGTTCATGGCATCGTACTCCCCATATGATGGTGTTCGTACGCAGCAGTACCCGTCCATGCTAGCTGTGGGTGCGTTACCTGCACCCTAGTGTTGGCAAGATGAGGCGATGATTGTCGTGGTACTGCTGGGTACCGCCGCTCACTCTCGTTACCCGTTGTTGTGGGTGATGTATGCGAGGTGCAGGCGTAGCAAATGACAGGCGGGTTGGTCCTTGGCACCCTCTTTCGTTCATTGCACGGGTGAGATCCTATGGGTGTTGCGCACACCGTCATGATTGTTCTTTTCCTGCTTTGCTTGGTTTTGTTTTCGCTTCGGCTTGTGGGAGTGACGGTGCCCTCGTGTCTTTGTGTGTCCCCGTCTTGCTTGCTTTGGGGGCCGAGGTTCAGGTCCGAGAAGCGCATGAGCAAGCAGGAGGCGACCCAAGGCTTCACTTGGCCTACATCAAGGATCAGGGAGGGCACTTGGGGGGGCTGGATGTGGATGATCGCCACATGGAGCTTGCGTTTTTGCATCAAGCCTTGGGGATGTAGAGCAGTGATGTGTTTCAGTTTCATGTTGCGCAAAGTTGCGTGTGGTTATTGCATCAACACACATGACGCGCACCACACACCACAATGCATCATGGAAGCGAGCGCCTTGAGTTACTCAAGTTGAGTGGCACGACAACGAGCGTTTCGCTAGTCCTGTTCTTCTGGTGGAATTAAGCACCATGACACCTTCACCTTCTGACGACAGCACGTCCAATGCCCTTCCGGGGGCGGTGCTAAAATCCCCGGTGTGGGAGCCGGACAAACAAACTCCCCGCGGTGCGACTTTAACCGATACGCACGCCCCACTTTCATGACCTCTTCATGGGCCTCTAGAATCTCGTTGCGCTCCTTGCTTTGGCTGAGCCTGTCGTACACCATGCTGTGCATGCGCTCCAGCTTCAGTGTCATGGCTGCCAGTCGCCGATCAACGGAGTGTGACAGTTCCGCCAGCTCGCCCGTGACATGAGCTTCCATCGACTGGAACTGTTGCCCCAGGGTTTTCATGGCACGGGTGGCGGCTTTCAGCATGTCTCGGGTGCAGTCGTGTAGCGCGGCTCGCTTGCGAAGCATGCTGCTGCCGCAGTCAGGACATCGAACCCGACCACACCCACACTCAACCTCATGTTGTGGCATGTCTTTCACAGTGCCCGTGAAGTCACATCCCTTGTTGGAGCAGAGGCGTAGTTGGTAGTCACACCGACGTTCGTGGTCGTGGATGGAGTCATACCTGCCGACAAACGTGCAACCAGAGCCTGAAAGAGCACAGCTGGATGGGACACCGCGCGGCATGTGTGAGGATTACATGTACCAGCGCCCAGCGTCAACACATCGCGCGCAGTGTAGCTCTTTCTTTCTGCATGGGGAGTGTGCAACTTCACCCGCGAACGCACCGAACTGGTAGGGCGTCCAGCAACTGTCGCAGAGAGGGAATGACTTCCAGCACTTGTGTTTGGGTTGCGTACGCCACACCGCACA
>Ga0213833_1002337_pt1 | contig 12288 bp, 7 predicted proteins | sample SWATP21_FD_160575 | JGI IMG/M metagenome (GOLD analysis project Ga0213833, IMG submission 160575) | Coastal seawater microbial communities from Marineland, Florida, United States - SWA TP2 #1 | ecosystem: Environmental > Aquatic > Marine > Coastal | place: USA: Florida | collected 2016-08-14
AACATCTGGATGAGTGAGCGTTTCGAATACCCAGAAGCGCCCATGAACCGAGGAAAAGTGGTCAGCGAAGACGACCTTAAAGAGCTGAATACCAAATGGGGTCGATTTGTAGACTTCGATGGTGATGGTATCCCATACCGTTCACTCCCAGGTAACAAGCACCCACTCTCCGGTTACTTCACCCGTGGTACTGGTCACAATGCAAAGGCCATCTACAGTGAAAGACCTGATGACTGGCAAGAAAACCTTCAGCGTCTCCGCCGCAAATTCGACACAGCTCGGACTTTGGTCCCTGCCCCAGCTGTCGAAAAACAAGAAGGTGCGACTTTCGGTGTGATTTCCTTGGGAACCAACCACGGTGCCGTTCTCGAGATGATGGATTACCTCAAGAAAGACGGTCACGTTTGTGACTACATGCGTTTGAAGGCTCTGCCTGTCAACGAGACTGTAGAACAATTCATTGCACAGTACGACCACGTGTACATCATCGAAAACAACTTCGATGGTCAGCTCCACAAGATCCTGCAAATGGAATATCCAGCACTCGCAACACGCCTGTTGTCCATCTCGCAATGTACTGGTCTTCCTCTGGAAGCCAGCTGGCTGACACAAGAAATCACAAAACACCAACAGGCTACAGACTGAGAAAGGAGTGTTGAAACATGGCTGAAAAACCCAAAAAGTCCGCAAAAGTAAATTCCATTGGACTTGAAAAAAGCTTCTACAAAGGTAATCCCACCACACTGTGTAAAGGGTGTGGTCACAATGCTGTAAGCTCCCGTATCATCAACGTTACGTATGATCTCGGTCTGGCTCACCACGAAGTCGTCAAGCTCAGCGGTATCGGTTGCTCCAGTAAGAGCCCCGCATACTTCCTGGGTCGCTCCCACGCATTCAACGCACTGCACGGTCGTATGCCTTCCGTTGCGACTGGTGCATTGACCGCAAACAGAAGCTTGAAAGCGTATGGTGTCAGTGGTGACGGTGATACCGCTTCCATTGGTATGGGCCAATTCAAGCACTTGATGCGACGAAATGTTCCCATGGTCTATATCATCGAAAACAACGGTGTATACGGACTGACCAAAGGACAATTCTCCGCGACTGCTGAAACTGGACAATCCCTGAAGTACGCAGGTCTCAACCCCTTTATGCCTATCGACATCTGCCTTGAAGCTGTCGTTAGCAACTGTGGTTTTGTGGCGCGCTCTTTCACTGGTGATCCCAAGCAGATCGACCAGTTGTTGAAAGCTGCTCTGCACTTTAATGGTACTGCAGTTCTCGATATCATCAGCCCCTGCGTTACCTTCAACAACCATCCAACTTGTACCAAGAGTTATCCTTGGGGTAAGGAAAATGAAATGCAGCTGCACGAAATTTCCTTTGTACCTAAGTATGATGACATCGTCTTGGACGGAGAGTACGGACCAGGTGAAACCAAGAACGTTTCCCTCCACGATGGTTCTATGATCCAGCTGAAGAAAATCGAGCACTCCCATGATCCAACCAACAAAGCTGATGCACTCCGCATCCTCGAAGAATCTGCAAAGAATCTTCAATTGTTGACTGGAATCATCTACTTGAACGAAGGCCAAGAGAGCTTCCACCAGTCCCAGAATCTGGTAGACACACCATTGGCGGCACTCTCCGAAGAGCAACTGCGTCCAAGTCGCGAAAGCCTCGAGCAGATCATGGCCGGTATGGGCTAAGCAGCTTCCCCATCTATAAAGATTCATTCCAATCAAACCAAACCCAGATGTTCCCAGGCCGTCTTAAGGGATGGCCTTTGGGACAACATCGCAAACCGTATAAAGGGAAAAATCATGAATGAACTTCTTATTTTTCTTGGACCTCCAGGAGCTGGTAAAGGTACTCAGGCGCAAAGATTGTGTGTCGCTCGCGAAGTGAGCCAATTGTCCACAGGTGATATGCTGCGTGGCCACGTCAAAGAAGGTACCGAGCTTGGAAAAAAAGCAAAAGTACTGATGGATGCAGGCGAATTGGTACCAGATGACCTGATCATCGCTATGGTACGTGACCGTGTTGGCAAAGAAGAGAAAGGCAATATCCGCATCCTCTTCGACGGATTTCCACGTACGACAGCTCAAGCTGAAGCATTGGACAATCTTTTGGCTGAATTCGATGCAAGCCTGTTCAAAGTGCTTTTGATCGATGTAGATGAAGAAGAATTGGTAGGTCGTTTGTTGAATCGCGCCAAAGAGCAAGGCCGCGCTGATGACAACGAAACCACCATCCGAAATCGTATGAAAGTCTACAGTTCCCAAACTGCTCCACTGATTGAGTATTACGAGAAAAAAGGTCTTCTCGCAAAAATCGATGGACAAGGTAACATCGACGAGATCTACGACCGCATCACAGCAGCACTCAACGGCTAAGCTAACCCTACAAAATAAATATAAAAACAACTTAAGAATGTACAGAAGTTAAAGAAAAGCTCTGTACATTCCACCCCGACTGTGTTAACTAGACAGCCGGACTTTCTGTATTCTACTCTCAGACGCCATCTACAATCCTAAAAACAACCATTTTTTAGGACCTTACAAAAAACGGTCCGTGCTTGGAGAAAATCCTCTAGTCATAGCTTTCAAGCAAGCGCGGGGTCCACCAAAAAGCCCTTCATCTATATGGGCTTTCCCTAGAAATACACAGAAGGTCCATAACACGCAGTATTGTCCACATAGTTGAACCTGAGGAGATAGAGATGCCTCGAAAGAAAATTTTTGAAGGTTCCATAGTTCGATTACAGATCTTAAATGAAAAAGGTAAAGTAGACAACAAAATCGGTGTACCCAAGGGTCTCACCGAGGATGTGCTCAAAGATATGCTCCGTCAGATGATTTTCTTGCGAAAATTTGATGAGAAAGCATTGGCGTTACAGAGAACCGGACGCCTGGGTACCTATGCCAGCTTAATTGGACAGGAAGCCTCTCAAATCGGGACCGCATTTGCCATGGGTGATAAAGATTGGCTCGTCCCTTCCTTCCGTGACCAAGGTTTGATGATGATGCAGGGTGTCCCTGGATCTCAGATCCTGGCTTACTGGGGCGGAGACGAAAGAGGTTCCAAATTCGATGAGGAAGTGCGCTGCTTGCCAGTGTGTGTCCCGGTTGGTTCACAATGTTGTCATGCTGTGGGTATTGCAATGGCAATGTCCAAACAAGGTGAAGATGCCGCAGTTGTCGCATGTATCGGCGACGGTGGAACATCTGAAGGTGACTTCCACGAAGCTTGCAACTTTGCTTCTTTGCACAAAGCGCCTTTCGTTCTGTTGATCCAGAACAACCAATGGGCCATTAGTGTCCCTCGGAATCGCCAATGTTCAGCAGACACCCTGGCACAAAAAGCCTTTGGCTACGGCCTCGACGGAATCCAGGTAGATGGAAACGACGTCATGGCAGTGTACCAAGCAATGACAGACGCTCTGCAAAAAGCCAAAACTGAAGGCGTAGGCGCGATTATTGAAGCCCACACCTACAGAATGGAAGATCACACAACAGCAGACGACGCCAGAAAATATCGTCCTCCCGAAGAGTTAGAAGAGTGGAAACCAAAAGATCCCATCTCTCGACTGGAAAAGTACCTGCGCTCCAAAAAGCTCATCACCGACGCAGAGATCGCAGAAATGGAAAAAGAAGCAGCAGATCGCGTTGCCAAAGAAGTGGCTGACCGTGAAGCGCTTGGAAAACCAGATCCACTCGATACATTCCGCTATCTCTACCAGGAAATGCCACCTCACCTGGAAGAACAAATGAAAGAAATGGAGGAGTCCCTGTCATGAGTAATGTAGCAAAAGCAAAACCATCCGGTGCTCCTGAAGCACAGGGTGAGACCATGCGCGCCACCATTGTTCAGGCGATTGTAGACGCGATGCGCCTTGAGCTGCTTCGTGATCCCACAGTTGTTCTCTTGGGAGAAGATATCGGTAAAGACGGTGGTGTTTTCCGTGCAACCGAAGGTCTCTGGGAAGAATTTGGCTCAGATCGTGTCATGGACTCCCCGATTGCAGAAGCCGGAATCGCGGGTGTTTCCGTAGGAATGGCTCTGGGTGGACTTCGTCCCGTTGCAGAGATCCAGTTCATGGGCTTTGTCTACCTGTGTTGCAACCACATGATGGGCCACGCAGCTCGATTCCGCTGGCGTACCCGCGGTCGTCACAATATCCCAATGGTCTTGCGTATGCCTTACGGTGGCGGTATTCACGCACCTGAGCACCACAGTGAGTCTTATGAAGCTATCTTCGCTCACTCTCCCGGGATCAAGGTCGTTATTCCAAGCACACCATACGATGCAAAAGGCCTCTTAATCAGCGCTATCCAGGACGACGATCCCGTACTCTACCTGGAGCCCAAGCGTATCTACCGGGCTTTCCGTGAAGTGATCCCAACAGGTTCCTACACAGTACCCATCGGTAAAGCCAAGGTCGTCCAGGAAGGTGAAGACATCACACTCATCGGTTACGGTGCGATGATGCGACCCATCCAAGAAGCCGCAAACAAACTCAAAGCCAAAGGTACCAGCGCAGAAGTTATCGATTTGCGTACCATTATGCCGCTGGACCAGGACACCATCATCGAGTCCGTCAAAAAGACCGGTCGTTGCGTTGTGGTACATGAAGCTCCACGCTTCGCCAGTGTTTCTTCTGAAATCGTCGCACTGATCAACGAAAAAGCACTCTTGCACTTGTTGGCTCCAGTGGGTCGTGTCACAGGATACGATACACCCATGCCATACGCGAAAACCGAAGCAGCATACTTGCCAAGCAGTGACAGAATCATGACCGCTGTACAAAAAGCATTGGAGTTTTAACAATGGCAAAACATGTTTTTCTTTTCCCTGATGTGGGGGAAGGCATCCACGAGGCCCAATTTGTCGAATGGTTGGCAGACCTTAACGGCGACCTCAAAGAAGATGCCCCGTTATGTCGAGTAGAAACAGATAAAGCAGTGGTAGACCTTCCCAGCCCAGTCAACGGGAAACTTGTCCAACAACATGCCACTCCAGGCGAACTGATCTTCGTAGGAAATCCTCTGGCAACCTTCGAAGTAGAAGGCGCAGGCAATGTAGACGAAGCTCCAGCAGCCGAAGCCGCACCTGCTCCAGCTCAAACAGCTGAGACACAAGCTGCACCCTCCTCTCCTCCAAATCTGCGAGTGGTTGGTTCAGAACCTGCAAAAGCACTTCGACCTCAAGATGTTCCAGCCACCCCACATACTCGCGCTTTCGCGAGAAAACTGGGTGTAGACATCACGACAGTAGCCGGAACAGGTCGAAATGGTCGTGTTACCAATGAAGATGTCGAACGTGCGTCTCAGCAACCAGCTGCTCCCGCAGTTGCAGCCACAGCAGCGGCACCTGCCGTCGCGACAGCAGCAGCACCGGCACCTGTTGCACCTGCAGCACCTGCAGCAGCACCTTACCAACACACAGCTGAAGGCCCGGTCGAACGCGTTCCCATGTCTTTCTTACGTAGAAAGATCTCCGAACAAATGCGGCTGTCCTTCCAAAAGTTGGTACACGTGACTCACATCGAAGAAGCTGATGTCACAGAACTTTTCAAAGTGTACAAAACCACCAAAGCCCTTTTGGCAGAGAAAGATGTCAAGCTTTCCACCCTGCCTTACTTCATCAAGGCTATTGTCGCTGGATTGAAAGAATTCCCAATCTTCAACAGCAGTTACGATGAAGCTACTGGTGAGATCATCTACAAGAAATACTACAATATCGGTATGGCTGTAGACACACCTGAAGGCCTCGTGGTTCCAGTACTGAAAGATGCAGATCGCAAAGATATCTATACCCTGGCACAAGAAATTCGCGACAAAGCCAAACGTGGTAGAACACGCGAGTTGAAATTGGATGAACTGAAAGGTGGTACTTTCACCATCTCCAATATCGGTTCTATCGGGGGTGTGATGGCAACGCCTATCATCAATTACCCTGAACTTGCGATTATTGCACTTCACAAAATCCAAGATCAGCCTGCGGTAGTGGATGGTGAGATTTGTATCCGTAAGAAAATGTACATGAGCATTTCATTTGATCACCAGATCATCGATGGTGCAGATGCAGCTCGATTCATGCGTATGATCGCAGATCTTCTTTCCAACCCTCACTATCTCTTCACCCGCATATAATTCAATTCGTACGTTTCGAACATTCTGAATTCATAGAGAAAAAGAGAACGAAGACAAGAACGTGTATTGCAAAATGCTCGATCTTGTCGCATATTGGAGAACGACCCTGCTATTTGCAGGGTCCCAACCTTAGAGGAACTACCAATGGTTGTTGGTAAATTAAGTGCTTCCGAAGATTGTGAAGTCGTCGTCATTGGTGCTGGACCTGGTGGTTACGTATGTGCCATTCGACTGGCCCAACTCGGCAAAGATGTTATTCTAATAGATAAACGTGCGTCCCTTGGCGGTGTTTGTCTGAACGAAGGTTGCATCCCGAGTAAGGCTCTTATCCACGCTGCGGAAGTTCGTGAAGAAATGAAGCACGCCTCCAACATGGGGCTTAAGCTGGACAGTGTCCCTGAAGTGGACATGAAAACCCTCCAAAAATGGAAAAGTGGTATTGTCCAACGCTTGACCCGAGGCGTCGCAACACTCGAAAAAGCACACAAAGTCCGTGTCATGCACGGAAGTGCTCGCTTTACAAGCTCCAACCAACTGGAGCTCGTACAAGAGCGTGATTCAGTACAAATCGATTTTGATCAAGCAGTTATCGCAACTGGAACCGTCCCCATTGAGATCCCTTCCCTGCCCTTCGACGGTGACTTTGTCATCGGCTCCAAAGAAGCACTCAACCTGGAAGAAGTTCCTAAAAAAATGGTTGTCATTGGTGGTGGTTACATTGGTCTCGAGCTTGGAACAGCTTACCAGAAGCTCGGTTCTTCCGTTACCATTGTAGAGGTACAGGACAAGCTCTTGGGTGGCACCTTAGAGCCTGAAATCCACAGTGTCCTGCTCAAAAGAGCCAAAAGCCTGGGTATGGAAATTCTGACCAACCACAGAGCATTGTCAGCGACACCTGGAAAACCAGGGACAGTTAAAGTCGCTGATGCCAATGGAAAAGAAGTCGAGCTGGAAGCCGATAAGGTCCTGGTTGTTGTGGGCCGTCGCCCATATACCGAAGGTCTCCAATTGGAAATGGTTGGTCTTGCACCTGACGAACGTGGCTTTTTGCCTGTCGATATCGAAAGACGAACTGCAACACCCCACATCTTTGCGATTGGGGATATCACAGGTGGTTTCATGTTGGCTCACAAAGCTTACAAAGAAGCCAAAGTGGCTGCGGAAGTCATTGCTGGACACCCTGCGGCCTTTGATGTCCGAGCGGTGCCTGCTGTGATGTTCGTCGATCCAGAGATTGCCTCAGTGGGTCTTACAGAAGCCGAAGCCATCGAGCAAGGCCACAAAGTACTCACTGGTGTTTTCCCATTGAAAGCTTCCGGACGCGCTATGACACTCGGCGCCACCGAAGGTCTGGTGAAAGTGGTCGCTGATGGAGAATCCCAAAGATTGTTGGGCTTCCACATCGCCGGTCCCAATGCAGGAGAGCTCATCGGTGAAGGAACTTTGGCTATCGAACTCGACGCATTTTTAGACGATATTGAAAATACCATTCACCCTCATCCGACTTTAAGTGAAGCTGTGTTAGAATCTGTAGAGTTGGTTTTGGGCTCTTGTGCTCACTTCACAAGCCCCGCCAAAAAACGCGCATCCTAACACTCTAGTAGATAAGCTCCTGTTTTGGAGGCCCTTTGATGAAGAAGAAATCCTGGTTCGCACTTTCTCTAGGTAGTATGCTTCTACTTGGACTCATGGTTTTTCCAGCTTCCAAGTGGCTCAGGCATACCAATGAAGCCCGAGCAGGAATGGACCACTATAAGTTTTTGGACCTGTTTTACATCAAGAATGTCATCTATCTGGTCAACAAAAACTACGTAGAGCGCAAAAAGATCAAACCTGAAAAGATGTTCTTTAAAGCGCTCAAAAGCATCCAATTAACTGTTCCTTCTATTCTTATCCGTGCAGCCAAGGACAAAAAAAGCGTCAAAGTCCACGTAGGCAATAAAAAGCAGAGCTTTATCCTTAAAAAATTCAAGATCATAGACGATGTCCCCTATCAATTGCGTCAGATCTTCCGATTCATTCGCAAAAGCTACAAAGGTGATGTCAAAATGCGAGACATCGAATTTGCAGCACTTAAGGGCATTCTCTCCACTTTAGATCCACACACCACCTTCTTACCCCCATCTTATTATAAAGAAATGAGAATTCATACGGGTGGAAAGTTTGGTGGTTTGGGTATTGTCATCCAAAACCGCAAGGGTCGGCTGACCATCGTCAGCCCCATGCCTGACACGCCCGCGGCTCGTGTGGGTCTAAAACCTCTTGATAAAATTGTACGTATCGGTGATGAATCCACCATCAATATGAGCCTGAACGATGCAGTCACTCGATTGCGAGGTCGCGCAGGAACCAAAGTGGTCATCTGGATTATGCGAAAAGGCTATATCAAACCAAAGCCTTTCACCATCACCCGTGCCATCATCAAAGTCAAAAGTGTCACCAATGATCTCCTTTCCGGAAAAATTGGATACATTCGCATCAAGAGTTTCCAAAGCGAAACTTCCCAAGAAGTCCGACGGGCTCTCTGGAAAATGCGTAAACAATCCGGTGGTATCAAAGGTCTGATCCTGGATCTGCGAGACAATCCCGGTGGTCTTCTGGACCAGGCAGTAGAAGTTTCTGATACCTTCCTCCCCAAAGGAGAAATCGTTACACACCAGGGTATTTCCTCTCTGTACAAAGTCCACCGTGCACAGGAACTCCACACCCAGCCCAACTACCCCATCGTGGTATTGGTCAACCAGGGTTCCGCTTCTGCTTCTGAGATCGTCGCTGGTGCGCTCAAGAACAACCAGCGAGCCATTGTCTTAGGACAGCAAACTTTTGGAAAAGGGACTGTACAGATCCTCTACCCCATCTGGCATCGATGGGCCATGTTCAATCGCGAAAGAAGCGCATTGAAACTGACAGTGGCTCAGTACTTGACGCCTGGTGGAATTTCCATTCAAGACATCGGAATTACACCAGATATCGCTCTTCACCCAGTGCATATCGAAAAAGGAACCATCCAGATCTTCAGAGAAGACGAAGATCGACGCAAGAAGAACGGCAAATTGCCTAAGTTCCTCAAAGCCACGAAAGAGTTTAGAAAACCGCTCTTTCACCTCTCCTACTTCGATACCACCACCGAAAAAGAGCGACTCAAACGCGCTGAAAACGAGTACTCGAAAAAGAAAAAGAAATTCACAGACTTCGAGATCTTGTTTGCAAAAAATCTCCTAAAGCAGGCCAAAAAATATAAGCGAAAAGCTTTTTACCGGTCAGCTCGTTCTTTCTTGATCAAAAGCAAGAAACAACAAAGAAAACGAATCTTTAAAGAGCTAAAAAAGTACGGAGTTAACTGGAGACTGCCGCCCAAAAAGGTACGTCAGCCCAAACTCTCTGTTCAATACAAGATCTTGCCTTCCAAAAAGTCCAAAAAAGGACAGCTCTGGGCAGGGAAAACCTTTAAGGTTCGAGTATCCATTAAGAACAGCTCTACATTTGCAGCGCATCGTGTGAGAGCCATTACCCAGTCAGCTTACTGGTTCTTCAATCGCAAGGAATTTGTCTTCGGGCATATCCCAGCTGGAAAAACCAAGAGTTGGACAGCACAATTCAAGATTCCCAAGTGGCTCAAACCTCAGGTTCACATGATGAATCTGAACATCTATACAGATGCTTCTAAAAAGCCACAAAAATCCAAGATCCACCTCAATTGCCATGGGCACAAACAACCACGTTTTGCCTTCAGCTTTGCAGTAGAAGAGCGAAAAGGCAACAAAGATCAGCTCTTACAAGCTGGAGAAGAAGTTGCCCTTCGTATCACCGTCAAAAACTTGGGACCTGGAACCTCCAAAAAGACCGCTGCTCTCTTGAGAAACAAGACAGGTCGTGAACTCTTCATCGAAAGAGGCCGCATCGTCTTGGGTGCTCTGAAGCCAGGACAACAATCCACAAGTTGGTTCCACTTCAAGGTGCACAGAAAAACCCAGCGCAAATATCTGGAAATGGAGCTGAATATCTACGATTCTGAACTTCTCACCAACGTCCGTGAGCAAGTCTCTGTCAGAGTCTACCCGAAAGCATTGGCTCTTAAGCCTATGAAGCTCAAAAACCAGTGGCTCCGTGTCAATGAGCGCCTTCCCTGGATCTACAGTGGTGCTTCTTTGGATACCCCCAAGATCGCGAAGGTCTCCAAATCCACTGTGCTCAGAGCCATCGGACGATTGGGTCCCTTCTATCAGGTTATCCTTCCCAAAAGTCTTCTTGGCAAACGCTTCCACAACAAGCGACGCCCCAAGAAGAAATACAGCTGGGTCGGATGGATAGCAGCTCACGAAGTTAAAGTGACCAAGAAGAAACGACGCACCAAAAAGACCCAGTTTAAATTCCACTGGCGGTATGTCACACCTGATATCCAAATCAGCTCAAAGCATGCCCCGACCTGGCATAACCAACAAGATTACACCCTTAAGGGCATCTTGAAGAACAATGTCGCACTTCGGGATATGTACATCCTTCTCAACGATGAAAAGGTGTACTACAAGAGTCTTCGTAACACGCCAAAAATGAAATTCAATGTGCCTCTTAAATTGAAAAAGGGCAAAAACAGAATTCTCATCGTTGCACGCGAATCCGAAGGCTTCTCCGGCTTCCGAGAATTCTTTATCTTCCGCAAAGATACCAAAAAAATCAAAACCAAGTAGTGCTGTTTTAAGCTTTTAGGCCCTCACCCCACCCGGCTTCCCCTTCCACACACTCCCCCCTCTCCCCACTTCGGGAGAAGGGCGAAAGTACCACATTATCAAACCATTAAAGTACGCTCAAAAGCCAATATCTACATGTATTGAGGCCCCCCATCGCACTTGTCTTCACTTTGACACAGTACTTCCCACCACGATGGTGAGAAGTCTACACTTCGTGATAGTGTCTTGAATTTGAAGAGAAAATAGTGGAGAATATTCGAAAAAACAATACTGGAATATCAGGTGTATTCGGCTACAGCATCACGGTAACGGAAGCTGCAAACACTTCATGATACTGTCATGAAGTTGAAACGATGGACACTTGTGAAAACAAGCCAAGCTTTCGGGTGACCGATCGTCTTCGTCTACAGTATTCGCGATGGGATGATGCTAACACTTCATGATAATTTTTAGGCACTTCGGAAAATCAAACCGTTATACTCCAAGAGAGTAAGTGAATTTATTTTTTCTCTCCTATTATATTTGGTTTTGTAATGGATACAGTGTTGTTTCATATTCGGGGGAGTAAGCGTTTCCCACCCGTTCCAATCTTTACTCACTTGCAAAATTCAATATCATTTCAAGGGCATAATTGGACTTACTGTAGGTTCCTCCCATCGTGGAAGGAGCGATGGAAATCCCCTTGTATCGGGTGGAGGAGGGCCATAACATTGTGTTCTCGCTATCACAAACCTGCACCTTCCCCCATTAAACACCTAAAAACAATAATATAAACCATTGCTCCTCTCCTGAAGTGGGGAGAGGGGAATTGTGCAGACTTTTGTCAAAGTGAGGGGGTGAGGGCCTAAAAGAAGCTCAGATTTAAGTAAGTTCAACAGGATTTTGATGTGAGGGGAAGACTGGCAGATCTTGTGGAAGGAATTCGGCCAGATCAGCGGCCATCGGACCATTGAGTTCCATATAGGGATAGCTTCCATCAGCGAAGAAGAGTTCGACGAGCGTGCCGTCTTCACCTTTCCATCGGCCGATTTGGTTGCTTTGCAGATTGTCTTGTTCGGGGAGCATTTGCCAGATCTGGAGAACGCGTCCGACTTCGGAGAGTTCGAATTCGGGATCCAGATAGAGGACAGCTCGTTGACCACCTTGATCTTTATCGAAATCGGGTAGGGGATTGGTTTCGGCTTCAGCGACAGGAGAGAGTCCTGGAGAGTCTTTGGCAACAAGCTCTTGTAATTCAGGAGGAAGCTCTGCAAAGCCGCTATCAAAATCACCCAATCCACCAACAGGATCTTGTGGTTGTTGGACAGCCATGCCTCGGAGTTCAGGTGGGAGTTCACCAAGTCCACCGCCAAGGTCACCTAGAAGATCACCTCCTCCAAGGCCTCCCAGAGGATCACCACCGAGACCACCCAAAGGATCACCGCCGAGAAGAGGGTTATCTGCTG
>Ga0213833_1002339_pt1 | contig 12279 bp, 10 predicted proteins | sample SWATP21_FD_160575 | JGI IMG/M metagenome (GOLD analysis project Ga0213833, IMG submission 160575) | Coastal seawater microbial communities from Marineland, Florida, United States - SWA TP2 #1 | ecosystem: Environmental > Aquatic > Marine > Coastal | place: USA: Florida | collected 2016-08-14
CCCACGGCCCAGGCTGCCGCTGCGGCAAGCAGCGCATTGGACACCATGGCAACGCCCAGCACGGGCAGCGTTACTGCTATTTCGCCGTCGGGGCCGCGCAAGGTAAACCGGGTACCCTTGCCAGTGATATGAATATCGCTGGCAAAAAAGTCACATTCGCTGTTATGCCGACTGATGCTTAGCACTCGCTGCGCCGCTGTCCGCGCGCGCCACTGCTCAGCAAAAGCATCATCCCCATTTATAATCGCGGTGCCGCTTTTATGCAGTGACTGATAGATCTCACCCTTGGTATCGGCGACAGCCTGCAGGCTACCGAAGCCTTCGAGGTGCGCTGGCGCCGCATTCGTAATTAACGCAACATCCGGCTGCGCAAACTGGCACAGATAGGCAATATCACCGGCTTTGGCTGCGCCCATTTCAACAATGGCAACGTCGTGCTCCGTACCGATACTCAGCAGCGTGAGCGGTACGCCAATTTCGTTATTGAGATTGCCTTCGGTAGCCTGCACACGATGCGAACAACGCAGTATGGCGGCCAACATCTCCTTGCATGAAGTTTTGCCGCAACTTCCGGTCAGTGCCAACACAGGCCCGGTAAAGGCTTTGCGGTTAATTGCCGCTATCTGCCCCAGAGCCAGCAGTGAGTCTTCCACCTGAACCTGGGGCAGGTCCTGCCCGACCGGCCGGGAAACAATAGCCGCCGCTGCACCTTTCGCCACAGCTTCAGCTACAAAATCGTGGCCATCAAAACGTTCGCCGCAAAGCGCCAGGTAGGCGTTGCCTTTTTCAATTCTACGAGAGTCAGTCGACAACGCATTGATCTGGCAATCACTGCCTCGCAATTGCCCACCCGTTGCCGCCGCTATATGTTTGAGAGACAGTGCGGCCATCATGATGACGCCCTCTCAATCAAAGCCAAGCGCGCACATTTAACATCGCTGAAAGGCATGCGTTTACCCCGGGATTCCTGATAGTCCTCGTGGCCCTTGCCGGCAATAACAATCACATCACCGTCCGCGGCCTCGGCAATCGATCTCTCTATGGCGCGCTGACGATCAAGCTCAAGAATGTAATCTGACTCTTTCAGCCCCTGAACAATCTCGCTGGCAATATCCGCAGGTGCTTCATCGCGCGGGTTATCGGTGGTCACAACCACTACATCGGCAAGCTGTTTGGCAATTGCTGCCATCAATGGCCGCTTCCCTTTATCACGATTGCCGCCACAACCAAACACACACCAAAGCTTTTGCTGGCAGTGTGGGCGTAAACTGGACAGGACCTGCTCCAGTGCATCGGGGCTGTGGGCATAATCTATGATGACCTGAACGCCGCCTTCGGACGGTAGTTTTTCCAGACGTCCGGGCACCGGCTTCAGACCACCCAGGGCTTGCTGAATTTGATCAATGGCAAAGCCTTCTGCACCGAGCACGGCAACGGTAGCCAGTACGTTTTTCAGATTAACAACGCCAATCAAAGCAGTATCCAGCTGCAGCTCACCCCAAGGGGTGTGCAAACGCGCTGCCATTCCGGCGGCTGAATAGACAATGTCGCTCGCCGTAACATCTGCGGGAGTGGCAAGCCCAAAGGTCAGAATGTTTGTTGACGCAGACATAACCTTGCGTAATTCCGCCGTATAACTGTCATCGGCATTCAACACAGCGTGCTGCAAACCCGGAGTAACAAACAGCCGCGCTTTGGCAGCGCCGTAATCCGCCATCGAACCGTGATAGTCGAGATGATCCTGGCTGAGATTGGTGAATACCGCTGTTGAAAACTGCAGCGCAGCAACACGGTGCTGACTCAATCCGTGTGAAGACACTTCCATCGCCGCCCACCGGGCACCAGCATCGCGCCACTGACTCAGGGTCGCTTGAATACTGATGGCATCGGGCGTGGTATTCAGCGCGCCGCTTAACTGACTGACACGCCCGGCTCCCAAAGTGCCGATAACCCCACAAGGCTGCGCCAAAGACTCCAGCATTTGCGCGAGGTAATGCGTGACACTCGATTTACCATTGGTGCCCGTTACCCCAATCACGGTCAAATCACGCGAAGGATGCTGATAAAAGCGGCCAGCGATATCACTGATTCGTTCGGAAAGCGTGTCTACCACCACAACCGGCAAGCGCCACTGACTCGGATCGCAGGGCGCCTCTGCGATAATAGCTGCCGCGCCTTTCGCTACAGCCGCATCGATGAAATCACGACCGTCGCTGGCATGACCGGAAACCGCAATAAAAACGTCGCCCGGGCGCACCCGGCGACTATCCAGCGCGATGCCCGTAACGGGAACCGCAGACTGATCTGCTGTCAGGCCGTCTACTAAATCACCCAGCACCGTGATTGCTTGTCCCATCAGCGCTTCCATCTCACACCGAACCCGGTTTTGCGTTTGCCGTTTTTTCGGCAACCGCTTCCTGAACAGCGTCTGGCGCAATATTGAGCAACCGCATCGCTTCGCCAGTTACTTTTGAAAATACCGGCGCAGCGGCTTCGCCACCGTAATAGCGACCACTGCCCGGTTCATCTATGGTCACCACGGTAACAACCCGCGGCTTGCTCACGGGCGCCAGCCCTACAAACAGTGATAAATAGCGGTCATCGGCGTAGCCCTGACTACCCACCTTATGCACGGTGCCGGTTTTACCCGCCACTCGATAGGCATCAATACTGGCGCGCGTACCCGTGCCCCCCGGGCGTGTTACCGATTCCAGCATGCCTGCGACCCGAGTCGCGATTGACTCACTGATAACGCGATGACTTTGTGCCTGCTCTTCCCGCTGAATCAAACTCACGGGGCGCAGTACGCCGCCGGTTGCCAAGACGCCGTACGCCTGAGCCAATTGCAAGGCGGTAACCGACAAGCCGTAGCCGAACGCAAAGTTTGCGCGCTCAATCGGCAGCCAGTTGGGATGATTCGGCAGCACACCGTTACTCTCACCCGGAAACCCGCTGCCCGTTGAGCGACCCAAGCCAATGCGCTGAAACACCTCCCAAACCCATTGCTCGTTGAGCACCAGCGACATCTTGCTAATACCGACCTGGCTGGATTTTTTCAGGATGTGCTCCATATCCAGCACACCGTAATTAACGGGGTCTACCAGGGTTTTGGAGCCAATACGCACGTAGCCTGGACTGGTATCGATAACCGAATCCGACTGGAATTTTCCGCTTTCCAGCGCTGCAATAATCGTGAACGGCTTCACCGTGGAGCCCGGCTCAAACACATCTGTTACAGCGCGGTTGCGCAGCGCAGCGAGCTGCATTTCGGCACGATTGTTCGGGTTAAATCCGGGCTGATTCACCATTGCCAGCACTTCGCCGGTATGAGTATCAAGCATCACTACCGAACCGGCCTTCGCCTGCGTACGCTGCAAGGCCGATTTCAATTCTTTGTAAGCCAGATACTGAAGGCGCAGATCGATGGTCAGCTGCAGGTCATTCCCGGGTTCAGCAGGCATGCCGTCATCAAGGTCACGAAAAATATTGCCATACAAGTCTTTCAGCACGCGCTTGCTACCGGGCGTACCTTGCAGCCAATCGTTGTAGGCCAGCTCAAGACCTTCCTGACCCTGATCATCAATATTGGTAAAGCCCAACACATGAGAGACAACTTCGCCCGCAGGATAGAAGCGCCGATATTCCCGCTGCATATACACACCGGGAATAGCTGCCGCCAGAATTTTTTCTGCATCTCCGGGTGATAGCTGTCGACGTAAATAGACAAAACGCCGACCCGGCACAAGACTCACTTTTTCTTTTAACTGACGGGCGTCAACACCCAGTAAACGCGCCAGCTCCGGCAAACGATCAAGCGCGGTTGACAGCTCTTTGGGGTCAGCCCAGATCGACGCCACCGGGGTACTAACCGCCAAGGGCTCACCGTTGCGGTCAGTTATCATGCCTCTGTGAGCAGGAATTTTTTCCGTGCGAATGGTGCGGGCGTTGCCCTGCCCCTGCAAAAATTCGCGGCCACGGTCATTATTGAGCACCTGCAAATGCAGAGTGCGCCACATCAGCAGTATCGCAAGGGCAAGCAGTCCCAGCGCCATCACCAGGAAGCGCCATACAGGAACGAGCTGACTAGTCTGCTTCGCCATTCACCCTAACCACTTGAAAAGAATCCTTCGATGGAGCAACCATCATTAATTGCTCGCCGGCCAAACGCTCGATTCGATCGTGCGCAGCCCAGGTACTGTGCTCCAGCAACAGGCGCCCCCAATCCTCATCCAGCTGATAGGCTTCTTTTTGCAACATTTGCCATTCATTAAAGAGCTGCCTGGATAGATGCGAGCTGTAAATTACCGACACGGCCGAAATCACCAGCACCAAGGCCGCTACCGCCGTTAACAGACTTCGCTTCTCCACCAGAACACCCCGCGTTTCGGTCGTTCTTATCATTCACTACGCAAGTCGCTGCGCCACTCGCATAACGGCACTGCGCGCACGCTGGTTTGAAGACAATTCGTCATCACCAGCCTTGATCGCTTTACCGACTATCTTCAGCCGGCGTTTTATCGTGTCATCCCGCACAGGGATGTAAGCCGGCGGCGCTTCGCCGCGGCTTTCGCGCCGCATAAACTGCTTAACCATGCGGTCTTCCAGCGAATGAAAACTGATGACAACCAAACGACCACCGATCGCCAGGCCATCAACCGCTTTCTCAAGAAAACTCTCGAGGTCCTTTAATTCATTGTTTACCGCTATCCTGATCGCCTGAAATGCGCGCGTAGCGGGATGCTTGTGCTTTTCCCAGGCCGGATTGGCATCGGTAACCACTTTGGCCAACTGCAAAGTGCGCGTAATCGGCTGCTCTGCTCGCGTCTCGATAATTGCTCGCGCAATACGCTTGGCGAAACGCTCTTCTCCGTATTCCCGCAGCACACGAATCAGCTCAGACTCACCGACCTCGGCCAGCCACTGCGCTGCACTCACGCCGGCATCCGGATTCATGCGCATATCAAGGGCACCATCGCGAATAAAGCTGAAGCCCCGCTCGGCCTCATCAAGCTGTGGAGACGACACACCCAGGTCAAGCAAAATACCGTCGACGTTTGCCCAGCCCGCCGTCTCCATCGCCACATCAAAATCGGCAAACGACCCCTGATACATCGTCAGGCGCTGATCTGCAGCATGCATGAGTTGCCCGGCTTCCATCGCACGAGGGTCCTTGTCGATCCCCAGCAGACGACCACTGTCGCCAAGCGCATGCAGGATGGCGCGGCTGTGGCCGCCGCGCCCGAAAGTGCCATCGATGTATCGTCCCGCACTATCGTTCACCAGCGCCTCCACGGCTTCTTTCAGCAGAACCGATAAATGCTCGCTCACTATCCCAACCTACAGCGACAGAGCGCTGACGGCATCGGGAACATCACCGTCCGGATCATCCTGGTCGACCCAGTTATTCCAGAGCGACTCACTCCACAACTCCAACTTGTTGTTTTGCCCCACCAGCATGAGTTTCTTTTCCAGCTGGGCATAATCACGCAGGGTTTGCGGCAACAGCACACGACCATTGCCATCCAGTTCCAATGGCGTTGCATAACCAAGCACCAGGCGTTGAATCCGCCGCGCTTTGGCATTCATATTGGGTAGAGCTGCGATTTTTGGCTGCAGTTCCTGCCATTCAGGCTCGGGATATACCAACAGGCAGCGGTCTTCTGTGTGGGCAGTCATCACCAATCGCCCGCCACAGCATTCCACAAGGGTATCGCGCGTCTTGGCCGGAATGGCCATTCGCCCCTTGGAATCCATCGTGACGTTATTGCTGCCGGTAAACACTGTCCAGCGCCCCTATGGTGTTATTAACCACTTATACCCACTAAAAACCACTTTTTACCACTTGCGCACACTATAGGGACGAGATCGGAGGGGTGTCAAGGGAAACACTCTGAAAATGTACTGATATCTCAGTAATTTACGGTAAAAATGCCGCTATTTGTCGCGAACGTGCGCACGCAATAAACAGGGTAATTCAGGCTAATCAAGGGAATACAAAAAAAAGCTCATGTAAACTCTCAAGAGTTTGCATGAGCTCGAAGATCAAAACTGAAAGAGATCAAAAGAATAAGTTGAGCCGGTCTGTAAGCCGGGTTCTGTCGAGGACAGTCATTCATCTAGAGCCAGCGTCACCACTGGCTTCAAGCAGCCTACCCGAATCCACTGCGGGCCACAGCGCTGGATTCCTATTTGGCCTTGCTCCGAGCGGGGTTTACCATCGCCACGCCTGTTACCAGCCGCGCGGTGCGCTCTTACCGCACCTTTTCACCCTTACCCGACCTTGCGATTGGGCGGTATCCTTTCTGTTGCACTTTCCGTAGGCTCTCGCCCCCCAGGCGTTACCTGGCACTCTGCCCTGCGGAGCCCGGACTTTCCTCCCCCCAACACCCCGAAGGGAATTGAGCGGCGACTGTCCAACCAGCTCAGGTGTAAGAATATACAGTAGTCTGGCATTTTGCAAGCGCCTGTTCAGCCGCCAATAAATACGGTACAAGGAAGCTCCACCTTTATGCAACTTCAAGGCAAGGCATGAGCAAGAAACTCGCAATAGGCATGCTGGGCGCCGCCCGCATTGGCTACTTCGGCCTGATTAAACCCGCTAGCGAAATCCCGCATGTCGAGGTTGCCGCGATTGCCGCACGCGACCCCGAACGCGCTCAAAAATACGCCGACAAACACCATATCCGGCGTGTACATCGAAACTACGAAGCACTACTCGACGATCCCGACATCGACGCCATTTACAATCCCCTGCCCAATGCACTGCACTGCGAGTGGAGCATTAAAGCCTTAAACGCCGGCAAACACGTGCTCTGCGAAAAGCCCATCGCCAGTAACGCCGACGAAGTTCGGGCAATGGCGGCGGCTGCACACAGCAACGAACGCGTATTAATGGAGGCCTTTCACTACCGTTATCATCCACTCGCTGCACGCATGTCCGAGCTGGTCGCAACGCTGGGGGACATTGAGCACATCGACGTCGGCATGTGCTTCCCGCTGCCAATGACCAACGATATCCGCTTCAATTACGCGCTGGGTGGAGGCGCCACAATGGATGTAGGCGCTTACACTGCCAATTTGCTCCGCCTGCTCGCCTCTGCCAGCGGCGAGCAGGCGTTACAGCAGGCGCCCACCGTCACACTCGCCCGGCCAAAGCTGCTGCGCGAGAACGTGGACCGCGCCATGCGGGTCGAGCTGCGCTGGGACAACGGCACAACCGGCTTGATCGAAAACTCACTTCTGTCCAGCAAATTGTTTCGCCTGAGCGCCAAGGTCCGGGGTAGTCGCGGTAGCATGAGTGTACTCAACCCGATTGCTCCCCAGATCTATCACCATATTTCACTCAACGTTGACGGGCACAAAAGCCGTGAACGCGTTACCGGGAAAGCAAGCTATACCTGCCAGCTGGAAGAGTTCGCTCGCCGCATCCACAGCGGCGAGCGCAAGAGCGATCTGACGGATGCGATCGCCAATATGAGCCTGATCGATACCATTTATCAGGCTGCCGGCCTGCCACTGCGAGGAACCCCGGACCCGTAGCCACCGGGCTGCTGGTCAGGCCTGACCACCCCCGGATTGCTGCTCCAATCCCGCCTGGTACAGGGCATTCTTTTTAAGACCGGTAATCTGCGCGGCAAGCTGCGCCGCCTGCTTGAGCGGTAATTCGGCGGCGAGCACCGACAGGATTCGCTGCGCATCCGCCGACAACCCGCCATCCTCCCTCTTCTCGCTGCCGCGTATCAGCAACACGCACTCACCACGCTGCTGATTCCCGTCACCCGCTATCCAGTCCCGCATTTCGCCGAGGGGCAAACGCCGGACGGTTTCAAAAAGCTTGGTCAACTCACGCGCGAGCACCGCCTGTCGATCAGCACCGAAGATCTCTGCCATTGCGCTCACCGTATCCAGCACGCGATGGGGCGCCTCATAAAAAATCAACGTCCGCTCCTCGCCTTTCAGCGCTTCAAGCGCCTTGCTTCTTGCAACGCTTTTGGCCGGCAAAAAGCCCTCAAAACAGAATCGGTCCGATGGCAAACCGGCAGCGCTAAGCCCAACGATGGCAGCACAGGGGCCCGGCACAGGAATAACGACAATTCCTGCGCGGTGGGCCGCATCAACAATCCGATAGCCAGGGTCTGACACCAGCGGCGTACCAGCATCGCTGATCAAGGCAACGCTCTCACCCGCCTGCAGTCTCCCCATAATCTTGTCCAGCACCCGGTCGTCACTGTGATCGTGGTAGGGCAGCAAGGGAGTGGCGATATTGAAATGCTCGAGAAGAGGCTTACTGTGTCTCATATCCTCGGCGGCAATCAGGCTAACCGATTGTAGGATGTCCACCGCTCGCGGTACCATATCCAACCGGTTACCAATTGGTGTTGGCACAATATACAACGACATCAGACACCCCAGCTTTCGACAATAGCGAGCGCAGACTAACAGTGGCCCCGAAGCAATGACAAGCCTTTATCAACTTGCAGTGATCACCCTGGCCGCCACGCTTGCTGCCTGCTCGTCTGCTCCCCGTGACGACGCGACAGTAACGCCGTCACCAGAAGCTGAAATTGCCTACGAACTGGGTGACGACCTCAGCCCGCGGGAACAGGTCACATGGCTGCTCGAGCGCGCTGAAACTGCGGAAATTCCCCTTAAACAGCGCTACCAGCTCCAGGCCACCGAGCTCCTGCTGCGCGAACTGCAGAACGCGCTCGCCGAAGAACTGCTTAACAAAATCGATATCACCGTTTTGCCGGCCGAACTGCAAGTTCAATACGCAGTACTCTCCGCCCGCGTGTTGCGTAATCAGGGCCGCTTTCAGGAAGCCCTGACCGTTCTCAACGATTCGAAACTACAGGACATGATTTTGCTCTCCGAGCTGACCCGGCAGTTGCAAGTCAGCCAACTGCGAGCCTCACTGCACGCACTTGAAGGCATGCACCTGGATGCGGCGCAGGAAAGAATTTATATCGACCCGCTACTCTCCCCCGACCAGCAGGAGATCAACCGCGAAGGTGTGTGGCGCTCACTCAGCTACGTGCCCACGCGAGAGCTGCTCGAAAGCCACCGCAATGCAAGTAATCGCGACTTTCTCGGATGGGTCGAGCTCGCCTCAATCGCCAAAGACAACCAGGGCGATATAGACACGCAAGTCCGCCAGCTCGACGCATGGACCCGGCGCTGGCCCAACCACCCTGCCGCAGGCAACCTCCCCGGCGGATTGGCAAACCTGAGTGAAATGGCGGCTGAAAAGCCACAACAGATTGCCCTGCTACTGCCTTTCACCGGCAAACTCGCACCACTCGGCAAAGCCATCCGCGACGGATTTATCGCCACGTACCACCAAACACGTGCGCGCGGTAATCCCACCCCAAACATCAAAACATACGATTCCAGTAACGGCGAGAACGTTGGCCAGCTGTATCGTCAGGCTGTGCTCGACGGTGCTCAACTGGTCATCGGTCCGCTGCGCAAAGAAGTGGTGGAAACGTTACTGAATCAGGTTCAGGACTTTAGCGTACCGCTGCTGGCTCTGAACCGTGCCCGCGGTGACAACTTCCCCGACAATGTTTACCAGTTTGCACTGGCTCCCGAAGATGAAGCAGAGCAAATCGCAGACATTGCAGCCAACGAGGGCTTTGAACGCGCACTGGTGCTGACACCCGGCAGTGAGTGGGGCCGCAATGTCGCCGACGCGTTCAGCTCTCGCTGGCAAACGCTGGGCGGCACCGTGATCACGCAAAAAGGCTTTAACTCCCAGGCCAATGATTATTCGAAAATCATCAAGGACGCCATGCAGCTCGATTTGAGTGAAAAGCGTGCGCAGAAGCTGGGCTGGCTGCTTGGCGATAAAATTGAATTTCAGCCGCGGCGCCGTGGCGATGTCGACTTTATTTTTCTTGTCGCGCGGCCACAGGAAGCCCACGCGATTAAACCGCTACTGGCGTTTCACTACGCCGGCGATATTCCCGTGTACGCCACATCCCATATCTACAACGGTATCCCGGCCCCGGCTAAAGATCGCGATATCGACGGCGTAAAATTCGTCGACACACCCTGGTCATTAACCGATCAGGCGCCTGAAAAGGCGGCCATTCTGAAAGAAATACCACAAAGCCGGCACTATCAGCGTATGTACGCACTCGGCGTAGACGCATACCGGCTGTACCCGCGCCTGCAGCAAATGGCGCAGCTGGAGAACAGTCGCGTATACGGCGAAACCGGCAGCCTGCGACTGAACGCTTCGGGTCAAATTGAACGCGAGCTTTTGCTCGCCGTATTTGAAGACGGACTAGCCAAGAATATTCCATTGACGGATACAACACTGGATAAGGATATCCATGACCAACAAGCACCCGTTTCGCAAAACCGGGCCTTCAGCCAAAACTCAAACTACCCGGCAGCAGGGGGAGCTCGCTGAGCGCGAGGCCGTACAATGGCTTTGTGCACAGGGCTTTAAAATTATTGCCCGTAACTTTCACAGCCGCTTTGGCGAGATCGACATTGTCGGGCGTGACGGGGAACATCTGGTATTTGTAGAAGTCAGATTTCGCAGCACTTCGCGTTTCGGGGCTGCGGCAGAAACCGTTGATACCCGGAAACAGAGAAAATTAATTTTGGCCGCACAGCATTATCTCAACACGCAACTGCGGGGCCGCCACACCCCACCGTGTCGCTTTGATGTCGTTGCGCTGGAACCACAAAATAGCGGTCTGACCATTCACTGGCACAAAGCCGCTTTCGAGCAGGACTACAGCAACGATAATGCTTACTGAACATTTGGCCGATATTTTCCATCGCCACATCGATGCCTCCATGCGCTGTATTGATGTGTTATCCAACCCTATATCCGATGCCAGCGAGCGCATGGTTCAGTGCATGCTGTCAGAGCGCAAGATTCTCTGCTGCGGCGATGGCGCTAATGCTTTGCAGGCACACTACCTCGCCAGCAATCTCCTCAACCGCTTTCAGTACGAGCGTCCGTCACTGCCTGCGGTAAACCTGGCCGCCGATGCGGTTGTTATGTCATCCATAACAAGTGACAGTGCTTACGGCGAAGTATTCTCCCGCCAGATTCTGGCCCTTGGGCAACCCGGCGATATCGTGTTTATCGTATTTCAGGGCGATGGTTCAGCCGCTGTTGTAAAAGCCGTGCAGGCGGCACACGAAAGGGACATGTCGGTCGTAGCGCTGTGCAACAGCGAAAGCAGTGAAGCCAATTCATTGCTCACGACACATGACATAGAAATCTGCATTCCCCATAATAATCGCGCGCGAGTTATGGAAATTCACATGCTCGTTGTTAACAGCCTGTGCGAATTGATCGACATGCAACTTTTTGGAAGCGAGGGTTAATGTGCGCCAATTGATTTTTATACTCCTGTTTTGCGCCAGCACACTACTGACTGGCTGCAGCTCAATTATCAGCGCCACCTCAGACGGCCCAATCAAGGAAGATCCCGGCGAACGCACCCTCGGCGCAGCCATCGATGACCAGATTATAGAAACCAAAGCACTGGTTAATATACGCGCCGCCCACAAGGATCTGGATTCTGCGAATGTCGACGCCGTGAGTTACAACGGTGTTGTGCTCCTGATTGGCCAGGTACCGTCCGACGCGCTACGCACTCTGGCCGCGCAAACCGCAGCCAAAATCAAACGGGTACGGCGAGTTCACAACGAACTGGTTGTAGTGGGAAAAACATCCATGCTGGTGCGCAGCAATGACGGCTGGATCAGCACCAAGGTACGCAGCAAGCTGGCCATTAGCGACAAGATAGACTCGGGGCGAATACAGGTCGTCACTGAAAACGGCGTCGTGTATATGATGGGTATCGTTACTAACGCGGAAGCAGATATCGCTACGGAAATCGCACGGCAAACCAACGGCGTTCAGCGCGTTGTTCGCGTATTTGAGTACCTGTGACAAGCAACCCGGAGAACTACTTAACGACCTTCAGACTTGGCCGAATAGGCACAACGCCGTCGCTGTCACCTGGGCTGGAATTACCACTGCCATCCGGCGGCGTGTCATCGTCACTGACCTCGAACAACATGCCCTGCCCGTTTTCACGAGCATAGATCGCCAGCACAGCCGGAATTGGCACCCAGACTTCCTGGGAAACACCGCCAAAGCGCCCGCTGAAACTGAGCATATCGTTCTCGACAGAAAAATTGACAACGGCGGTTGCCGAAATATTGAGAACAATCTGCCCGTTCTCAACATAATTCACAGGCACAACTACGCCATCGGCAAGCGCGTTTACCAGCAGGTAAGGCGTG
>Ga0213833_1002341_pt1 | contig 12273 bp, 14 predicted proteins | sample SWATP21_FD_160575 | JGI IMG/M metagenome (GOLD analysis project Ga0213833, IMG submission 160575) | Coastal seawater microbial communities from Marineland, Florida, United States - SWA TP2 #1 | ecosystem: Environmental > Aquatic > Marine > Coastal | place: USA: Florida | collected 2016-08-14
CACACCCACACACCACTCGACAATGCCAGACCAGCAGGTCACACGACGCAGGTCAACCGGTGTGGGCGTGTTGCGTGTGAAGGGTCGGCGACAGTACTCTTGGTTCGGATGACGTACCAACCAGGGTGGGGGAACCTTCTGGGACGTCGTGCGCCGCCTCAAAACAAGCCAAGAACGCGGAGGTGCTGGCGCAGCCAACGTAGTGTGGCACAAAGTGCACCTGCGTGGCAGCAGCCACACCTGACAGTCGTCAGCGTGCCACCCGTGCACACTCCGCAGGGCAAAACCAACTGTGGCCACTCACACCTGCACGAAACGAAACACATCCACTTCCCACACACAACACCGCGTCGATGCCGCACCGTTTTCTTGCCGGATGAAGCCCGTTCGAGGCGCTTGCTGGCGACTTCCAGTTCCCCGACCTCGAGTGCCCCTACTTGTGCAAACACCTCATGGATGGTGGACATCGCAGTCGCTCCAAGGATCACGTTCCCTGCTTTGTCTGCGCAGGCGACAGGGATGCACGTCAAGCTTGTTGAACCCGCGCATGAAAGCCACCACACCAGATCTCACCACACCACAACAGGCAACGTACGTTCTGCATCGTCATTCGTTGAGGGACCGCCTTCGTCAAAAGCGCGCAGTCGCCGCCGCCGTTGTGCAACACTTGCACCCGCCGAAGCCCCAAGCATCTTGCTGTGCATCACCAACATTTTGCGCCCAGACTTGCCCATGTGGCCGTGGTTGGTCACGCCCGTGGGTGGAGCACTGTCACTAATGTACACGTGACCGCCCTGCTCATCCCGAGGGATGTCCACCTCTTTGGAGGGGTGTGGCGTGTCGCACATATCTTCTACAGTCAAGGGCTCGCTTGGGTTGATGGTCAAGGGTGGTGCGCCCTTGGATTCTGCAGCGCAAGGCACAAGGGTGGCACACAGTCAACACCGCCACCCAGTGTGCACGACAACTCGCGCTGCCAATCCACGAGCTCCGTCGACAGTCGCACGCACCTTCGACGCCGCTCGCATCTGGCAGCACTTGCGATCGCCTTGACTTGCGCGTCGCGTTGGAGTGTCGGCTCGATCGACGCGGGCGAGTGTCGGGATGAAAGTGCAACGCGGCACGGCGGAAGCAGTCAAATAGCATGTCAATGATGGCTCGATCAGGCAAACACAGCAGGTCGTGCAGCTGTCACACTCTCACCAGGGCACACAAAAAGGTGACAATGGGGCGCAAAGCAACGATGCAAGCCAGGCCGCGGGCACCATGTACCCGTATCCATATATACGCACCATCACCACAAACTCGAGGGCGTTCAGCTGAAAAGGCACCGCGGTGAAGTTCAACAACATCAGCAGGGGCACGAACACTGAGAAAGGGATGTCCGCACGCGCTTCTGTTTCCTCCGCATCACGCCCAGACATGGCTACTTGCTTTGCCCACGTGTGGAATTGTCGCAGCGAGATGGCGCCACTGCGATCCACGTTCACCCTGTGGACAGAAACACACAACACCAACACATACAACGAACCAACTCAGTGCACTGCACAACACAGCATGAACAGAGAACCAATGACCTGCGCTCACCTTTCGAACATTTTTACCATCTTGTTGACCACACGCCGAGGAAGGGGAGTTGGAAGTTGTTGGTTCAGTAGGCTTGTATCAAAGCTCTGCCAAAAGACAAGCCCCGAGGTACGGAGCGTATGACGATGCATGAAGCAGAGCGCGTGCTCTCGCCGAAGCGATGCTAACGTGTTACTGGACACGCCGCGATACATGTTCGCTCTCCCTTTGGCGCGTGCCTTTGATATTGGATTGAAGTGCAAGGATTCCATCAAAACAACGTGGTCGCGTCAGACGTGCACTGCATGCAGTATCGTGTGGGCAGATGCTGCGCCTCCTCTCACCTGAGAGTGCTGCTCGCGCAGCCTGTGTTGCATCGCCTCGTGGACCGCCACAATCTCCTTGACCGGGTCTTCCACGGTAATAGTCGAGACGTCTTCGTTGTTGCCAGCCTCCAAGATGTACGTCTTTACGTTTTGCAGGGCTTCAATGCGCTGCATGCAACGTGGCCCCGGTCAACACCACCCTCGCCCATGATGTGCTCAACGACTGCACAGGGCGGCACCGTACCTCAGGAGAAGTGGTAACGATGGAGTGGAGATACTCGATGCACTTTGCAATGTTCTCTTCGCCAAAGAAGGACTGGAGGGGCACCCAGTTACAACCCCAGACACAAATGCGCCACAACGGATCCGACCGCACTCACCATGCTGACAGCATCCTGTGGAAACGGTACCGGCACCACCAATTCTGTAGAGGATGTGCACCCCATGCTTGAATTGAGCGAAACGCTGATGCTGCTAGGCTCTACAATGCCGGCAAGGCGCTCGCTGTCGAGTCCTTGACCGGGTTGGCGCGAAACACTCCACTGGCACCCTCGAAACAGAGAGCGCAGCGTGCGCGAACATGCCTTCGGCTTGACAGGCAAGTGTTTGATTGATTTGGATTTTATGGTGTTGTTTTATGTCATTGTCCTCTGCAGCGTTTCGTGCCAACAGTCAATTTGGCTCGTTTCCCAGCGCCGACCTACGCGAAACACTGACCACCTCCCATACTTTGGAGCACATTTGTGGCTGGACAACAAGCCAACACTGATGTTGAAAGTTTGATCGGGCTTTGCAGGACCAGTGAGTTGCAGGCGCTGTCAGATGTCGAGCGTTGTGTGCTTATCCCTGTGGCTGCTGTTTGGCTCTCCGATTGCATCCTGCTGCACAGTGTACGTCCCTCGAGCCCGCCAGGTGTATGAACCTGTGGAGGTGCCCACTGTCTTCCATCCATCATCGTTTCGAGCACCACGAAAGCCACGAGGAGCGCGCCGCCAACGCACAACACGCACAAGTGGCTCTACCAGCCCCCGCCCCCACAGTTCAACTCGGTTCGTCTCGCAACCCCTGTCTTCACCGCCAAACCCGGTTTCATGTCACCCCCTGCCCATGCCCCATTGTTCCACAGGGCTCGTAGTCGCTCACAAACAACGCCAGCTCGGGTTCCGGAAGCCTTTTTCGGGAGTTTTCACAGACCCGCTTCCGCCGCAGCCGCACATGGCGTCACTGCGCTCACGCTTGGTGTGAACGTCGGTGCGTCACGGCGGCCAAGGCCCCCAGCATCACCACTAACGACAGGCCTGCGAAGGTCTGGTACGCCCAACCTGGATGAGTCCCTGCGTTCCACATCCACCACGTTTCAAAGGTTGTCTTCGCCCCTTCCGGCTGCGCCGGCCGTCAACACGTTCCACCGCCTCCATGTGGACCATGTGTTCAACGTCGGTACGTCGACAGGTTGGCGCTTCCCCTTGGGTTTCAATCGCCTCTAGTTTCATATGCTGGACTCACATCACCGGGGGTCTCATCACGAGCGCAGAGCGGTTGCCTCCTGGCACCAAGCGGGGAGAGGGCTCGAAGCACAATCCAGGGACTCAACCGCAGATGCCGCTCATTGACACGGTCAGAGAGTCACTTTCCACACTTGCTGAGTACGTGCCTCGCTTGTTGTATTGCCTGTAGGTGGGCACAGGGTGCTGACACACTGCGGGTGTCGCATCAGTTTTCGCGTGGAGCTGGACCTGACTTCAGAGGCCCTAGAGTCGATGACATTCGACAGCTTTGTACAGGCCCACAGCACAGACGACAAGCCATACGAACGTCCTACAACGGCAGCATCCATCGGCATTCCTTCCACATTTCCAGGTACGCTGAAAGCAATGCGTGTGCACGAGGTCTGAACGAGCGAAACATTCACCATGCTGGTGGTGCCACATGTGTACACGCACGACTGCAGCTGGATACGCCTACCACCAACACGCTCGCAAGTCGGAACCCCCGACAGCAACCCCACAAGGCTCTGCCGGCCCTTTTCACTCTCCACCGCGACCGCGCTCAGCTTCACCACTGCAGCGGCAACACTTGCACCAGCACCCACAGCCACATGCGCCACAACGACAGCCGCAGCTGATGCGGGCCGAGGAAATGCAGTCACGCCTGGACGACCGTGTTGGCACACCCATGAGACACACAGACAACACACCACAGCCTCGACGCCCGGATATGGACAGGCTAACACCCCAGCGGAGCGGTGTAGCGCGTCCCAGCCAGCGTGGGGCCACACCAAGCCTGAGAATCAACATTCGGAGAAGGTCTAAGGACGCTTCTGGCGCTGAGCACCATGCCGGCGCCGAGCAAGCGCCTCGGACCGATGGAACAAGCGATGGGGTTAGTGCCCCCGAGAGGCGGGGAGACATTCGCCTCCGTCCAGGTCCGTGGCACGACAACCCAGACATGGTGCCGGACGGACTCCTGGAGAGCGTGGGAGATTTGGTTCGGTCGCAGCTCAAGATGGCGACGGAGCAAGAAAAGTCTCGGCTGGACTATCGTGGAGCGTTGCAGTCGTACCACGCACTGACCCGCATCTTGGCGCGGTCTCTGTTCCCTCACTCACCCAACCTTGCACGGGCCGTGGTTGGCTTGGCCGCGGGTCAGTTGCATCTATTCGACTGCCTATTGGGCACCAAGGGCGTGATTTCCACCACTTCGTACGTTGTTGTTGCGTCCTGTGTTGCCTACGCGCGTTCCTTTGTGTCATTTGACCCCCCGGGGTCACACTCACTGCCTGCATGTGTGTTTTTCCGTGGCACGCGCACATTTTCGAATGACAGAGCGACACCGCAACGTCCACGTTCACCTGGAGTGAAGCTCACGCGTCGCAACAGTCTGCGCCGCCGAGCGAGTATGCGGCGACAGGGCAGTGCGCGGTCTGTATCATCCACTGGCTCAGCCGCGTCGGACCGAAGGGGCTCCATGGGGAGCCCAGCCAGTCAGCAGCACGTGCCAGGTTCTGTGTCTGCCACACGAGACGCTGCAGAGCTTGAGAAGCTTCGGCGGGAGGTGTGTTGTGTCGTGAGGTGGACGGGTGTTGTACATTATGAGTTGACGTCGGTGCGGTGGACAGGTGAATCTGTACAAAAGCAAACTGGCTGCAGAACAGTCGCTGTCTGCCACGCGCGTCCAAGTGCTCCAGGTAGGGTGCATTGAGTCCTTGGTGGTTGAGTCGGTGCTCATGGTTGCTGTCGCTCCATGTTGATGTTGATGCAGAATCGGATTGCGGCGGCCACCAAGGGGGGTCGTGTCAGCTGGACTTCCGATGGGGCCGAGAAGGAGCTGTTTGACCACGTGGACGAAGTGGAGTTGCTCCTGCAAGAAATGGAGCAGCACAAGGCAAAGCAGCGGTCCACTGTGGCGCAAGTTGGTCGCCTCTTTTCCCAGTTCGACACTGTGGCGCGGGAGTTGGTGGACCCAGACACATCTGAAGTCGGGGTGAGTGACAGAACGTTGCCAGTAGTGTGTGTGTGTGTGTGTGTGGGGTGCTCTGAGCGCTTGTTCAATTTTCACGGCCATGCACAGACACAAACATCTGGAACCTGGCAAGCAAGCACGGACTACGACCAGGACAGTGACAACGATGGCGACGATGGAGAAGAAAATAAGGTCCGTGATGTGGTGGCGTCATGTCATTCTTCCACTCCAGTAGTGGTAACCAACCCTTGGTGTTGAGCTCTCTCAGGGACACGTCCGTAAGAAGAAAGTGGCCAAGTTCATGGGCTTTTCATCCCCAGCGTTCTTCGTTGACCAGGTCAAGCGCATTCGCAAGCAACACCGTAAATCGAAGGTGCTTCCTGTGGTAGGTTTCGGTGTCTGCGTTTGTGTATGTGTTGTTCGGTCGTTGCGGTCGCTCAGCACTTGTGTGTGCAGGGAAAGCTGTTAGACATGATTCGTCATATCTGGAAGGAGTATTTTCTCGCCGTGAAAACATCTGGAAGGCAGCGCAGTCTGCCACGGTTCTGCTTTGAGTACTTCCTCACTTCCTACGGTCTCAAGACGCTTGCTCAGCAGCATCTGTGCGTACCTTGCCTGCCTGTTGTTTGCAGTTGTGTGCAGCACAGGCTGCATGCTGCTGGGTGTTCTGATGTGAAGCACTCCCACAGGTATGTGTTGCTCTACTCGATGAAGGAGTACCGCCCAAAGCTCGTCCACACCAGATTTGAAACGTTCTTGTCGTTTTTGGGGATGACACTGCCATGTTCCTGCACCATTACGCCTGGTGGCAAGTGCTCGTACGTGCAGGGTTGCTCTAGTGGACGTTTGTTGCGCCGTGATATCCTCATGCCTGTTCGCGCACCAGATGCAAGGCCAGACCTCCGCTGGACCTATCGTTGCAGCTGCCGTACGCGCTGACCTTGAACCTGCTAATCGAGTCCTTGTTGTCGGAGGGTCCGCGTGGCGCGGGAACCGAAGCGTCCGCTTCAGAGAGTGTGGCCCCTGTTCGGCCCGTGCGCATGACTAAAGTGGTGGACATTTACAAGACTGTTTGGAAGGTCCTGTCGCTCGGGGATGTGGACAGCCCCGAAGGCACATTTGCTGCCCTGCAAAAGGCAACAGAAAAGAAAACCCTGCTTGAAGGCTCGCTCGAGGCAGCCACCAGCAAAGACATTGCCGCCTTTGAGGCCCAGTCTAAATTGGTGCGTGTGCGAGGAGGTTCCAGGTCGTGCCCGCACCAGTTTGCTTGCTCACAGGGAACGATGACTCCCCCACAGTTTGCGAGGCTGGCCAGCATTGGCAAACCCATCAAGGAGGTGTTTAAGTTCATCGATGAAGATGAGTCGGGTGTGATATCTCCAGCAGAGTTTCGGACGGGGATGAAGGCAATGGTGCGCTGCAGTGGCTGGTTGGGTATTCGCTAAAGCCGCGGCACACATGATAGTGATTGTGTGCTCTCTTCAACTCAGGGTTTCGGGCTCACGGAGGAGGAATTGGACTTGCTCAGTGAGATCGTCGATGATGATCAGAGCGGCGCGATATCGTATCGGGAATTTGGCAGGATCTTCAACAAGGGGAAACAACTGGTTGTGGATGTGGATGTTGCCGCAGCTACCGTGGTGCAAGTGCTTGGGGACCAGCTGCACACCGAAGAACAACGCGTTATTGTGGCGTTCCAGGCCGCAGACGATGATGGCAACGGCATGCTTACACTTGACGAATTTAAGTCCCTGATCTCGTCGGTACGCCCTGCGTGCGCAATGTGCACTTTGCGCTGTGCACTCACCTGTCGCTGTCGCTCGACAGCTGGAAGGCCCGGGCCATTCCATTGATGTATTGGATGTGTTCCAAGATGCTCTGGATATTGGAGCCAAGCTGGTACCTGGCATGCATCCTGATATGCTGGTGGGTGGGGTGCTAGCGAGAATCTACACTGCCGCTCTTCTCTTCACCCTTCATGTTGCATTGCGTTGCAGACTCCCGAGGCATTCATCGCCGCTGCCAAGAAGCACAACATCGGTGGCATGCGAAAGGAGTACGACATGGTACGTTCTTCCTTGGACCGGGTGGCAGCGCGCACCCCTCGCTCAGCAATGTCTTGTTGCCTTCCACAGTCTGCGCTGACCCTGTCAAGGCCGGGATCGCGCGTCTCAACTGGGCGCCCGTCCAGCAACGCCTCACTGCGTGCCGCAGCATCGCGGCGGCGCAACCGGCCTCGCAAGCGTTGATAGACAAGTTTAATGTTAAAGGATGGGCTCAGAAACAAAGAATTGTACTGTACGTTTCCGTCCATGAAACTCTTTGGAGATGCACACTGCATGCAGCAACTGCAGCAGCATACGCGCCAGGAAGCATGGCAACTCCATTGCCCCCACTTGGCCTACTAGTGCATGAGCAGCTGCAGGTATGCGTAGACACACACTTCGAGGCTGGGATTGTGAGGCGACCGCGCGCCACGCAAAACCCAGAAGGCAAATGAAACAGGTGAAGCAGCAACCGATGACGGCAATGTGGGGGTGCCCGCTCTGCGGATTGATGAGAGGCGTTGCGTGCAACAAGCGAAGCAGGCCCAAAGCAGGTGCTCAAAGCACAAGCGAAAGCAGACGAAGCCGATACGGCTGTGGTTGGTGCGGAGCTACTTGTGGTTGTGTTCCAGTTGGTGTTGGGGAACCTTTTCTCTCCTTCATGCCCACGCCACGGCGGAGACTCGGAGTTGAGGGCTACCTCCGCCGCGGGGGTGGAGCTGAACAGTGTAAAACGAGATGTAGATGGACGGGTTCGTCAGCAAGGATCTGCTCCGAGAAACAATACGATTCATCATGATTGACGTCTCGACGTACCACTCTGAGATGGTCCCGGGGTCAGGCTTCGTGCCAACTTGGCATGACTTTGGAACCATAATACCCTTGATGGACGCAAATCAATCAAACTCGATCCGCCCAGCCCACACCCCCCTTTGTGATTCACCCGCACCGCCCCAAAGAACGATTCGTGTGCGCGCGGTTGGCCTGCGCACACACGCATCCGTCAAGGGGTTGAGTTTCCCCATCCATTGTGCTGGTCCTAGCATGGACTCACGCACGCCTGGGTTGGGCGTGTGGGGCGCGCAGGGTTGGTCTGCCGCGCCTAGCCACACCCCTGCCCGTGACGGTGGGCGAAGCACATCATCGACGCAGCATGACGCTTCTGCTGGCGGTTACCTCCACCAGAGTACCTCTGGCACGGCTGGATCATCATCACTGTTGGGCACCCCTGCGGCGTTGCAGGGTGCACCTCATTTTGCGCCTGCATCTGGAGCGTACGCCGCCACTGCTGGCACGAGTCACACCTCGGCTGCTGCCTCGCCAACGCCTGCTTCGTCCGCCTCCAGTGGTCTCCTGCCCAGCCCTGCCGTCGATGAGAGTGCTCGGTTGAGTTACAGTGTCAATGCACTGGCGTGGGGACAGGGCCCAGGCGATGCGTCGATGCCCCCGGCGTTTCACCAACATCCTTCCTCCGCTGCTTTCGGCGGCCCGGCGTTGTTTGAATCTTTGCCGCAGCCACCACAGCAGCAACAACAACAGCAGCAACAACAACAGCAGCAACAACAACAGCAGCCCCCCCAGCGGTTGCCCCAGCACCTGACCCACTCCTTCGTGTCATACTCGCAGTCAAGTGGCTCAGCATCTCACTCCACCACGTGGGTGGCCAGTGCTGCGCCGCCGGCAGCGACGACACCCAGCGACATGCCCCCGTTTCACCGTGACACCGGCATGTTCAGCATGCCCTCCACATCCGCACCGCCGGCAACAACGTCGGGGTTAGCCACGACAGGCTCCTTCAGTCACCCCATGGCGACGACTACAGGCCCTCTCACGTCTTTTGCCGCGCCTTCTGTTTCTGCCGCGGCGCCAATGGCGGCCATGAACCCACACGGACGCTCGATGGCGCTGCCGCCTTTCAATGGTGGCTTTACCGCGGAGTCACGCCTGCCACACCAGCCACCCGGGCTGTTGCCAACCCCGCCGCCGCCACCCTCCTCCCAGCACTTCGCATTGGGCGACCACGGTGGCCACCACGCGCAGTACCTTCATCCACAGCCCCACGCGCATGCGTACTCTCATCCCAGTGCGTACGCCCCCACCTATGCCCCTCCGCCTCCGCCTGCCCCTCGTGGTGCGTTGTCACACGGGTACGCCATGCCAGCCCCGCCGTATGCCCCGCCGCCACAGCGCGGCAGTGGCGAGCCCCTGTTTGCGGCACCGCACCAGCCGTCCATGCCTGCCCCATTCGCGGCTGCAGGCCCCGCGCGCGCCTCGGATCGGCACTTCGACGCCGCGCCCACGCCCACCTCGGATCGGGCCTCGAGCCACGCCGTCGTGCACGGCGGCCCCTCGCAGAGCGACCCACACAACAGGGCGGCGCCGCATGCCAACACCACTGCGGGCGTGCCTGTGCCCATGCCGACGCCCATGCCGACGCCTATGCCCATGGCCACTGGCAGGAGCACCGCAAGCACCACCACCGCCACTGCGGCACCGGCTACCAACGTGTTGGAGATCACCCACGGTGCACAGCAAGGCACCCCGGTGGCCAACCTCTCGGCCTCCGCACCCAACACTGCACCGCCCTCCCCTGTCGCTCCACCAACGGCCTTGAAGGGCGCCGAGCTGCAAGAGTTCCAGAAGCGGCAGCTTGACGACATGCGCCGGGTGCTGGTGCAGCAACACGCCCGCATGAGGGGCGCCAGTAGTGTGGAAGTCACACAAGAGGCGGTGAACGCTGCTGCCCTGGCCTTTGGTCTCGGCACGCGCGAGTCGGACTGGGTGGGGCGAAAACAAAGCCGCCGTCGCGGTGCCGGCAAGCGGGACTTGGCGGCAACAGGTCCACCTGCCGCAGCTGGTGGTGCAGGCGCTGCTGGCGTGGGCGCCGGCGAAGGTGGTGGGTCTGTGCCGCCACTCGTCGACGGTGCCATGGCGGCGGGCACGGTTGTGGTTGGCGACGACGGCGCGTCCGCGTCCGCGTCTGCTGCCGTCACGCCGCCCCTGCACAAGAAGCGCGTGAAAACGAAGCTGTGCCACGCGTGGATGAGCTCCGGGGGGTTCTGCCCCCGCGGCACGGAGTGTGACTTTGCGCATGGGCCGGCGGAGCTGCGGGTGTCACAGGCGCCGCGCAACCGGCGGTGGCGCACCAAGCTGTGCTCCAACTGGCTCGCGGATGGGTTTTGCCCTCACGCCTCCCAGTGCCACTTCGCGCATGGTGTGTCGGAGCTGCGGCCGCCGTCTGAGAAGCAGCACCGCAAGCACAAGATGCGCCTGTGCAAGAACTGGCTGGTACGCGTGTTTTTTGTTGTTGTTGTGCTTTTGTGTTTTTGTGTTTTTGTTTGGGGGGGAGGGTGGATGGGTGAAGCGACGCGTGTGGTGGTGAGGTGTGGCGGGGTTTACTTACAGTGCCCCCGTTGCTTGTTGTGGTGCGGCCGACACACACACACACAGGTGAGTTGGGGCTTGTTTTGTCCCATGGCCCACTTGTGCAACTTTGCGCACGGTGTGCATGAGTTGAGGGAATGGGCTGCTCCACCCAACAATCGGTGCGTACTCCGCTTGTGTTGTTGTTTTTCTTGCACTGTCTTTTGTCTTTTTCGTGGTTCTTCGTGTGGGTGGTAGTTGACCGCAGCCCACTGGCATTCCGGGGGGTGGGCTAACGACGCTCGTTTTGTTATTTTTATTTTTATTGTTTTGTGGCGGGACACCCTTCACCGCACAGGTACAAGTCGAAGCTGTGCAACAACTGGGTGTCCTCCAAAGGCAGCTTTTGCCCCCGTGGCGCCCAGTGCCACTTTGCGCACGGCGAGCACGAGCTGCGCCCAGAGGGTAGCGCCGTGCCTGCCCACGTGCGCCAAGCCGAGTCCAAGGCCGTGCTGGACCCACGGGACGTGAAGGGCGACAGCGTCGGCGCCGCCACGCAAGCCACCCTGCTCGCCGTCGGTCGCAACGCGGCCCTGGTGGCGCGTGGCACCTCCATGCCGGGCACAGAGGTGGACGACTCGACGCTGCTGAGCGAGGAGGGCGTGGCCCGCGCCAACGAAGCCATCTTCGAGGCCGCGGCGCGTGCCGGCATCATTTCCAGCGCCAAGCCGGACCTCTCCCGGCCGGTGGACCCGTCCATCTTCCACACGGGCGGCGGGTTGGGGCCCAACCCGTTCGTGAAGAGCGGCAAGGGCGGTGTGACCGTGAAGCCGGGTGGCGGTGGCGGTGGTGGTGAATTGGCGGGTGCCGGTGGTGAAGGCGGCGGCGGCGGCAGCGGCGGCGGTGGTGGTGTGCGTTCGCGAGGCGTGCCCACGAAGCAGGCGTTCTTCACCAGCCCCGCATTCCAGGAGGTGCATGAGGCGATGTTGAAGTCCCAAGCGGAGGGCATTCGACAGATGCAGCTGCGCAGCAGCCGCGGCACAAAGCGCAAGCAGTGCGGCACCGCCCACGGTGCACCGGATGGCACGCCATCCACCGCGGGCAGTGGCAGCTTCGCTGGTGTTGGTTCCGGGCTTGGCGGCGGGGGCGCCAGCAGCCAAGGGAGGGTGGTGGGGGCGGGTGGTGTCACCATTGCCGCCGTGGTGCGAGGTCCGGGAAGCATTCGCGCGCACGCCCGTGCCTTTTCTGCCTCACCGTCCTCCCTCTCCCACGCCTCCTCCCGCACCCCCTCCCCTCGCTCGTTTTCGCCTGGCGCCTCCTCCTCCGCGTCCGCATCCGCGTCCGCCTCCGCTCGATCGCGCCATGCGCAGCAGTACCACCCTGCCGATGCGAAGGGCAGCCGCGGTGCGCGGTCAGGCCGTGGCAATGGTCGTCGACGCACACGTTCGCGTCGTAGTAACCGGCACCGTGGTAAAAGTGGCGGTGGTAACGGCAACGGCAACGGCAACGGC
>Ga0213833_1002343_pt1 | contig 12266 bp, 9 predicted proteins | sample SWATP21_FD_160575 | JGI IMG/M metagenome (GOLD analysis project Ga0213833, IMG submission 160575) | Coastal seawater microbial communities from Marineland, Florida, United States - SWA TP2 #1 | ecosystem: Environmental > Aquatic > Marine > Coastal | place: USA: Florida | collected 2016-08-14
CATGTAGCGATTGCGCATGTCCTCTGCTTGTCGCTTCAAGCGCATCATATCACTTTCCCACTCCGCACGGTTTTGCACGTAGTCTGTCACCACAACACCAAGCAGCAGCAGCAGCAGCAGCAGCAGTAGCAGCAGCAGCAGCAGGGAGTAATTGCCTTAGCGCAAGAAACATGCAGACAGACCAATCCACAAGACGCACGTTCACCACTGCTGATGAGCGACGCCAGCTTCGCTGTCACCGCGGCCAGCATTTTTTCCTTTGTCTCAAGCTGTGCAGCAAGCGTACACCAGCCCGTTACTTGTTGGGCAGCGCCTCCCCGAACAAAACAACAAGCAGACGGAGCCCAGTAACCCTACCTGCTGTTTCAAAAATGAAATCGTTTCCACGTGTTTGCTCGCTTCTGTTTCCAGCTGCCGTAAGCGAGCAGCAGAGTCCCCACTGTTCCTCGCCAGCTTCTCTTCTGCCTCCGAAGCTCGACTTTGCGCATCGCGCAGCTTCCGCTTCCACCGCTCCACTTCCTGCACACGCGTGGCAGTTTCCTCGCCCAACTTTTCCTGCACCAGTCCCAGCTTATCACGCAGACCCTTCAACTCCACACAGGTCCTTGCAGCGTCCGTCTCCGCCTTTCGCTTCAGCTCGCGCAGCTCGCGTTGAAGGTTGGCCACCTCCGTTGCACCGGCACTGTGCTGCGCCGCTGCTGCGTCCCGAGACTTGTCGGCTGCCGCCCTCGCAGCGGCCTGCAACGCAGCCTCTCGCTCCGCCCATCGCTTTTGCGCCACGTCCCAGCCGCGGCGGTCGTCTGCCCGCCTCGCTCGTTCCTCCTCCACCTCGCGTTGCGCCCGCTTCGCGGCTGCCTGTGCCTCCTCCAGCTGCTTCTCCAATGCCTGGGCCTGCTGGGATGACTGCTGTTGCAACGCCTGTGCGGCGTGCAGAGCACCCTGTTGCTCGGTGGCTGTCGCCTGGCGCTCCGCTTGCGCCGCCGCCTGCGCTGCCTCTGCGTCGCGCAGGGCGTCCTGTAGTGACGCCACCTTTGCTTCGAGGTCTGCGATGCGCGTCGCATGGACACCGGCTTCCTTGCTCGCATCACCCCGCGCTTCCTGCACGTCGAGTTCAAGTTGTGCCACACGCGACTTTTCTGATGCCAGCTGCGCCTCAAGTTCCTTCACCCTCGCAGCCGTTCCAGCTTGAGCATCTGCAGCGACACGTTGGGCTTCAGCGTGCTGCGATTGCTGGGCGGACAGAGACTGTTGAGCGTTCTCGAGTTGGCGGCGAAGACCCGCGATCGTTGCTTCCTGCAAACAACGGCGAACGACGAGAGTTAAGACCCGGCGTGACCGCCCACACCCACACCCACGCCTCCACACCCACACAGCTGACGAGAGCGTTGCTCGTACGTGGCGAATTACAGTTTCCTTAATGGTCCGCAGCGCCTGCTTCGCTTGCTCTGCCTCCTTCCGACACACACTTGTTGCTTCCTTCGCTGTCTCAAGTTCGGCATTCAAGGTGGCATTGGCATCGTTGCTGCACTTCAACTCCTCACGTGCAGAGCTGAGCTGTTGCTCTAGCTCAGACACACGATCGGAAGCACCATCCGCAGCCTTTGACAAGGCTTCGGCCTCTCGAAATTTCGCATGGAGCGCGTTGTAACGCTGCATTCAGCCACATGCCCCCACAGTTGTGAGGGACAGTCCACACGACGCACAATCATGTTCCCACACCTGCTTGAGCTCCGCGAGCTCCTTCCGAGCAGCCGCCCCAGCAGATTCTGAAAGCTTGAGCTCATCCACCTGCAACACAACACACACGGGTAAAAAAAAATCATACCAACAAGCCCGGCGAGAAAAGCACATGAGTCGTACCTTTGCTTGGAGCTGCGTCTTCAAAGTCGCAGTGGCCGCTTCAACTGTCCAAGCTCAAGAATCAGCCGAGTGGCCCGTGCGAACATATAGCCTAGCTTTTTCTCTCTCATGCACGCACCTTCTTTGGCTGTTGCTTCCTTGTGAAGCTCATCCTGCTCCTGTATTCTCTTCTCCAGCAACCCGACCGTGAACTGTGCCTGCCTCAGCTGCTCGCTGAGCGTCTTGCCCCCACCACCGTCAACTCCGGCGCTCGCACGACGGTCCTACGTATGTAAATAACAGCCAACACAAGGGCAGCACCAAATGCATGCTGTCAGGTTGTGTACCTCCGGGAGAAGGACTCACTCCACGCAAGGTGAAGAGATGGCATCGAACGACGTACGCCGGTATGTTTGCGCAGCGCTTGCTCACGCTGAGCCAGGGCCTTCTCCCGTGCATCAAGCTTCTTGGCCTTTGCCTCAAGACGTGCAATCTCCTTCTTGATTGCGTTCACTTCGTCTGGTCGAACGGCTCGGCTGGATCGAGTCTTTATGGACGCCATACTGATGGCGCTGTGGCTGCACAGCCTTGTACTCGACAACCTCGCTGGTTTGTTGCCTACGCCTGCCTCACAACATCGGGTTTTACAATTTGGACACCATGAGGTCACGAACGCTCGGCCTCCACGTGCACCTTGCGACGTGCTCTGAGAACCGTGCGGTAACAACAGCGTGCAACTTCAACGTGCCGGAGCACACTGTACATTTTATGTCAAAAGCATAAAATGATCGCTGCTGTTGCTTGTGCTGTGCGCTACCGCACACCGACAGTCCCCACACGTTCGCCATCATGCGTGCCTCTCGTGCTGTCGCTTCTGTGGTCCGGCGTTGCAACGTGGCCGTGCGCACACTGCGACCTTGCGCTGCTGTTGTGGCGCCGCGTGCTGTTCCCTTCACGCGTGCCATCGCAACGACTCCGACGTTGTGCCAGGGTGAGTGTGCGCGGGCGCTGGCACTGGCGCTGTGCACGTTTGTTGCAGCATGGTATGCCCTGACGGCAGCCCCATTGCTATGTGCCTTGATATATGTGGTATTTCAGCTGGCGATGATGCAGAGTACCGTGAAAAGGTGCTGGACATGGCCAAGCAGGTGAACGCCGAGGCCAACACGCAGTGCGAGGAGATGGTGAAACTGTACGGTGACGACTCGCCTGCCTTGTCTTGGATGCACTACTACCTGCGGTCCCCCAGTCCCCAGTATGTCGTCCCTTCGCTTCAATTGGCGAGCAACGATGAGCGCCTGCACGACTCCACAGAGGCTGCGTTCATCCACTTTGTTGCTCAAGTGCTGCGGGGGTTGAGCGTGGGCGACGATGGAGGTCCGTACGCACGTGATTTGTCCCTGTCGTTCTTTTGTGCTTTGTTTTCTTTATCTTTTTCCTTGGCACGCACTCGGACTCTATGGGACTGCGCTTTGCACTCACTGAAGTCCGGGCCCGTGCATTCCATTCCAGACAACATCATTGTGGACTTCGCAGCGCGCGCGTTCATGCTGGATGGTGCTCGCCCTGACCTTGTGTTGGCCGTGCTGCACCAAGTGGGCACCCCAATTGCAAATGACTGTAAGCAACGCATGGCCAAGTCCCTTATCCAGGGCCCTGACGGAGAAAATGGCTTCGCATTCCAGTGCGTGCAGGGCGACGCAGCTTGCGTTGGGTGATGGCGTTCGTAACACAGTGCACCACTCGCTTCACTCAGGTTCTACCAAACCCTGGAAACGGTCCCGCAGCGCGACATCTTGGAGTGGCCAGTGACCTTCCTTCAGTTGGATTTGGCTCGTGAAATGTGGAAGGATCCTTCTGGATCTGTGTTTGCCATGACTGGGTATGTACGGCCCCGAACCAAGTCGACGCTTTCCCGTCCTTGCATCCCCCTGGCGGTGTTGATGGGAGTGTAGCCTCACCTTGTGGGCCCCTCTGACATCTTCCCCTCCCTCCTTGCCCTTTCAGGTTCTGTTCACATGCGTTGGATGAACTGGCCGGTCAAGTTGGCACTATGGGCGAGGAGGAGGCGTTCCAGGCGTGGGTGACTCTGACGACAAAGACGGTGCTGGAGAGCTTGTGGGGCCATTACTGGGCAACCGGTGACGCAGGGTGAGTTTTGTCGTTGTCATTGTTGTTTCAAGTGGGTCGAATGGAGTGGAACTCTCCGTTCCGTTCCATTCCATCCCATCACATCGCGTCACATCCCAGCCCCAAACTTGCCCCTGCTCCCCACCCCTTCCTTCTCGGTGTCGGTTTCTCACAAACTTGGTGGGTTGGCGCAGCTACTTGCGACGCATCGTGTCCTGTGCCGTTCCCTGGCTGGAGTTTGAGCAGGAGGTTGATATCGACGCTGTCCTTCGTCCAAGTGGTGATAGCTTCCCCGCCCACTTGAAGGGCCCTGATGATCGTGCCACTCGTGTGCGGTTGGCGGCCGCCGCCTACTTTTCACTCATCATCAACAGGTGGGCGCGGGCTGGAGTGTGGGCGGTGAACATTGTGTGTTGCGTTGCTTGTCCAGTGTGTTGTGCGGGGCGGGTATCTAGGTAGGCGTGAACGTGTTCTGTTTTGGGAATGCAGTCCTTCCCATACTGACTGTGGTTGTTTGGCTTTGTGTGTTATGATGTGACTGCGGACTCCTGCTTTGTGCTCGCGTGTTGGGTGCAGCCGCATGCAACGTGGCGTTGTGCGTGCTTTGGCTGATGAAGTCACGGAGGGCACGGATTTGTTCTTGGAGCCTCACTTGCGCGTGAATGCTGCTGGTGCGGACCAAGAAGACAAGAACAAGCGTGCCGTGTTCGCTGCAAGTACGTTGCATTTGTTGGCACGCATGCAAGCCAACTCTGAGTGAACGGACATGGAACGGATGGGTGATGTTGAGGAGGCAAGCGCAGTCGTTCACTTATGCAACCCAAGCCGAACGGCGACGCTTGAACCGCCACTGCTTCCAAAGCGAGCGGCCCCCAACCGTCCAAAGAATGAAACAGATAACAAAAAACAATACAGCATCACGCTTGAGCAACACATGCAACGACTACACCCGAGTGCGAAGTTGGTCAACCGCAGAAAGAACCGCGACAGCAAGCGCTCGGTAATCCGCAACATCATTGTAAATGTGCGCAGAAATCCGCACATACAGCGCCCCATCAATCGTTTTCACGGGGCACTCGACAGTGAACTCATCGTGAAGCATGTCTTGAAGCACTTTGGCATCCGCGGACGTGTGCGGTGCGTCCTCACGAAGGGGAGGAACACCCACCAGAGCCATGGACCTATGCATGGCGACGGGGGCAATCAAGGCGCCTCCGCCATGCGGCTGCCACGCGTCTACCAGCACCGCCACAGCCAAGCGCAGCAGGACATGCATATGTTCACCACACCACCGCGCGCCCCACATCGCGTCCATCACCTCCCACGCATCAAAGAGAAACGGAAGTGACAGCGCGGCAGCGTGATCCCTGCAACCGTCCCACACGTGCTGCGACAGAAAGCCGTGGTCAGCGCCGTGGGACAGAACAACGGGTGCAGGCTTGCGCCGCGGTGCCCACAGCAACGCCACAGCCTTCGGCGAACAAAGCCACTTGTGGCAGTTGGCGACGTAGAAGTCCACGTCAGGCATGTCGCTCGCTGACAGGCGCAGGTCATGATGGGCGAGCAACCCATGTGCGCCGTCCACCAGCACCTCCGTCGCGCCGCTCGTTTTGCTCTTGGCGGCACGTGCCAGGTCATTCACAGGCATGGACAGCGCTGTGTTGCTCGTACAGTGGTCAAACACGGCCAGCGCCGTGTCGGGATGCATGTGCCGCTCAACCAGTTGCACCAGCGACGCAGAGGCCTTCGCGGGATCTTGGGCAAGGGGCAGGGGCACTGGCACCATGTCCAAGTGGGCGCCGGTTCGGGCGCAGACGTGCTGGGCAATGGACTTGGCAGCGCCGTACGCCGTGTCAAGCATGAACACGTGGTCGCCAGGGCGCAACGTCATGCTTTGCATCACAATGTTGAGGCCCATGGTCGCGTTGGGCAGCAGCACCAAGTCCCGCGCGTCTGCGCCAACGAACTCTGCTGCGCGCCGGACGGAGTGCACCATGTGGGGCAGAAGGACACGATCGAAAAAGCGCAGTGGTTGACTCTCCGCGAAAGTGCGCCAAGCGTGTGCCACGTTGAATGCAGGCGCCAATGCGGCGCCAAACGCACCGTGGTTCACGAACGTCCACGCCTCATCGAGCATGAACAGACGGCGACGCGCAATGGCACTGTCGAAGCCGGCCCCGCCCATGAGGTTTTGCGTACGCACAATCTGTGCGAATGCGGTAACTATGGCACGGCGCACACTTGGGGGGGTGACAGGTGCTTCATACTCGGCTGGAGACAGCCGCACAAGCGCGTCCACGTCGTCCGAGTGAAACGATCCGATGGACTTGTACCCAGCATGGGTAGAACATGCTCGTTGGACCCACCCTGGCGAAACTGTGGATATGCATAGCCTCCGCCAGCACCGCAGCGGAGTCATGAGCGCCGCCGGGCCTCACACTGACTTGCAGCTTGCTGTCACCGCACCACCACTTGCACTGTGATGACTGTCAAGATATTGCTAGTTTTGACAGTGACTTGGCCCATTTCTGTCACGTGAAGTGGGTGCAATGAGTCATGCGGCACTTTTCTGGCGCTGTCCACTTCAGTCGCGTGCCTCGGTGCCACTCCTCAGTGCAGCCACGTCAGCGCCCCTCCCTCCCCACCGTTGCGGAGCATTGTGAACCCCACGCGTGTTGCCTTTGTGTCTCTCTCGTCGACACACCATGCTTGCTGGTCGCAGCTTTGTGCGTGCGGGACGCCGCCACCGTGCTTTGCGGCAAGTGTCAATCCTCGGCGCCAGCCGAGCTGCCCATGTTGCCAGTTCCGAGGCAAGCGAGTCTCTGTCACACGTCGAGGCCTGGATGGTGAACTTGCGAGGCGACGCAGTTGCTCCTGAGGACTGGTACACCGGCCTTCCGCCCGTCCATGGGGTGTGCCCGGGCGTTGGATCGGATGGCATCATCCGATCGCTCCCGACTCCGAATCTGTCGAATCCAACGCGCGACGCCGTTGCAGCGTACCTGGACAACGGGTGGACGTTGTTTGAGTGCCTGTTCCGTGGTTTGAAGAGCGAAGAGGCGTTCTATCGGCCGCCGGTGCACGGGCTGCGCCACCCTCAGATTTTTTACTACGGCCACACGCCGTGCGTCTTCGTGAACAAGCTGCGTGTCGCAGGCGTGCTGGACGCGCCTGTGGATCCCTACATGGAGTCCATCATGGAGGTGGGTGTGGACGAGATGTTATGGGACGACATGCACAAGAACAACATGGAGTGGCCGACGGTGTCGGAGGTGCATGCGTACCGTCGCCAGGTGTACGGCATCCTGCACGACATCATCGCGTCGCACCCCCGCCTGGATGGCAGCCCGATCACATGGGAACACCCGCTGTGGGGACTGTTCATGGGATGCGAGCACGACCGCATCCACCTGGAAACGTCGTCGGTGCTGTTCCGTGAAATGCCGGCGGACTTGGTGGAGCTGCCGCCCGAGTTCCCGCCTCCCCACCCGTCGTCGCTGCAGCCTTCGCCGGGTTGCCCACCACCCGACGGCGTTCCTTCCAACCCCGTGTTGCCCGTATCTGCACGGCGTGTAGCACTGGGAAAGCCCACAGACTTCCCCACGTACGGCTGGGACAACGAGTACGGCCAGCGGCAGGTGGAGGTTCCAGGGTTCGAAGCCAGCCGGCACATGATCACCAACGGCGAAATGTGGGCGTTTGTCAAGGCCGGGGGTTACCGCAGCCGCAGGTACTGGTCGGAGGAAGGTTGGGCGTGGCGACGCTTCCGCAATCTGAAGTGGCCGTTCTTTTGGGCGCCCTTCGGCCCCGCGGGGTTGCACCAGTACCGCCTGCGCACAACGTTCACAGAGGTCGACATGCAGTGGGACTGGCCCGTGAACGTGACATACCACGAAGCTCGTGCGTATTGTGCCTGGAAAACCGAACAAGATGGCAACCATGACACGCCATATCGCCTCATCACAGAGGCGGAGCACCAGGCCATCCGCCATCCCGCGAGCCAAGCTGCTACCAACGCCACCTCCCAAGCCGAAGCCGCGGTCGATGCTGCTGCTCACACCCTGCACGACCCTGCGTTGCACCACGGTGGTGCCACCATGGCTGCCGCCACCACAACGCCTGCTGCGAACCTGAACCTCGCGTGGGGGTCCGAGTCACCTGTGACGGCGCTCCCTGCCTCGCCCACGGGTCACACGGACACGATGGGCAATGTGTGGGAGTGGACGGAGGACCATTTCAACCCGTTGGACGGCTTCCGCATGCACCCGTGCTACGATGACTTCTCCACCCCATGCTTTGACGGCCACCACAACGTCATCATGGGTGGCAGTTTCATCAGCACTGGCGACGAGGCCACCGCCTTTGCGCGGTTTCATTTTCGGCGCCACTTCCTCCAACACGCCGGGTTCCGCATTGTCAAGTCGGACAGCGCACCGCCCGTGAAGCACCTGGCTGAGACCGAGCGAAGACAGTCCGCCACACACGAACAAGTGGTTGGTGACGGTGACGCCACGTCAGCAGCAGCAGCACCCGATGCAGCAGACTCGGCACGTGGTGAGGATCACACCAATGTGTATGAGCGGCAGTCATTGCTTGACCAGTACCTTGGCCTGCACTACCCATCGTCTGGTGCCGAAGAGGGTGTGCCGCCGATGTTGGCCCATGAAGGTGCGCCCACGTACGCTCTGCGCTTTCCCCAACGCGTGGCAGAGTTGCTGTCATCGCTGCGGCCCACGCGTTCCAACGGCCGCGTGCTGGACGTTGGGTGCGCAGTTGGTGGCTCGTCGTTTGAGCTGGCGCGCCACTTTGACGACGTGGTGGCGTTTGACTTCAGCTCCTCCTTCGTCGAGGCTGCCATCGCGATGCAAAAGGTTGCGACGGAGGGTGCTGCACCTTTGACATTCAACGTGCCAGTGGAGGGCGAGGCTGCAGTTCCCGTCCAAGCGAAGCTTGACGCTGGCATTGACGCAGCAACCGCCGCCAAAGTGGCGTTCCATGTTGGCGATGCATGCTCGCTTGTGGAGGATGCAGAGAGGCTTGGCACCTTCGACGGCGCCATTCTTGCAAACCTGCTGTGCCGGCTCCCAAAACCGCTGGCATGTCTTGACGGCTTGGCTGCTGTGCTGAACCCGGGGGGTGTGGCGCTGTTCTGCACCCCGTTCTCGTGGCTGGAGGAGTTCACCCCCCGCGACGAGTGGCTGGGTGGGTACCGTGACGAACACGGGCGCATCGTGAGCTCACGTGAACGGTTGGAAGAAGAAATGCACGCGCGGGGCTTCTCGCTTATTCACGAAGAGGAGGTGCCCTTGGTAATTCGTGAGCACCAACGCAAGTACCAGTACATTGTAAGTGCTGCCACAGCGTGGCGCAAGGCAGAGTAGAGAAGAGATGAGCTGTATTCGTGGTATAAGGACGGGGGGGGGGGGGGGGGGTTTTTTGGGGGTTTTGTCGAGCTTTGGTGCTCGAGTCTTGCTTTTGGTGCCCTGCCAGTGCTGGGCGCCGTGTGAAGTCAACCACATGAAGTGGAAGTAATGCACCATGTTGCGCTTGATATCTTGAGCTGCCTGGCATTGCGGAGGCAAAGATCCCACTGTGTTGCGCGCTACGCTTTTTGCTGAACAGGGGTCAGAGCAGGCACATGAAGCTGCCTCGCGCTATGTGGTAGTGTAGGCAACAGTGGAGGAAAAAAAAAACGCGCACAGAGTGTGCTGATATTTGACATATCGTGCGCGCTACTCGAGGCGTTGCATCTTGGTGGGGGCGTCGCCGATAAACCTATCTAACGAGTCTAGAGACGCCTTTCCTTTGAACGAGACCCCCTTCCATGCAGCAGTCTTGCCACGAAGGTACACAATGGCGGGCTGCCCCGATTGGACCAATCGAGAACCACGTCGGGGGAACAGGCGCCGCAAAAAGGTGCGTGCATCTCGCAAAGTTGGGACCACGACATGCACGAACGACACTGCCCCTTCGTGTTTTCGAGCAAGGGCACGGAACACCAGTGGAACTTCTGTTGGTTGGTTCACATGACCGCAACAACGCGTAAGATAGACGATGGACACGCGCACACACAGCCTTCGTGACGCACCTTTCGCCTCTGACACCAACATCACGCAACCGTTCGACGAACAGCGCTTGAAAAAGTGTTCCAGCTGCTTCGATGCAGCTTTGAAGTTGACTTTCGTGGAGGTTGGAACAATGACTTGACTGACAAGCACACGGAGTTGTGCAAACACCTCCTTCATCACAGACTTTGGACTTGGCTTGTTCTGCGTGGCAAAAAGCGTCAAACCTGCAACCAGAAACAAGTTCCAGCAGCAACATCAGCAGCCCAGCACGCACCAGCACAGCCGCTTGTGGATTCGACATAGACACAACCACAATCGCTGTTCCGGCTCGGCATGGGGCCCCTAGTTTGGCAGTGAGAGTCGGCGACTTTTTGCAGTTCAGTCGTGCCACCTTGGCATATGGCTCGGCTTTGTTGGCGATCCTCTCCATCATGGTGAACCAGGAAGGCGACCGAGGTGGCTTATTGCCATGGACAGCGATCACCCAAACATCATCGTCACCATTACTGCTCGCTGCAAACAAGCCCCGCGGATTGGCATCAGAGACGGACAGCACGCCCGTTTTCTTGTGCCACTCCTTCCACTCCCGTGCCGACCGGGGAAGGCGGGGCTTACGTGCACCTTGCCCTTGCTGCCCAGGTCTACCGCCCCTCGCCCCCATGCCTGGCATCCCACCCATGCCACCCATGGGCATCCCACCCATGCCACCCATGCCACCCATGCCACCCATGCCACCACCACCACCACGACCACCGCCGCCGCCGCCACCGCCCCCAAACAAGTTCGAGAACATGCTTCCCATGTCTCCCATATTGAATCTAAAGTTACCTCCACCGGCACCACCACCACCCCCGCCGCCGGGTTGCTGACGATGAAACCCGCCCCCACCAAACCCGCCAAACCCGCCCCGTTGCTGCTGCTGCTGCTGCTGCTGCTGCGAGTTCGGAGAGGGTGGGCGTCCGTCGACCGCATCCTCGCCACCTAAATCGTACAAGCGTCGTTTCTCAGGATCACTCAATGTGTTGTACGCCTTGCCAACCTTCGCAAACAACTTGGTGGCCTTCTCGCTCTTGTCGGGATTCTTGTCCGGGTGGTACTTGAGAGCGGCCTTGTGGTAGGCCTTCTTGATCTGGCGATCGGTGGCATCACGTGGCACACCTAGGATTTCATAGAAGTCCTTCTTCTTTCCAGACACATGCGTGGGAGAGGCCACCAACACGAACACGAGCACAGCAGCTGTCAACAGCCGCGCAGCAGCGGGACAGCGTGGCGCCATGCTGCCTTTCTGCCGGCTGGGCAGTATCGATACCCTCCCCAACCGTCCACACCTTCGACCACCAACCACTTGGTGGGAAACAAAGCGACTGAGATTCCCCTTCCCGCTGCCACGTCACAAGTGGGCCTTTCACAGAGGGAAGTGGAGTGTTGCTGCAAGTCGCATGTGCGCACGTGCGTGTGTTGTATAACAAAACTACCACAAATCACTCTGGAACTCAGGTCTGCAGGCGCGTGAAACACATGGGCGCCAGGTGCCTACAAGGCGACTGCTGGAGTTGGCGGTGGGGTGCGTGAATTGGGTGCGTGAAGTACACCACGCTGCAACTACTAGCACTCAGTTGTCTGACGATGAAAAACAAGACTCAACCTCGAAACGTAAACTGGAACAACAAGGACAGCATCAACACCAACATGAAAAGTGCAAACACTGCTACGTTGGAGTCCCTTGCTCTTGTCTTGGTTTCGCCATCGCAGGCTGTCGTGCCACAGAAGTCGGGAACGGGAACTCGTCCATCATGGCGGTGCACATGGGCCCAGCTCGCCAAGCCATCGCCTCACGAGTAGCATCAGACACTGACACGAGCGGCTTTGGGGGAGTCTCATGCCTAGGCTGCGTGGCCAAGAACAATTCCATCAACGCGGGCATCTGAACCGCCTCATCAAACTTCTCCTTCACACGTCGACTCCCTGCGACGCCCATACCGTGTCGGACCGAAGGAGTCGCCAGGTATGCGAGACGGTCCACGAAGCACGTTACGTTGCCAGTCTCACACAAGAACCCCGTCTCCCCTTCTGCAATAACTTCAGGAATGCCTCCCACTGATGATGCTACCACCGGCAGGCCACATGACATCGCCTCCGTCAACACGTACGGAATGCCCTCCCATCTTGACGTGATAACCACAGCGCTGGCTTCAAACGAACACAGGTATGGCAGTGCTGACTGTACCA
>Ga0213833_1002344_pt1 | contig 12265 bp, 7 predicted proteins | sample SWATP21_FD_160575 | JGI IMG/M metagenome (GOLD analysis project Ga0213833, IMG submission 160575) | Coastal seawater microbial communities from Marineland, Florida, United States - SWA TP2 #1 | ecosystem: Environmental > Aquatic > Marine > Coastal | place: USA: Florida | collected 2016-08-14
CACCTGCGCGTGTGGCCCAGATGAATTTTCCGTTGGTATCCAGCTTGGTCACGAAGATATCCGAAGGACCTGCAGAGGTAAGTGTGTGTGCACCAAAAGCCGTTTTTTTAGAGAAATTACCTGTGACGTAGATGTTTTCGCTGCTATCTAAGACCAACTTTCGTACACTACTCTCGCCTTTTGTTCTCTTTATCCAGAGATAGCGGCCATTTTTGTCTATCTTTGCGATAAATGTTTCCATAATCCCCGTTGGCTTGAACGTTGTGGAACCTATGAGTGTTTTCCATCCGAAGTTTCCAGTGATAAAGATATTTCCTTGGCTACTGACTCTCATACTTTGAGCTTGTATACTGCCTTCGCCTTGAATATGTCTGAACCAAGAGGGAGCAGTTTGACTACTTTTACATATCCCTGCGGAACATGTTTGACCAGTGGGACAGGCGTTGTTGCATTTGCCGCAATGTTGGGCATTTGAACTCAGATTGACACATGAACTACCACAAAGCTGTGTGCCGCCAGGACATTGGCGTTTGCAAATACCTTTTTCACAAATGTTTCCAGATGAGCAGACATTGTTACATTTTCCACAGTGCTTGCTATCTGAATCCAGCTTGACACATGCGTTCCCACAAATTGTGGTTCCGATGGGACATTTGAGCTTACAAGTGCCTTTGTCACAGGTCTTTCCGGAGGTACAGGCGTTGTTGCATTTGCCACAGTGTTGAAGGCTCGAATTGAGAATGAAACATGCGCTTCCGCATCGTGTGGCTCCGGTGGGGCATTTGAGCAGGCAAGTGCCTTTTTCACAATATTGACCAGTAGAACATTTGTTATTGCACTTCCCGCAGTGGTTGATATCTGAAGAGGTCTTTGTACAGGCTCCATTGCAAAGTGTCCGAGAGGAAGGGCAAGTACATTTTCCTGCACTGCAAGTTTGACCTGTGACACACTTGTTGTTGCATTTGCCACAGTGAACGGTGTTTGAAGAGGTGTTTGTACAGACTCCATTACAAAGTGTTTGAAGGGAAGGACAGATACATTTTCCAGCGCTGCAAGTTTGACCTATCGCGCACTTGTTGTTGCATTTTCCGCAATGTTGGATGGATGTGTTCATCTTGACACATGAGTTTCCACAAAGGGTGGTTCCTGTGGAACATCTGGTTTGACAAGAGCCTTTGTCGCAATACTTTCCAGAAGGACATGCATTGTTGCATTTTCCGCAATTCTTGGCATCTGAATGGGTGTTGACACAGGCACCTCCACAAAGGACAGATCCTGTGGGACACTTGAGTTTGCAAATCCCTTTGTCACACGTTTTTCCAGAAGTACAACTGTTGTTACATTTGCCGCAGTGTTGGGCGGATGTGTCTAGTTTGACGCATGCATTTCCACAAAGAGTGGTGCCACCTGTACATTTGGGTCTGCAAGTGCCTTTTTGACAAGATTCGCCAGAGGAGCATTTGTTGTTGCATTTGCCACAATGTTTGATGTCTGTATCCAATTTGGTGCATGTATTACCACAAAGATTTGTTCCTGTTGGACAATTAGGTTGGCAAGTGCCTTTTTGACAAGATTCTCCAGAGGAGCACTTGTTGCTGCATTGTCCGCAGTTATCGGTGTTTGAGTTCGTCTTGACACAGATCCCATTGCAAAGCGTTTCAGAGGAAGGACAGATGCATTTTCCTGAATCGCAGGTCTGACCGGATTGACAGCTGTTGTCACACTTTCCACAGTGAGCGGGATCTGTTTGTAGGTTCACACAGCGATTGGCGCACTGTTTCAACGTTTTTGCACAAGTTGTGCTACAGCTTCCATCTGAGCACACTTGTCCAGAGGGGCATTGTTGACCGCATTTCCCGCAGTTTTGTGGGTCCGTTTTTGTATTGATGCAGCGTGTACCACACCTGGTGTGTTGGCAAGGGGGTGGTTGGCAAGTGCCTGATGAACAAAGTTGATTCGCCTGGCATTGGTTTCCACATTTGCCACAATGGTTGGTATCCTTTTTGGTGTCGACACAGAGCTTCCAGCTTTTTTGGCTGCGTTGTATGACTGCGCACTGGGTTGGGAGACTCTTTGGACAAGAGGTGGCAATGGTCCAGATACTCAGGTGATTGGTAAGACCTATAACGAATTTGCCGTCTTTTGTGACTCGGCTGGGAACTGGTGCCCAATTGTCATTTTGCCAAAAAACCACGCGTACATCGGAAGATTTGATGCTGAGCTGTAAGGGGAGTTTCAACTCGAATTGCTTTTGGAATGTCTCTTTTGAAGCGCTGAATTCGTACAGCACCCCGGTGGTTTCTTTGAGCTTGTCTTCTGGGATCTGACTGTCGGTTGCTGATGTGATACGCAGTTTGAGAGGTTGCTCTTGAAGCGCAGAGCCTTTTGGAAAGCTCAAACATGCTCCAGACGTGCTGCAAAATGTGTCTGCATTGGACGGCGAAAGTGTTCCCAGTTCTTCCCAGGTGTTCTCCGGGATTTGTGAACAGGAGACGAGTAGGAAAGAGAAGACTAGACCTACCACGAGTACAATGGTTTTGGAGGAAGTTCTCAGAGAATCTTTCATGGGTGTGCTGGCTCCTGTCGTTTTTGGATTGTTCTACACACCCTTCATGTCGAAGCTTCTCTAGATTTTGCCACTTCCTTTTTTGAAAAATTGTTTATGTGATTGCTATGAAATGAATATTTTCTGCTTGAAGAGGATTTTTGGGAAAGGTGGTGACACAAATGTTTTTGTGTGGGTGGTCGTTTTACTTTGGCAAAAGCTTTTGTTCTTCTGGAGAAAGGTATTCCTTGAGGATGGCTTCGCTGAGCTTGTTCTGGCTGGCGATGGAGTGAAAGACAGAGACACTTTTGCGAGGCTTTCTGGCTTTGGTTTTGTCTTTGACATCTATTTGATATAAGCCAAAGCGGAAATCAAAACCGTGATTCCACTCGTAGTTGTCTACAAAGCTCCAGTACATATAGCCTTCTATTTTGAGGCCTTCCTGGATGGCTTTGTGAATCCAGAAGAGATGGCGAACCATATGACTGGCCTGTTTGGTGCCATCATCTTTGAGATCTTTCATGCCAAAGCCATTTTCGGTGATCAAGAATGGGCGATTATACTTCTTATAGATCTGAAAGACCTTATAAAGGCCTTCGGGATCGACGGGTTCATTGGATAGGGTGAGTGGGTCCGCTGTAAAAAGAGTGGAGAGCTGTGGAATGGCTGATTTTTCCAGACCAGTGACAATGAAAGGCCCATAGTAATTGATACCAATGAAATCACACCCTATGAGGTCTTTGCGCTCCTTGAATTTTCCATCGAGTTTTTCATCGAGTTTTCCATTGATGATGGCTTCAAAAAAGACTTCGTTGAGTAGATAAGAGGTGTTTTTGGCAGCCTTGATATCAAGGGGCTCTTTGTCATTTTTGGGATAAACGGGTGCTGCATTGTAAGCAAGGCCGATGTATGTGGCTTTGCCGTCTTTATCTGCATCGATTTTGTCATTGGCTTTAATGGCTTTGTAGATCCTGGCGTGACCTTCTATCATGCCGATGAGGACTGTCTTAGCTGCTTCGAACTGCAAAGAAAGAGCAGGGGGATTGACCCGATCTTGTCTTTGAATTAGATAGCCTGGAAGCACAACTGCAAAAGGCTCATTGATAGTGATCCAGTAGTCCACCACATCACCATATTCTTTGGCCACAAAAGCAGCAAGCTTCTCCAATTCAGGCAAAAGAACTTTTGGGTCCATCCAGCCTCTTTGTTTGCAAGCTTTCATATCTTTACGACACTCGACACCATTGTGAATCCATAGGGGAAGTGTGTAGTGATTGATAGTGACCAGAGGCTTGATACCATTTTTGATCATAGCCTCAAACATCTGTCGATATCTTTTGAGGGCCGCAGGATTAGCAAGCTTTTTGAGATTCTCATGTCCCGTGGTTCCGATGGTGGACTTGGGAAAGATGCGGCTCCACTCGATGCTCATTCTATGGGAGTTGGCCGATAGCTTTTCCTTCATGAGTACATAGTCTTTTGCGTAGAGTTCCCAGTGGCCTGGTCCCCAAGAGACAGGATCGCCGCTGGAAAAGGTTCCTTTATCTCCAATGACGTCTTTGTCATGGACCCATTGATACCAGTCAGAATGCCTATCTTCACAGGTTTCTGGCTTTTCTGTGGGACAGCCCATGTCTCCTTGGAAGCCTGCGATGGCCGTTCCAATCAAAAAGCCTTTTGGAAAAGAAAGGTCCTTACTTTTGGGGGCTTCTGCTTCACTACAGGCGCTGATTCCCCATGCGCCTAGAGCCAATGCAACAATCCCAGCAATTCCAAACACCAAGTTCTTCATTGTTTCTCCTGCCTGAAAATCTATTTTCTACAAAAAAAGTAGGAAATATGATTTTTTTGTACAAGTGTCGGTATTTATATGAAAAAGAATACTATTTCAGACTCATTTGGTGGGAAATGCCTGCCCCGCCATTTGGTTGATTATACTGAGTAGTCCTGTGAAAGAACAGTCTTTTTGGAGATTTTTGTTTTGGAAGTGAGAGTGATCTCCTTGACTTGACAAGTGATTTTCGATGTCTTATCTGTGGCAACAGTACATGATGTTCGTTTGGCATCCATGCGCCTGTAAATACGATGTTCGATTCAGAGTGAGGAGTCGTTTGTGACCGAGAATTCTATCAAAAGCCAAAATATCCGTTGGCATCATGGCAAGTTAAGTGCACAAGATCGGAAGGAAAAGCTTGGGCAATCTGGTGCAGTCCTTTGGCTCACTGGCCTGTCTGGTTCAGGGAAATCCACTGTCGCTCGAGAGGTTGAGCTGGCTTTGGTGGAGAATGGTGTCAATGCCTTCGTTTTAGATGGCGACAATGTCCGCCACGGGTTAAATGCAAACCTGGGGTTTTCCCCTGAAGATCGAAAAGAAAATATCCGAAGGATCAGCCATGTCGCTCAGCTTTTTGCTGAAGCCAATGTGGTGGTGATCACAGCTTTCATCTCTCCTTATACAAAGGACAGAGATGCCGCAAGGGAATTGATAGGTGCCCATCGCTTTTTTGAAGTGCTGTGCGATACCCCATTAGAAGTCTGCGAAGAGCGTGATCCCAAAGGATTGTATCAAAAAGCACGATCTGGTGAAATTAAGATGTTTACAGGGATTTCTGCCCCTTATGAGCGACCAGAACAACCTGACCTGGTTTTGCAAACGGGTTCTGAGTCGCTTGAGGCTACCACCAGAAGAGTATTGGATTTATTGATAGAAAAAGACATCGTCAGCCTGGGGTCTTGAGCATGGATACACCATCTCCTCAAGGACATACCAACACGACGTTGTCACAAGAGAAGAGCAGCATGCACACTAGAAGAATTGTTCCATCCGTTGTAGACAGATATTCAGAGATCCAAGAAGCACAAGATTTGATTAGAGAAATCTTTTTGGAGTTTGGAGATAGAGCCGCCATTGGAACAAGCGGACAATTGTCTGGAATGGTGATCCTGGATTTGGCTATTCAGGCTGGGATAACACCACGGATGTTCACAGTAGATACCCACAGGTTGTTTCCTGAAAGCTACAAGTTCTTCGATAAAGTGGAACAACATTATGGTATCAAGATCGAACGATTTCGTCCGCCAGAACAAGAGCTGAATGAGATGCTTAAAGAAGATGGCGAATTTTTGTTCTTCGATAGCAAAGAAAAACAAGAAAAGTGTTGCCACATTCGAAAAGTTCTCCCAAATCAAGAGGCTTTAGATGGTCTTGATGTGTGGCTCACTGGTTTACGTAGAGATCAATCCAGAGCAAGAAGAGATGTCGCTCGCCTCCAAATCATAGAGCACGGTGAGCAACAACGACCCATCCTAAAAGTAGCTCCTCTCTTCAAGTGGAAAGAAAAACAACTGCGCAGTTATATCAAAGAACATCAAGTGCCTACACATCCTCTCTTGGAGTGGTCCAAGGATGGCTGGTACTATGAGTCACTGGGTTGTACGCTCTGTACAACTCCCATTGGACCTTTTGAATCAAGACGAGCGGGTCGCTGGCGTTGGTTCAATGCGTTGGATCCAGATGCCAACAAAGAATGTGGTATCCACATCCCGCTCCCAGAGGAAATCAAGTGAGCGAAACCTACAAACACTTCCTGGATACAGCCCAATCCCTGGCTGTCGACGCCTCAAAAATCATCCTTTCCCTGTACCAAACCAATCTGCAAACCAAAGAAAAATCAGATAAATCGGTTGTCACTGAAGCAGATTTAGCCGCAGACTCTTTGATCCGAAAAGGTCTCAGAGAAGCCTTCCCAGACCATGGTATTCTCACTGAAGAAGAAGGCATTGTGAATACATCTGAATCTGAATACGTTTGGATTGTGGACCCTCTAGATGGGACAAAGGCGTATGCCAAAGGCATTCCTGGATTCTGTGTGATGATCGGCTTATTACAATCTGGCCAGCCTTTCCTTGGCGTCATGGTGGATCCCCTCAGCGGCAACATCTACACAGCCATCAAAGGTCAGGGGGCCCATATCACATCCAAAGACGGTCAACGCACCCAACTTCGAGTTACCGAAAGAGATGCCCTTGCCGAAATGCCTTTGATCTTGTCTCGAGGCTTTCCCCCCGAAAAGCTTGCCGAACTCAAAAACAAAGTCCCGGCGCCCACCCTCGAACCCATCAACAGTGCTGGGATCAAAGTCGGATTTGTGGCTCGAGCTGAAGCCGATATCTATATCAGCCATCACCCCGTAAGCTACTGGGATACTTGCGCTGCCGAGATCATCCTCGAAGAAGCTGGTGGTCGCTACACCACCATCGACGGACAGCCTCTCACCTATGACCTGCAACCCCCATTTAGCCTCGGAAAACTCACCCTCGCAACCAATGGCAAACAGCATGATGCCTGGGTGGAAGTGCTTAAGGGGATCTTTGGCTGAAGAAGGCCCTCCCAAACACGAACCACGGGGATTTCACTCATCCCTCCCACCATGGGCGGAATCTACAGTGAAGTCATTTAATGTCTTGAAGTATAAGTTTTTTTGTGTGTGGGTTTGGCGAAAGGTTATTTTCAAGCGTTACATTCGAGCTTGTTTTTATTGTATTTTCCACGTTTTTTTTTCAGTTTCATGGGATTGTCGGAAAGTGCTTGTTTCCCCCTCACCATGGTGCTGTTGCCGAACACACTCGCTCACCTGAGCTTTGAGCTTGTTGTTCTGGTGCTTATTGCGTTTTCTCTTTCAAGTTCGAGTCATTATCACAAAGTGCTTGTTTCCCCCTGCAGCGGGGGGAAACATCGTGCGGAAGTGAACTCAAGTGTGATGGGGGGCCTCAACAACTGTGGATTTTGGCTTTTGGATATGCCATTTAAACCCATAAACAGTTCGGCAACAGCACGGTGCCTGGGTGGAATAGTTGTCTATAGGTGGGGTAAAGGTGTGTTTTTGATAGGTGGCTGTGGGGAAGTGTTTTAGAGTTCTGTTCGGATGGCCCAAAGTTCTGGGAAAAAGCGAAGATCGAGAGCCTTTTTGAGATAGGAGACGCCAGCTGTTCCGCCTGTGCCTCGTTTGAAACCAATGATCCTTTCCACTGTTTTCATGTGTCTGAAGCGCCACTGTTGGAACCAGTCCTCAAGATCGACCAGCTTTTCAGCAAGTTCGTAGAGTTCCCAGTGTTGTTGTGGGTTTGCGTAGATCTTGTGCCAGGCCGCTTTGACTTCGTCAGTGGGTTGATATGGCTTACTCCAATCACGTTCCAGTATCTCTTTGGAAAAAGTAAATCCTTTTCTTGAGAGGACACGAATGGCTTCGTCGTAGAGGCTGGGACTTTCAAGGACTGCTTTGACGCGATCATGAAGCGTTTCGTTGTGTCGGTGGGGTCCTAGCATGGCTGGATTTTTGTTTCCAAGAGCGTATTCGATCATCCGGTATTGGTAAGATTGGAAGCCTGAGGCTTTACCCAACTTGTCTCGGAATGTCAGGTAGTCGGCGGGTGTCATTGTAGAAAGAACATCCCAGCTTTGGATCAGCTGTGCTTGGATTCTAGAAACTCTGGCAAGCATCTTCAGAGAGCCGTTGATATTGTCTTTTTTTAGGTTTTCAATGGCTGCTAAGATCTCGTGGATGGTGAGCTTCATCCAGAGTTCTACACTCTGGTGAATGATGATGAAGAGCATTTCATCGTGACTATCCGAGACAGGATGTTGCGAAGTCAAAAGTGTTTCTAGAGATAGGTAATCTCCGTAACTCATCGTGTTTCTGAAGTCTACGTGAGCGTCCTTGTCAAATGCTTGTTTGGTAAGGTTGCTATCTGACATCTTCTTTCCCTCCGCTGTATTCACAGGTTTGGTTGCAGCGAAATGGTTGTTTCCCAAGAGGCCGCTTCATAATGTTGATCCTCTAACGTCATCAACTACGATGAAGGAGTGTGTACCTGGTTTCGCAACATCTGTCCACCACATGACAAATTTGTCGTATCTGGTCGAATCTTACCCACCTTTTCATGAATCCTAAGTGATGCTTTTTGTACAGACTGTACTAAACACGGTTCTTATCTGTATATTTTTGTAGAAGAAATGCGATACCTGAGACCAATTGCTTTGGAGAGGTGTCAATTTTTTGCATTGTGGATCGTTTGTTGCAACAATGCAAAGAAGAATTGTTTTGGGAAGTTATCATTTTGGTACTGGTGATTGGAGATTTAGCTATGCCCAGGATTCAAATCCAACATCCTCATAAACATGGAAGGATCAATGCTCGTGATTTGATCTCTATGTACGAAGAATCTTTTTCCAGCCGCTACGGTCTGACCACTCGTTGGTTACATGGTATCCTCCACGTTTCCCGCTGTGGCATGAAAGCCAAGGTAGAAGCACACGGAAATAGCGTACAAGTCAAGGTTCCTCGCTCTGGGATGACCGCTAAGATCGATGTCCGAGAGTCACAATTGAGTGTGCAGGTTGAGATCCCCTGGTTGCTTCGTGGTCTACTTCCCAAGATCGAAAGACGTATCCGAAACGATTTGGCCTTCTACGTTTGCTAGTCGCCTGCTCTTCCCCAAAATGTGTCTCAATTGGATGACTTTGAGACGATGAGCTTTCCTATATCCATTCAAGCTCTATCCTTTGCTTTAACCTCGAATCGTGACTTGTCTACTTGCCTTCAGGTATTCCACTTTAAAACCTTTGAATCTTGGCACAACGCCTGCACCTGGGACTGGCGCTTTTTTGGCAGTTTTGTTCAGTGGTTCTAAAATGACCCGCCTCCTTGCGTACTGTACTCTACAGAGAAAGACACTCCCTTGATAATTCCAACACCTTGGAAAATCCTTGCGCCATTCATCCAATTCAAATGCCTGTAAGCCAAAGTGTGCGGCCAAATCAGGTCTCAGATCATCAGTTTCCAACAAAGCGAGATCATCGGATTGTTCTACGCCTAGTTCAAGAAGAAGAGCTTCCAGGTATCCTTGAGGTGATTCGAATGGTTTAGAAGAAGCTTTTTGTCCAGGTGTGGTGACTGCGTGTTGATGAAGTAACTCCCACAGGTGAAGATCTTCCAGGATGAGTTCTTTGGCACCTCTGAGAAGTCTATCTTCCAAGAGCAAGGAAGCAGTGGCTTGATGAAGCGCCTTTCCTGTCAAAGGGATGGTATCTGCATGGAGGACAATCCCAGCTCTTTTCCACTGCACACGTCCCACCACTTGTACCGAACCATCTTCATTTTCTTGGAGGGTGGGTTCTTGTACAGCTTCCTCTCCGAGGCCTGCTTTGTAGAGGGCTTGCACTGAACAAGGCAAGAGCATCCGTCCAACGCCTCGAAAGCTCGTACCGAGTTCGCCGATCCATTCGTGGTCCAGAATCACTCCAGCTCTTGGCTTGGAGGGTTCGTCGTCGCATTCATAAGGGATGGTGTAGGGCATCACGTGAAGTTCTTCTTTACCGTTGCCCCAGGGTTCACTTTGGGGACCAGAGGAACGCTTTCGTGATGGCTTTCCTTTGGTTTTTTGTGCACGCATTCTCAGAACGAATGCGGCTTCTGGCCAGCATTTGAGCAGGTGCATGGTCAATTCTTTTGGAGAGGGAAGCGGTGTCTGGTCGTTATTTGGAGAAGCTGGCCTGACACCGAGGAGTTCACGAAGATGTCGAGCGATACGCCGCGTTTCGGCGAGAGTTGTGGCATGAAGAGCGTGTTCTCTGGGATGTCCAAGACGGAGACTTTTAAGCTGAATGTAGACTTCGTTAAAATGACCTTTAAAGAGCGCCTTTCTGGCGTCCATCACCCGTTCTTTTTGGGCTTGGGGCAGATTGTAAATGGGCTTTAAGAGGTCTCCTCGATTTTGCAGGAGTGCCACCAGGTCTGCGAGTGTTGCTGCAAGTTCAGGTGGAGGCTGTGTGAGTAATCGTGCTTCGTGTGCACTCACGGGTAAACGAAAAAGACCCTGACCCAAAGGTGTTATCAAACCTTTTTCATCGATGGCATCCAATGCGGTGAGTCTTTCTTTGGCTGAGTTCCAGGCAAATTCGGGTGGTTGTGAGATCCAGTACGCATCTGAGTGCAGAGCACAAGCCGCAGATGTGAGAAGGAGGTCATCCAGTTCGATACGCTCGACTTCTGGGGCTGTGGTTGTGGCGGGGCGGAAGCGTTGGCTCCACAATCGGATACAACGACCTGCTGCCACACGTCCTGCTCGGCCTGCTCTTTGGTCCATTGAGGCTTTTGAGATGGGAGAAAGTGCCAGTAAAGAGCGTCCAGAACGGTGCATTCGGATACGTGCTAAGCCACTGTCGATAACTGTTGTGACACCGGGAAGTGTGAGTGAAGTTTCAGCCACATTGGTCGACAGGAAAATCCTTGAAGCTTTGCTGTTTCCTAGCGCTCGGGCCAGTCGGTCTGTCGGTATACTCCCGTGTACTGGCACAAGTGCAAAGTCATGTTTTTGTGCGAATCCTGAAAGTGTCTCTGTGCATTGGCGGATCTCTCTTTTGCCTGGAAGAAAGACCAGGATATCCCCTTGTTGCAGAGACGTCTTTGGGAGCGATTGAAGAGCCTCCAGTACACGTCTATCCAGGTGACGTTGTGTGGGCATGGCTGGTTCTTCGCGGTAGAAGATATCCACTGGATAGGTTCGGCCAGAAGCATTCAGAAGGGCAGCATCCAGTTTGTCTGCCAGCATTTCCGCTTCGATGGTGGCTGAAGTGAGTACAAGTTTTCCCGAAAAATGACCTTCGTCCATGCGTTGTCGTAACAATGCAGCCGCAAGATCGGTTTCCCAGCCTCTTTCGTGAAATTCATCGATGAGCACGCCTGCAATGGGTTTTCCTGCGATTTGTATTGTGGCATCTTTAGCGGAAGAAGGACGTTGAAGCATGCGAAGCGCTACACCTGGAGTCACGAAAAGAACTTGTGTCTCTTTGCTGCTTTTGTCTTCAAAGCGGATACGGTAGCCGATGGATTCTCCACATGTTTCTTGGCGTTGTTCTGCAAGGAATGAGGCCAATGAGCGACAAGCGACTCTTCTTGGTTCAAGGACGAGAATAGGGCCATCCAGTTGCTCCGCCATCCAAAGGGGAAGTCTTGTGGATTTTCCTGAACCTGTGGGAGCTGTTACGACAATAGCTTTTTGTTTTTGGAGGGTTTGTGCAAATTCACCCTGAAGGGCATCTATCGGCAATGTCAGCATCTTTTGATCCGTGGGATGTGTTTGAAGTCGATTTTCCTGTGGAGTCGGCGTCTTTTCTTATTGTGATGTGGGCCCTTGTTTTTGGCTTCAGGACAATTGCAAGTTGAGTAATGGGAACAGATCTGTTCCTAATTGGTACTCTAGCATCCACATCGTACACAAAATTGCAAGACCTGTCGTTTGAGTTTGGTATATGTTTTGGCAACATTGAGGATTTGCTTTATAATCGCTTTGAATTTTCGAAATGATTGAGAAGCATTCACTGTGGCTTACCCCTCCAAGGGAACACTGACAGGCCAAATGAGCATTGATTCCATAGCTGGTTCATTTGGTGATGTCCACGGGATGAAAAATGACTGATTACGAATTGACAGAGGTGAGTGGACCAGGATATTACCAACGCCTTATCGAGAAGATGCAAAGGGCTGCTATTGATGTGGATCCTGGAGATACCATTCGTGGTTTTCACCTGCAATCTGGTGTTGTACAAATGGCTGAAGAATCCATGTACAACAACGATGATATAGAAGAGGGGTATCTCCCCGAAATTTCTCTCGCCCATTCAGAATCCAATACCCAAGGAGAACTTGAGATCCAGGAGAT
>Ga0213833_1002345_pt1 | contig 12262 bp, 9 predicted proteins | sample SWATP21_FD_160575 | JGI IMG/M metagenome (GOLD analysis project Ga0213833, IMG submission 160575) | Coastal seawater microbial communities from Marineland, Florida, United States - SWA TP2 #1 | ecosystem: Environmental > Aquatic > Marine > Coastal | place: USA: Florida | collected 2016-08-14
CCCCTCCAACAGCGCGTTCAGGGGCATGCGGGGGGAGGCATGGCGCTGCGTGAGCAGCCGCGCGATCTCGCCCCACCCCTGAGGGTCCCGCGCGAGCACCACCGCGCGCCCGGTTCCGACGGACCGCGGCAGCCCGCGATCGGGCAGCGCCGCCCCGACGATCGGATGGATCCCGTGTCGATGGGCCGCCGACAGGAACTCGGGGATGCCGTACAGCCCGTTCAGGTCGGTGAGCGCGACCGACTCCACCCCCTGCCGCGCGGCGGCGAGGCAGAGCGCTTCGGGCGAGGCCGTGCCGCGGCCGAAGGAGAACCAGGAGTGCACGTGGAGATGAACGGTGGCCATGAGCCACTGATCATATGTTCAGATCACCCATCCAGATCAAGCGAGATCCGGATTCGTCGGTCAACCAGGGACAGAAACCGGCGGTGATAGACTGGTCGCCGCCGCGTACGCGGGGAGGGGCTGAGGTTGTCGAGCCTCCTGGTTACCCACGGGCACCATTTTGGGGTGCGATACAGCCTCCTCGAACGCACCACCATGGGGCGCTCGTCTGGCTGCACGATCCAGCTGCTGGACGAAAAGGTCAGTCGGCTGCACTCGTCCATCACCCGTGAGGGTGAGCAGTTCGTGCTGCGCGACGAAGGCAGCTCGAACGGCACCGGCCTGAACGGCCGCCTGCTGCTGGAGCCCGCGGTGCTCCAGCCCGGCGACGAGGTCGCCGTCGGCAACAACCTCCTGCTCTTCGCGCCGAACCTCGAGATCTTCCGGGACCTGGAAGGCGCCGGAGCCGTCGTCGCGGCCACGCCGCCCGAGGCGGCCGCGGTGTCCGACGAGGTGCCCTCATCGGACGAGACCTTCCGGGTGGAGTCCCTGCTCGGGGGGCTCTCAGCCTTGCTGTCCGGTCCACGGGGGATGGGACGGCCAGCGGCGCTGGTGGAGGCCGCCGCCACGGGGCTGCACGCCGACCGCGGAGCCCTCCTCCTCGCCCCCCTCGGAGGCGAGCCGATCAAGGCCGTCGCCACCTGGCCGCACCGCGGACGCGTCTGCATCGCGCGGCCGCTGCTGCAGCGGCTGGTGGACGAGCGACGGGCGGTCCTGCGCGACGGGACGCTGGAGCTGACGGTGCGTCAGGGGCGGTCGCTGCTGGAGAGTCACGGCGGCTCCGCGCTGGGTGTGCCCATCACCCGCGGCGGGCGGCTGCGCGGGATCTTCTACGCGGAGTCGAGCCGCAAGAACGCCTTCAAGCGGCTCCCGATGGACCTCATCTGCCACACGCTGAACGTGGCGTTCGCGCCTCTGTTCACGGGCGACCCCGGCCCGCTGCGCCCCGAGCCCTCCGCCGCGGAGCCCGAGCGTCCCATCGCCGAGTCCCCGGCGATGCAGAAGACGTTGGAGCTCGCGAGCACGCTGTCGGACGCGCCGACGCCCATCCTGCTGCGCGGTGAGGGGGGCTCCGGCAAGGAGTTCCTGGCCCGCACCATCCACCGGCTCGGGCCCCGCTCGCAGGGTCCGTTCGTGGCGCTGCACTGCGGCTCGCTGTCGCGCAACGTGGCCGAGAGCGTCGTCTTCGGCCACACCCCGGGGGCGTTCCCGGGCGCCGACTCCGTGCGGGTCGGCCTCGTCGAGCAGGCGGACGGCGGGACGCTGTTCCTCGACGACCTGGGCGAGCTGTCACCCCCTCTGCAGGTGCGCCTGCTGCGGATGCTCCAGGAGGGCCGCGTCTATCGGCTCGGGGGCACCCGACCCGTCCGCGTGGACGTGCGGGTGATCGCGGGGAGCTCGCGGGATCTCGGCAACCTCGTGCGCGGCGGGGTGCTGCGGGCGGACCTGTACGAGCACATCGCGGTCGCCGGCCTGGACGTGCCTCCCCTGCGCGAGCGCCTGTCCGACGTGGGACCGCTGGTGCGGCACTTCATCAAGACGTTCAACGCCGAGCACGGGACGGACACGCGCGACTTCAGCCCCGAGGCCATCGGACTGCTCGAGGCCCACGACTGGCCGGGCAACGTGCGCGAGCTGCGCGACGTGGTGCACCGCGCGCTGGTCCGGGCGCGCGGGGACGTGGTCGAGGCTGGCACGGTGGACGAGGAGCTCAGCGCGCTGCCCCGGGGCGAGGCGACGGATCACGAGCCCGAGCTGGTCCAGGCCATCCGGCGCATCGATCGGGAGTTCACGGCCCGTGCCCTGGCGCGCTGCCGCGGGAGCCTCACCCGCGCCGCGCGGATGCTGGGGATCTCGGTCCCCGAGCTGGACCGGCGCCTGGTCGCCTGGAACCTCGACCTCTTCGGCGAGTAGGGGGTCCCGGCCATCGGCGGTCCTGTCCGCTGATCAGCGGACGTAGTACTCGTGGGCGATCTCGTAGTGCCAGGCGCCGAACGTGAAGGGCGTCTCTGGCGAGCACGCGGTGGCGGCGGTCGACACGCGGCTCGTGTGCACGAACGGCACCGCGGACCCGGTGATCGAGTTCACCGTGGGGTAGCTCTGGGACGTGCAGCTCGCGCCTGCGCCCGAGTAGAACCAGGGCACCGTGTCGTACGCGTTGACGCAGCGCGTGGCGTCGGGGCCCGCGTCGGTCGTGCTCAGCTCGACGTTCTGCGCCCCTGAGGCCGCGCCGTTCACCACCGCGCCGGCGTCGTTGCCGGTGAACGAGAAGAACGCAGAGACCGCGGTGATGGCGAACGCCCCACCCATCGTGTCGTCGAGGATGTGCTCGATGGGCGCGCACTCGCCGCCCGTCCCGTCCTCGAGGATGTAGACGGCCATGATCTCGTCCGCCGTCCCGTCGCTCGCCAGGCTCGTCCAGTGCTTGCCGGCGACCCGGTGCGCGCCGCTCCCCGCGGTGCCCACGTTGAAGCCGTACCAGTTCGCGAAGTTCGTCAGCAGGTTGCCGTTGTCCGTCGCGTCGTCCGTCGTGCGCTGGATGAGCGTCCAGCCGCCGCCGTCCGTCGTGAGGTCGCAGTACGCGTCGAAGGGCGCGTCGCCGTTGCTGTCCCCGTCCGGATCGATGGTCCACACGCCGTCCGCACCGGCGCGCGTGGCGTCCGCGGCCAGCACCTCGGCGCAGCTCGCGCACGGCAGCGGGTCGATGCTGTTGCAGTCCTGGTCGACGCCGCTGCACTCCTCGGGCGCGCCGGGGAACTGGTCGCCGTCGTTGTCGTCGCAGTCCGGTGTGGAGTCACACGTGGTCACCCCGTCGCCGTCCACATCGTTGAGGTTCAGCCCACCGTCGTTGTCGTCGCAGTCGCCGCCGCACTCGGAGTCGCCGTCGCCGTCGTCGTCGGACTCCAGCGGGTCCGTGGCGCCGTCGCAGTCGTTGTCCAGGATCGCGTCACAGACGTCGGCCGCGCCGGGCGCCGCATCGACCGTGGTGTCGTCGCAGTCGAGGATGTTCGCGGCGTAGGTGGCGATGCAGCCGGCGTCGGACCCGTCGAAGAAGCCGTCCCCGTCGAAGTCGAAGTCCTCGTCGAGGTCCGTGTCGCAGTCGTTGTCCGCGCCGTCGCAGGTCTCGGAGTTGCCGGGGAAGTTGTTGATGTCCCCGTCGTCGCAGTCGCCCTCGCAATCCGAGACGGTGTCCCCGTCCACGTCGGCTTCGTTCGTGTCCGTGATGCCGTCGCAGTCGTTGTCGAGGAACGCGTCGCAGACCTGGGCGGCCCCCGGCTCCACGGTCGCCTCGGCGTCGTTGCAGTCCACCGCCGCCGCGCCGTACGTGGCCACGCAGCCGGTGTCGTTCTCGTCGAAGGACCCGTCGCCGTCGACGTCGAAGTCCTCGTCGATGTCCGATCCGCAGTCGTTGTCCGACCCGTCGCAGGCTTCGGTGTTGCCCGGGAAGTTGTTGATGTCCGCGTCGTCGCAGTCCGGCGTGGAGTCGCACGTGCTGACGCCGTCGGTGTCCGCATCGTTCGGGTTGAGCGCCGCGCTCGTGTCGTCGCAGTCGCCGCCGCACTCGGACACGCCGTCGGTGTCGTCGTCGGACTCCATGGGATCCGCGGCCCCGCTGCAGTCGTTGTCCGGGATGCCGTCGCAGATGTCCGGCGCCGTCGGGTAGACGGTGTTGAGGCCGTCGTTGCAGTCGACGTTGGCGCCGTACGTCGTCACGCAGTCGGCCTCGTTCCCGTCGAAGTAGGTGTCCGCGTCACCGTCGAAGTCCTCGTCGATGTCCGTGTCGCAGTCGTTGTCGACGCCGTCACAGGCCTCCGCGTTGCCGGGGAACGCCGTGGCGTCGGCGTCGTCGCAGTCCACGCAGTCCGCCGCACCGTCCGAGTCGCCGTCCGTGAAGCCCTCGTCCACGGTGCTGTCGCAGTCGTTGTCCGCGCCGTCGCACACCTCGGTCGCGGCCGGGTTGATCGCCGGGTCGCTGTCGTCGCAGTCGCCCGCGCAGACCGTCACGCCGTCGCCGTCCTGGTCGTTGCTGTTCTCGGGCTGCCCGTCGCAGTCGTTGTCGAACCCGTCGCACGCCTCGGTGTTGCCGGGGAAGTTGTTGCCGTCGGCGTCGTCGCAGTCGATGGGCACATCGCAGGTGGTGACGCCGTCGTTGTCGGCGTCGGAGATGTTCGCGGCCGCGTCGCCGTCGTCGCAGTCGCCGTCGCACTCGCTCGCGCCGTCGCTGTCGTCGTCCGACTCCTCCGAGTCCGTCACGGAGTCGCAGTCGTTGTCCGCCACGCCGTCGCAGACCTGGGGCGCGCCGGGGTACACGGCGCCGTTGCCGTCGTCGCAGTCGTCGCAGGTGGTGTACGTGTCGACGTCGGCGTCCGGGAAGTCCTCGTCCACGAGCGTGTCGCAGTCGTTGTCCTTCTCGTCGCAGATCTCGGCGAGGCCGTGAGCCATCGTCGCGTCGTCGTCGTTGCAGTCGGTGCAGAACGCCTCGCCGTCCGCGTCCAGGTCTTCGAACCCGTCGTCCACCACGGAGTCGCAGTTCTCGTCGATCCCGTTGCAGACCTCGACGGCGGTCGGGTGCACGTCCGCGTTCGTGTCGTCGCAGTCTTCGTCGCAGCCCTCGACTCCGTCGCCGAAGACGTAGCCGTCCGCGTCGGCGTCGAAGTCCTCGTCCACCAGCGTGTCGCAGTCGTTGTCGACGTCGTCACAGAGCTCCGCGCCACCGGGGAGCGCGCTGTCGTCGTCGTCGTCGCAGTCGTCGTCCGCTGTGCCCGCCTGGCCGTCCGGCCCGCAGGTGGTGACGCCGTCGGCGTCGGCGTCGAAGCCCTCGTCCACCGCCTCGTCACAGTTGTCGTCGATGCCGTTGCAGACCTCGGTGGCCTCCGGGTTCACCGCCGGGTCCGTGTCGTCGCAGTCCACGTCCGCGGTGAAGCCGTCGCCGTCCTCATCCACGAAGGACTGGGTGCCGGTGACGGACAGCCCGACCTCGCTGCGATCCGCGTTCCACGCGACCGTCAGGATCCCTTCGGCCACACCCTCCGCCGTGGGAGTCGCCTCGATGAACACCGTCCGGTTGTCGCCCGGGCCCACCTCGATCGAGCCGGTCAGGACCACCGCGAAGGGCTCGGCGACCGAGAACGACACGATCGACGCCGCGTCCCCCTCGTTGGAGACCGTGACCCAGAGGCTCCCCGTCTCGCCGACGGGGACCTCACCGAAGTCCAGCGCGGCTGGCGTCACCGTGATGACGGGCGCGCCCGACGGACAGCCGACCAGCCACAGCAAGGCGGCGAGCGGCAGCAGTCGGAGCGAAGAGGAGGCAGCGAGCGAACGGTTCAACATGAGCGGCTCCGGTAGTGACCGCCGCCATTATTGACCACGAGGGGTCCAGGGACCACCGACCCCAACGGTTCGGGCGCCGCAACGCCCGTGGGGGATCGTCAGTTGCAGGTGGCGCCGCAGGAGATGTAGGCGTCCACGCAGGTCTGATCCCAGCCGCCCGCGGCGTCGCAGCACCACGAATCCGCCGCGCACACGCACGGCACGAAGCTGGGGGACTGGCACTGCGTGGAGGTCACCGGCCCGCCACCCGCGAAGCAGCAGAAGTCGGCGTTCGGGTTGCAGGCGGGGTCCGCGCCGCAGTCGGGATCATCGCAATCGACGAGCGTGTCGCCGTCGTTGTCGACGGTGTCCGTGCAGTTGCCCTCCCCGGCCGCGCCCGTGTCCGCCGTGAACGTCAACGTCGCGATGAGCACGCCCGCGTCGAGGTCCTCGAGCTCGAGGTCCGTGGTGTACGGCGCCGCCGGCACGCCCGCGGGAGGCGTGAACTCCACGAACCGCGTGCGCGTCGCGTTGGCGGGCACCGAGAAGAGCGGCTGGCCCCCCGTGATGTTCCAGATCAGGTTCGTGCCCGAGGTGGTGACCGTGAGGGCCAGGCTGACGAGCGCGCCCGTGCCCCCCGTGTTCTCGACGGTGATCGTCGCGATGCCCTGCGTCCCGGGCGAGACGGTGCCGAAGTCCTGGACCGACGCGGTCATCGAGAGCATCGCGGGACCGAAGGAGTCGTCGTCGTCACCCACGCTGTCGTCGTCGTCATCGCCCGTCGCGTCGTCGTCGTCGTCGCCGGGGGAGCTGTCGTCGTCGTCGCCGGTGCTGTCGTCGTCGTCGTCGCCGGTGCTGTCGTCGTCGTCGTCGTCGCCGGTGCTGTCGTCGTCGTCGCCCGTGGCGTCGTCGTCGTCGCCGCCCGTGCTGTCGTCGTCGTCGTCGCCCGTGGCGTCGTCGTCGTCACCGCCCGTGTTGTCGTCGTCATCGATCCAGTTGGGGATGCCGTCGCCGTCGTCGTCGCCCTGCCCCTCGTCGGAGTCGAGCGTGCCGTCGTTGTCCGAGTCGGTGTCGAGGTAGTCGGGGATGCCGTCGCCGTCGGTGTCGACGCCCTCGCCGCCCTCGACCGAGTCCGGGATCCCGTCGCCGTCGCTGTCGCCGCCCGGCACGCCCCAGAGGCCGCCGTTGGACAGCTCGATCGAACGCGGCGTGTACCAACCTTCCCCCGTGCACCCTGCGAGGAGCAGGACACCAGCGAAGAAGGACAGGACACGCCGCGCACGACTGGTCATCGAGTGACCCTCCACGACTGATCTTGGAGGCCAGCCGGGGAGTTGTCAACGAATTGTCAACAAACCCGCCAACCCCCTGTCAGGAAAGGGTTTCGACCCGCTCCTCCTTGCTCACGATGTCGGTGATGCGGACGCCCAGGCGGTCGTCGAGGACCACCACTTCGCCGCGCGCCAGCACCTTGTCGTTGACCACGATGTCCAGGGGGTCGTCGGCGCCCTGGGCGAGCTCCAGCACCGAGTTCTTGTCGAGCCGGAGCAGGTCGCGGATCAGGATCCGCGTCTGCCCCAGCCGCACCGTCACCTCCAGAGGGAGGTCGAGGATCATGTCGAGGCTGGGTTCCTGCGACGCCGCGGCGCCGAGGGCCGAGCGATGGGGACGGCTAGGCATGTTCGTCCATCCTTCCGATCAGTTGGGAGATCTGCACGGCCTTGTGGCCACCGCTGGCCCCGGGCACGCACTTGAACTTGGGGACACCCTGCACGTATCCGGTGGTGCCCTGCCTCGAGTCGAGGAACAGGACGTCCCCCACGCTGAGGGACAGCACTTCGCGCACCGAGACGCGCTTGCGGCCGAGGGCCACCTCGATGTCGACCTCGAACTCCGGGACCAGCGGCCCGAGGGGCGCAGAGCCGCCTGCGTCGGAGTCGCCGCCGATCTCGCGGGTGCCGGTGGAGGCCATCGAGTCGACGGCGCCGCGGGGCATCACCACGCCGAGCATCCCCACCGTCCGCCGACCCACGACGATCTCGAAGAGGCCCGCCACCACCTGGATGGAGTCGCCGAACGCGCGGGCGCTGCCGCCGTTGACGTCCATGCCGATGAGGGTCGGCTCCATGGGCTCGGCCACGTTCCAGGCCTGCCCGAGGTCCTGCAGGAACCCGGTGACCCAGCGCCGGGACACGCGCAGGTCGAGCTCGGTCATGCCGCGCTGGATCCGGCGGCCGCGGGGTGCGTCGGCCATCGCCGCGCCGCCCATCAGGCCCTCGACCATCTTGTCCACCAGCTCCGGCTCGAGGCAGACGAGGCCCGTGCCCGGCACGCCGGGGACCTTGAACTCCATGTTCGCGAGCTCGCGCGCGTCGACCTCGAAGGTCTCGCGGAAGGCCGCGAACTTCGTCTCTTCCAGCCAGGTGACGGAGACGTCGACGGCGGCCTCGAGGATGTCGGCCAGCCGGGTCGCGAGCGCCCGCGCCGCCTTGTCGAACACGACCGACAGCCGCTCTTCCCGCTGGACTGCGCCGACGCGTCCCTCGCCGAAGCGGAAGCGTGGCAGCTCCGCCCCGTCGAGGATGACGGACTCGGACTTGCCGGGTCCCGCCAGCTCTTCCTGGGGAAGGACATCCTGCTCGACGGCCGCACGCAGCGCGTCGAGCTCGTCCGAGTTGAGGATGGAGTCCATCATTGGACGACGAACTCCGTCAGGTACACGCGGGCGATCTGGCCCTCGGTCAGCAGGCGATTGAAGCGCACCATCAGCTCCTCGCGCACGCGCGTCTTGCCTTCGATGCCCATCAGATCCTCGTAGGACTTGTTGCCCACGAGCGAGATGACCGCGTCCTTGAACTGCGCCTCGCGCTGGGTGATCTGCTTGAGCACCGTGCTGTCCTCGACCTCGAGCTCGATGCGGCAGTTCACGTACCGCAGGTTGCCCGGGTCCAGGAGGTTCACGACGAAGCTGCCCAGCGGGTGGATGATCCCGACCTCGGCGGCTTCGCCCGGCGCCTCGACGCCGTCCTCGTCCCCGGAGTCGATCTTCTCCACCACGTCCTTCGCGGACGCCAGGTCCTTCTTGAGGCTGCTGACGGAGACGAACGCGAAGGCGCCCGATCCGATGGCGACGACGAGCGCCACGATCAGCATCACCATCAGCAACTTGCTGCGCTTCTGAAGCCCGGCGATGCGCTCCTCGAACGCCTCGTCCTGCATCAGGTCCTGTTCGTCGCTCATGGGACCTCCCGGATCTCGCGGGCCTCGCCGTAGAAGTAGCGGTCAGAGGCCGTCGTGACGGTGAGCACGATCTCGACGCGCCGATTCTTCGAACGGCCCGTGGGGCTGTCGTTCTTGGAGATCGGCAGGTACTCGCCGTGGGTGCTCGCCTTGAGCTGGTGGCCGGACACGGGGCCCGACTTCTGCACGTACTGGAGGACGGACAGGGAGCGCGCCGCGGCGACCTCCCAGTTCGTCTCGTAGAACCCGGACGGGTTGCTGTTGTCGGCGTGGCCGATGAACTCGGCGACCGCCTTGCCCTGCGTCAGCGTCGCGGACAGGTCGTCCAGGAAGGGGTAGGCCGTGGGCAGCACCTCGGTGGACCCGGGCGCGAACAGCATGGACTCGTCGATGGCCACGAAGACCTTCTCGTCCTTGTGGCCGATCTGGATGAAGTCGTTGGAGACCTTGTCGTTCTCGCGCTTCACGATGCGCTCGACGGTGGACATGAGCTCCATCTCGCCCTGGGCGATGGACTTCATGGCCGCGATCTCCTTGCGGCCCTCGCGCGGCTGCCCGCCGCCCTCGAGCACGCCGAGCGCGCCGCGCAGGGAGCCGAGGGCGAGCTTCACCCGCTGGTTGTCCAGCGTCGACATGGAGAGCAGGAGCACGAAGAAGGTGAGCAGCAGGGTCATCAGGTCAGCAAACGTGACCATCCATCCTGGCGCTCCCTCGTCCGGCGGCGGCTCAGGCCTGGCCATGGTCTACGCCGCTTCCTGGACGCGCTGCCCCGGCGGCACGAAGCCGTTGAGCTTCTGCACGAGGATGCGCGGGTTGTCGCCGGCGTGGATGGAGAGCAGGCCCTCGACGATGAGGGACTTCTGCTCGACCTCCATCGCGGAGCGGCGCTGGAGCTTGGTCACGAGGGGCAGGAAGATGACGTTGGAGAGCAGCGCGCCGTAGAACGTGGTCACGAGCGCGACGGCCATGGCGGGACCGATGGAGGACGGGTCGGCCATGTTCTGCAGCATCTGGATGAGGCCGATGACCGTACCGATCATCCCGAAGGCCGGCGCGTACGTGCCCATGGCCTTGAGGACCTCGGCGCCGACCATGTGGCGCGCGGCGATGTGGTCGATCTCGGTGTTGAGGATGGACTCGATGGTGTCGGCCTCCTGGCCGTCGACCACGAGCTGGATCCCGGTCTTGTAGAAGTCGTCCTCGATGTCGTTGGCGGCCGACTGGAGGGACAGCAGCCCCTCCTTGCGCGCCTTCTTCGCCATCTCCTCCATGCGGCCGATGATGTCGCCCGTGGAGACTTCCTTCACGAGGAAGGCCTTCTTGAGGATGCCGATCACGCCGGCCACGTTCTTCATGGGGAAGCACACCAGCGTCGCGCCGACGGTTCCGCCGAAGACGATGACGATGGACGGCACGTTGAGGAACGTGCCCGCGCCTTCGGCCGACAGGATCGAGTAACCGACCAGGCCGAGGGACACGATGATTCCGATGAGGGTCGCGAGATCCATGAGGCTCGGCTCTCCTGCTCCGGGTGTCCCGACGAGTCCCCATGACTCGACCGCGGAACCGAGAGGAGCAAGGTTCGTGCCAGCTCCACCCAGCGGCCCCCGACACACACTCAGCGCGCGCAGAGGTCCACCCCGACTGCCTTATCGGAGGGCTGCCGGGTGATCTGAGGGCTGGCGCGAATCTGGTGCGATCGACGGGATTCCGACACCTGGCGCTGGGAATCGGGTCGGGATGACGGGATCCCGACGCTGCCGTTCTGTCGTACGTTTGAGTGGGAGGTGTGGGATGCGATGGATCGGATTGGCGGCGTTGCTGGCGGTGACCGCGACGGGCTGCGTCGGAGACTTCGGCGGGCTCTACGAGGTCACGACGCACACGATCGACCTGTGTGCGGACGACCCGCAGCCGGTCGCGGGAGGGCCCACGCACGTGATGCTCGACCAGGAGAACGACGGCCCGTTCGGCCAGATCGACGTCCGGTTCTGCACCAGCGCGGATGACTGCAGCGACGAGAACGAGGACAACTACCGCGTCGCCTGGGGCGCCACCGCCATCACGGACGGCAGCGAGCGGAGCGGCAGCTACAGCGGTGGCCAGTGCAACGTCTCCTGGAGTCGCACGGTCCTCTCCCGGGAGGACGGCGGGATCCGCTACGACATCGAGCGGAGGTCCGGGTCGTATCCGGGGAGCGACATCGGCCTGGGGACCGGCACCACGGGCACCGAGCAGAACAGCGCCTGCGTCGACGGGATCGAAGAGAAGCCCGATCGGGTGCCGTGCGAGAACGTCGAGGTGCTGACCGCCACGCTGTTGGACTGAACGCCGCCCCAGAACCACCGGGCGGGGACGCCGGCCGTGCAGCCAACGCCCCCGCCACGGGGTTCCGCCCACCGGAAGTCGTTACACGGTCTGCATCAGCTCCTGGAGCATGTCGTCGGCCGCGGAGATGACCCGCGTGCTCGCCTGGTAGCCCTTCTGGCTCTGGATGAGCTTCACGAACTGCTTCTCCAGGTCGACGTTGCTCATCTCGAGCGCGTAGCTGTGAGTCACGCCGCGCCCGCCCTCGCCGGGGGTGCCGATGACCGGCTCACCCGACTCGTTGCTCTGCTGCCAGGTGTTGTGGCCGGCCCGCGTCAGGTAGTTCTCGCCGCGGAACGTCGCCAGCACGACCTGACCCAGGGAGCGGGTCTCGCCGTTGCTGTAGATGCCCGTGACGATCCCGTCCGCGCCGATGTCGAAGGACGCGAGCGTCCCGGACGCGTTGCCGTTCGGATCGATGTCGCTGACCGTGCTGGGACCGGTGCCCCGCTGGCTGAGCTGGCCGGTGCCCGTGGTCGCGGTGCCGAAGTCGAACGCGACGGACTGGGCGGCGGCGCCGGTGAACGTGACGGACGTCGGCGTCGGCGCCGTCGTGGTGCTGGACAGGCTGCCGTCGGTGTCGAACGTGAGGCTGCCGCTGGAGATCTGCTGGGGCTCACCGGCGGTGCCGCCCGTCTCCCCCGCGTCCGCCCAGGCCGTGAACTCCCACGTGTTCGTGCCGGTCTTCGTCCACGCCAGCGTCACGTCGTGGGCCACGCCCAGGCTGTCGTACACGACGGTGCTCGACGTGTAGTTGGCCGCGGTGGACAGCGCGTCGAAGGTCAGCGGCGTGCCGATGCCCGCGGCCGTGATCGTCTCGTTCGTGTTCGCCGTCAGGTTGGCGTTCACCGAGATGCTGTCGGTGGCCGTGCCCGCGACCGGATCGGTGGGCACGCTCAGATCGCCGACGGTCGTGCTCAGCGTGCCGTCGGCGGACGCCGTGTAGCCCTGGAGCTTC
>Ga0213833_1002346_pt1 | contig 12259 bp, 12 predicted proteins | sample SWATP21_FD_160575 | JGI IMG/M metagenome (GOLD analysis project Ga0213833, IMG submission 160575) | Coastal seawater microbial communities from Marineland, Florida, United States - SWA TP2 #1 | ecosystem: Environmental > Aquatic > Marine > Coastal | place: USA: Florida | collected 2016-08-14
GGGCCAAGGCAGGACACGGCCGTGCCGCTACCACCGCTGCTGCGGCGTCAAGTGGCCTGAACCCTCTTGCCTTCCCGCGTCCCACACAGGCTGCGACGCCAGCTGCGACACCACGCCGGGCCGCAGGTGCACCTGCGCATCGCGTGCGCCTGTTCACCCGCCCGCATCTTGGTTCTTCCTCGCCATCGTCGTCGCCACGCTCCAGCACCCGCAGGGGTGGTGGCAGTGGCAGTGGCAGTGGCAGTGGCAGTGGCAGGAGCAACCGCCGGTCACCTTCTCACTCGCCCTCGCCGTCACCCTCACGTGCTCGGGTGGTGATGGTGGCGGAGAGTGATGCCGGTGCCGGTGCACCACCGCCCGTGCACAAGAACAAGGGCAAGAAGACGCGCACGCGTGCGTCTTCCTCCAGCCGCAACGCGCCTGTTGCTGTTGATGTTGCTGCTGCTGGTGGTGGTGGTGGTGGTGGTGGTGGTGATGCTGGTGGCACAACGGCAGCCACAGGCGCACCACCATCGGTATCGGTGTCCAGTGCGCTGCTCAAGCCCGCGCAAGCGGAGCCGGCTGACGCTGCGGCCGGCGGGGGTGCTGTGCGACGCTTCATGGGCCGACGTGCGGCCGGCGGCACCGGCACCGGCACTGGCACGGGCACGGGCACGGGCACTGGCTCAAGCACGGGAAGTGGCATGGGCAGGATGGGTGCGGGTGCTCACGGTGGTGACTCGTTGTCTGCCGGGGCCTCTGTGTCAGCCTCTGCGTCAGCGTCTGTGTCCGCGTCCGCGTCCGCGTCTGCGTCTGCGTCTGCGTCTGCATCCGCTTCCTCGTCGCGGCGTGGCAACCGAGTGGTGTTGTTGAGCCAGGCCACGCATGATGGTGATGGTGATGACGATGAAACGCCTGCTGGTGTTGTGGCGGAGGCGGAGGAGTGAGGTGGGCATCGGGGCTTGCTATGCAGTTGGGAAGGTGGAAGGACAGGGAAGGTGCAGGGACAGGGAAGGTTGTTAGCATGTAATGAGGTTGTGGGTTGGCGATGCACTCGCTTGCTTGGAGTGCATGTTGGTGGTATCTTCGTAGTGTTTGTGTTGCAGCAGCACAAGTGATGTATGTGACACGTGCACCACGCACGCACCATCGTGGTGTCCTGGCCTCGTTGGCCGTGACGTGCGTGGTGCTGGGTTGCCTCTCTGTCCATGTGGACACGTGGACAAGTGAGGCGATCGAACAACGTGTCGACTGTGAATATGCGAGGTGGAGACGCGTGTGCGTGACGTGTTGTGGCGTGTGTGATCACCCGGGAGCATTGTACTCTCCTCGGGTTTGTATCATCACACCGCACGGACATCATAGCGCCGCGTTGGTCTCCTTGAAACCTCGCGCGGATTGTTTGTTTTGGCATATTCACTTGTGGTTGCTTCCCCCCTGCGTTTTGTTTTTTTCCCTTTGTTTTGTTGGCTTGTGATGATGATTGCCCGAAACAAACACTACACATAACGTTTGACATGCACAGCACTCCAAACTCGATGGTGTGTTTTGTCAATTCGCCTGCGCATTGTCTCGCACACTCGACCATGCGCCAACTGGCGGTGGGAAACACAACCCACGCACATGCAGAGACCACGCACACACACACACACACGAAGCTGTTCGGTCCCAAGCTGCTGCTCTTTGCAGAGGCATTGGTTGCTGCGTCACCATGGAAGGAAATCAGGCGTCATCACTGCTGGGTGGGAAGGTGGTCCATTCAAAGTCCCAGACGTTGACGACACCTGTGTGTGGTGTGCTGGCGAACTTGGGGTCAAACACGAACACCGGCTGCTGAACGTGTGTCGGCCCAGACACAGCGAACACCTCCTGGATGTTGGATGTGACCGTGGTCACCTGGGACGAGACAAGCACCAAGGTGTACCCACCCACCCACACCAGGTTTCACGCACCCGAGACACAAATGCACACACACCCACGATCCACGTTGAGACAAGCAGCGTCGCTCACAGCCACCAACCCAACCAGCGCGTACCTTGGAGTCAACACAGCCAAACGCAACTGGGTCGGAGCTTTGGAGGTCACCACGTGCACAGACGGCACCCAGCACTGGATCACCGTTGCTCAGAGGATCGTTCTCATAGTTGTTGTAGCGCATGAGCATGCGCACATCATCGACGCTCGTCACAGACGTTTGGTTACGACGGAAGATTTGGGCGCCTGTGTGTCATCAAAGGATAAGTGGGCTATCGGCGGGGATTTCACAAGTCGTCGTGATCGAAAACACACACAACAGAACAACAAGTCACGTACGCGGACACATGCTGTAGCTGAAGTCGTTGCCATGCGCAGCATACTGCGCCGGATAGCCACTCGCGTTGTAAATCTCCGTAAAGTACGGGATGTTGTCTGCACAGGCGTGAGGAAGCAACAACACAGGAGAGCGTGTGTCACACGAGTGCATCTGCTGCCGTGGCTTGCACCACCATCACCACCAACACCACCAGTGACAAGAGCATGACGCACATGATCCCCAGTATGAGTCTTCCACGAGGGTAGCAGTCATGTCCGCAGACTGGATCTCCCCGGGGATTTGCTCCAGGATGTACAACAGGTTCGAAGATGGAAGCGGCTCGTTGGGGACAAAGGAGGTGGTTTGCACCACCATCTGGGACCACCACGAACAACAACATCCAGATCCAACGGGTGTCGTGAGTGAGATCACACTCCACAACAACATGTCCATGCATGAAGCGAGCCCGTCAAGTAGCAGACCAGCCACTCGCGAGAGAGAAAGAGCCGCGATGGTTCTGCCATGTTGGCACCTGCGTACTGCTACTGCATACTGCAACGCACCCATTGGTTGTTGTACGTTCCCGAGTTGTACGTGGAAAACAAGTCCAGCCACTCAAGTCCTGTTGTGGCCCATCTGTGGCAGAGTATGCACACAATCAGCTGCAGACGCAGAAGCACAAGCGGAAACGGGAGTTGCACATCCTTGTGCACAAACCCACGCAAGCACAAAAGACAAACACACTGGCCACACAGACAAGAGACAACACACCGTCACACACGGCACGCCACACGCACTCAGTCGCGACCGCTGCACGCTGCCAACTAAGCGCGCACTGAGTCGTGATCTTTTTGTACAGTGCCTTGTTGAAGATGCTGTTGGTGGTTTCGATGACGACGGTGTTGGGTGTGGCATACTGCGAAAGGCGTGTGTGATGTGGTGTCAAGGTCAGCGAAGGTTGGGCTGCAACCAACCCACCCCCAACCACTCCCCAACAACGGCGCCGCACGCACAAAGTCGTCCTTCGAATGCAGGAAGCCAGGACTGGATGACATGGACACGACACCAGCGGGGGCATAGCTCAAGTGATACACCTGCGGAACGATGCAACATGTTTGGGCACCACCACCATCCGCCACGAGGCGAACTCATCAGTTTCCAACGCTCACTTCCAGGCTGTGCGCATGGTGCCAGTCGACCCCCCATTCCCCACCTTGTACACACGGATCATGGCATAGAAGTCCCTCCACGTGGAGTGCCCGACGACAATGTCCGAGTTGTCCGGAAGCACCTTGATGAACCCCGAGCAATCCGTGTCCTTCAACGCGTTGGAGATGTTCGCGTCACGGTTGATGCGAGAGAAAGAAGCGCCACTGGTGGGGAACACGTTGTCCAAATCCTCCAAGTCGCCCATGCTTTCCAACATGTCTGCACACAACACAGCGCAGCTCACAAGCGTCACGCAAAGAAACAAACCCCAAAAGAAAAACAGAAAACTCAAACAAACAACACAACACAACACAAACTATCACAGCTGCCGACACCTCAGCACCCACACCATGACCCGCCACGCACGTACACAAGTCCATCTGGGTCAACTCTTGTCCAGGAGAGCAGAACTGGGCGTAGCTGATGTGCACGGAATCCAGCAATCACCACGTCATCACGTCAATAAACGGGAGTGGGACTAAGACAACACAGGTCCGCATGACGTACCCTGCCACAAGTCCGTCAAACTGCTGCAGCAGGTGCTGCATTCCAACCCAGTACGGCTGGCCGCTGGGAGCCTGCGTAGCCACCTGTGCAATGGATTCCACATGTCCACACAACGACACACAGACCAGACAGTGTCAATTTTGGTGTTGGGTGGGGACACACGATGTGCCCTCATATTGCACTGCACTGCTAGTGCACGAAAGCACTGTTCGACGAACCGTGGTGCGCAGCCACTGCTGCTGGTCCTTCATGAATGTCAACAAGTCAGAGCCGGGCTTTCCGCCAGGGTACGTGTTCAGGGCAAAGTCCATCCAGCTGCAGCCACCGATATCAAACAACCAAGCATCATGCATCACAACGGGGCACACAGTTCATGCATGAAGGCTGCCGACGGTGATGGTGGCAGCACAACACCGAGCGAGGAGCACACCCATTCCACTCCCACCGCTCCCACCGCTCTTCACCCTACGCTACTCACTAGTCGAACATCAAGTCATGAGTAAAGTACGCTTCCAGGCATCCCATGGCGAAGGCCTGCTCCAAACTAGTCCCTTCACCGTCGGCAGTCAGGTCAAGATACGACCTGCGCGCGGAAGGTCAAGTGTGAGCCTCTCCACCAATATCGGCGCAATGAAAGGGGCGCATGCGCGCGCACACACACATACACAACTGCGGCACGCAGCGTACCATCCGTTGGAGTCGATGGTGTTGTCAAACGTGCCCCACGCCGAGCCTGTGAACACGAACGCGCACACGGACACATTGCCACGGGGTTTGAGTCGAGTTTCATCCCATCCAGACACGCACCCACGACATCCCAAGGCGACACTTGTGTCGTTGTTCACTGCCACTGGAGTCAGGCCTGGTGGAGGCGTACCGTTGTGATAGATACCAGGCACGACGTCGCACAGGTTGCCATGCACGTAAACCGTGGCACCAGTCGCGGTACTGGGTTCGCCAGCAAGCGCGTGGACAGCACCCAAGAGCAGCGTGGCTGCCAGAAGACCAACGAGATACTTTGGTGAGGGCTGCATGGCGACAACTCGACAGTGGTGACAGCTCTGGGCGAAGATTCACGCAGCAGCACACCCCAGCAGCAAACAAAGTCAGCTGAAAGGGCCTGGTTGATTAATACACATACATGTATGTTGAGTCGCAGCAGCAGCCAGGATCTCCTGCAGTCGGATCAAGCGTACCTCCCAACACAGCCAGTCGTCGTTCACCGTACCCTGCCACCCTTGGCGTACACCCGTGCCGTTCTGGTGATCGCATCGTTGTGGTGTGGTGGCTGAGGGGGTTCACAAGGTGCTTTGGTGGGCGTGTGGGCACGGCATTTGGACGCGTCACTGGGGGGTGCTTTGGCTGGATCTTGCGTCGCATCACCAGAGCAGAGAAAAGCGTGGCGACATGAGCGAATGCCTAGTGTGCGGGCGACTGGAGGGTTCCCGCAACCGCGATCGCTTCGACAACCTCCCCCCGTACCTCGTGCATGTTCCGTGCCCCCACAACGGCGACGGCACTCCCGGCACGGCCTTCAAGGTGTGTCACAACTGCCTGAACACGCTGCGTCGGTGCTCCCAAGCATGCGTCAAGCAGCCCCACACCATGTGTGCCAAGCGCGGCCTTCGCCAGCGCTGCAAGTCGCGCCTGCGCCGCTTGTTAACCCGCCTTCCCGAGGGCTCCTTCCTCTTGCCGCCCATCTGGCGTGCCGTCAACGAGGAGTTTCCGTCGGCATGGGCTGCAGCAGGGCAGTCGACACGTGTGGCCGAACGCACCTCCGCTGGCTGTCGTGCAGCCGACGGCAGGCCAAGGTCTCCTTCGCAGTCCGCAAAACGCCCTCGCCCACCGCCCGCAGGGCTGCACGCCAACGTCAAGCCCCACTGCCGAGTGCCAGTGGGGCAGGTTGGCAGCAGCGATCGCGTCGTGACTTCAGGACGCGGAGACCTGTCGGTCCGTGCACTGTTGCCGCCTTCCAGCGGTGGCGGTGCGTCTCACACACGGGGGAGTGACGCTGTGGATGCTGCGGATGACGTCGGTGAAGGTGGTGGTGTTGTGGGCGGCGCGAAGCGTTTTCGAGGCATTGGTGGTGGTTGCATCAAGAGTGCCGCTGCGCTGAAAAGCACAGTCAAAGCAGCCGCAACACGGCACGTGTCTACGTCTTCGCATCCCTTGTTTTTGCTCACGTGCGCAGCAGAGACGCTGCAAGATGCCAAAGGGGGTGCACCTCTGCCGTCTCCACACGCACTGACTTGACTTGAGCGACTGGCGGCGGGTGGCGGTTTGCTTATGATTTTCGTTTCGTTTGTCAGTGCATGTGCGTGCGTGTGCCTGTTTGCCGCGCGTTGTTTTGATATCTGCTTCGAGAAAGGGGGGCACAGAAAAACAAAAAGCCGCATGTTGTGCTTTGATTCGGCACACGACACGAAAGGTCAACAGAGAGCAACAATAGTAGAAGTGGCAACAACAGTGACCTGCAGCCTACGCCATCCCTGCTTGTTTGCGAAACACAACCGTGTTTCGGCCTTCAAATGACAGCACCGCCGTGCTCGCAGGAGCCCCCTTTTCAACGAGGTACGCAATGAACTCCTCCGTTGTCACGACAGGCACGTACGCATCGCCGTTGTTTGTCTTGCAGCGCTTGTGCAGCGGAGAGGGGGCTTCCCTGTTGTTCATGGTGGTGGGGACAACAGCAGCACCACTGGTGTTGTCGGCGGCCCCGTCGCTGTTGCTGGTGTTGCTGCTGCCGCTGCTGCTGCCGCTGCCGCTGCCGCTGCCGCCGCGAGTGGGTAACGGCTTGCCGGCTTGATGGGCACGGAGTTTGGACTGCAGGATGCGGCGGTTGGGGAACAGCACGGGGAACACGCAGCAGGGTACGACGGCAAAGTCTTTATGGTACGCGAGCGCAGCGTCGACGATGGGCTGTAGCAGGCAGCGGACCCAACACACCACGCATCCACCCACCCACACAAGTGGACAACCACACACACGCACACGCACGCGTATCAGTGTATATGTGCCACGACAGTGAGCAAGCACACCTGGTTCGGAGTGAACACTGCACGCACCTCTGTGGCTTGATCAGGGTGCATGCCCAACAGCATGCTGGCACTGCGGAGCATCGCATCGACTTCCAAGTGCTTCGGGTTGGACGCGTCAACTTGCTCAGGCGACCGCACACACTCATGTACGTATCTGTTTCAACCAGTGAAGGTGGCGGGGACACGAACGTCAGTAAGTCAGCAAGTCCATCAGCCAGTCTGACTGACCGGTCAGTCTGCCAGCCATGCACACATGCACGTCATATCCCGTGCGCACCTCAACAAGTGTGAGCGCCCAGCCTTCCGCAATGCACGTGCGGTGCGCTTCGGCGGCAGTTTCTTCCTCACCACCGGGTCTAACACCGTGACCGGGATGCCATGCGCCAAGGCCAGTCGTGCAGCGACCAGTCCCTTTCCACCCGCCACGTCCACCACACCAGCACCGCTCGACAACGCCTCCACGCCCCAGGTGTCGACCACCCAGTCGGCAAAGATGTTGGCACGTGCGGCCTTGGGAAGCAAAGCGGCACCCCCAGGGTGGTGATGGTGGTGGCTGTGCTGTGACCCGGCGACCACGGCTTGGTGCGTTTGTGCCTGGGCGTGGACGTCGGCTTTGGACACCTGTGCGCGTTTGGCGTAGCGCTGGCGCTCTGCATCGCTCACGAAGTGGTGCCGCCGACTGCAGCGGTGTTTGGCACGTGGCGTGTGGCGGGGGAGGGGCGCCTGCGCCACTGTGTGTGTCAAGCCGGGTGTGGGAGTGAGGGTGGGGGTGGGGGCACGGCCGTCATTTGGAACGGCGGGTGTTGTGGTGGCACGTGTGGCGAACGCTGTGGACGTGGACGTGGATGTGGATGTGGATGTGGATGTGGATGTGGATGTGGATGTGGATGTGGTGGGCGGTGGTGGGTCATCCACCGCACGCGGCGCAGGCGGCGCAGGTGGCGGCACCGGGCTGCTCGGGTCGGGGTGCTTGGAAGGGAACGGGCACCGGCCCAAGGCCCACCGTCGACACAGAGCCGGCACGCCTCCGCGTGACGCTTGGCCTGCTGCACCATCGCCACCGGCAGCACCGCCGGCGTTGGCGCCCTGCTTGAGGGACAGCACCTTGTCCGCCTCCACCACCGCCGCGGAGTCCGGTCCAGTGCACAGCGCAGTCGCCAGGCGGTCTCCCAGAGTGGCGCTCACCACGCCCCGTGCGTACTGAATCAACCCGCCCACGTCACGGACAGAAAAGCCACGGCCTTCCTGGAACCCAAGCACCCACCACGCTTGCACCACCAACTCCACGCGCGTGGCACCGGGGGGAGTGGATATGCTCGTTGCCTTCCCCGCACCCGCACCATCACCAGCACCATCACCAGCACCAGCACCATCACCAGCACCAGCACCAGCACCAGCACCAGCACCAGCACCAGCACCAGCACCAGCACCAGCACCAGCACCAGCAGCCGTACCAGAGCTGACCGTCGAGCCAGCTTGCGTTCCCCCCTCACCACCCCTGCAGGCCTCCTCTGCGCCCCCCTGCTTCTTGTCCTGCCGCCGTCGTTTGTTCCGGCGCGCCGGGGCCGTGGCCACCTTGAACCGCACACACGCCACGTTGCCAACCCGCATGCACCGCCGCATCATCGACCGCTTCGCCCGCACCGCCATGGGATCGTCCACATCCACGACAGGCAAGGCCGCACCGGCCGCACGACCAGCACTTGCACCTTCACTTTCATCTTCACCTGCTCCATGGGTGGTGGGGCTGCTAGTCGGTGTGGCAACACCCGCGCCCGTGGTGGCATCTGCTTCGTGGCGATACGCGGCGCCATCCAGCCACAACGAGGGCGCCGCCGAGCGTGCGACAAGGTGCATCACGTTGCCGCCGTCCACTGGGACCACGGAGGGTGCGTCTCGTGCGTCCGGATGGTGGTCGGGGGCCGTGAAGTTGGCGGGGTGGAACGCACTGGGTGTGTTGGCGTGCCACAGCTCGCTGTCCACGGGCGTGGTGACTTTGGCAAGGGGTAGCAACATGCAAAAGGACACCAAGCCGTACACTCGCCGGGACACCACCACGCCGACAACCAGATGCTCTTCATTGCGCTGCACTGGTGGGAAGTCTTTCTCCATGCTTGCCTGCGGCTGTATGTCCCAAGCAGCACCTTCAGCAACGCTGTGCCAGTGCGGTGTGCTCACTTGTCATTTGTTTGTTTTGTTTGTTTTGTTTGTTTTGTTGAAATTTCATATTTTTGTACCCAATAGCCCGCTGGCACAAAGTCATATTCTTATGACCTTACATCTTCGCAGTCGTTTGTTACATACGTCTGCGTTTCTTGGCTCGTGTTCGGGTCAGAATGCTGGCTACGACTGCCGGTGAGGCGCGGTGGTACGCCTCAAAGCACTCTCGGAACTCCGGCTTGCGAGAATGCATGGGGTGGTGAAGTGGAACCCTGCAAATGGCGCACTGGTACTGGGTGTTCTTGCGTTGGCGTCCGGAGTGGGTGCACCAGACACAGTGCATGCACTTCAGCTTCGTGGCATGTGCTGCCCCATCAGGATCGATAAGCGTGCATACGTGCCGGCCCAAGTTGGAAAACGCACGATTGCTCGACTTCCGTCTATCCTCTGCCTGGAAGCTCGCCAGGAGTTCCTTTATCAGCAAGACACGGAAGTCATAGTCATTCAAGCGTTTTGGCGCCGGCTGACGAGCTTCGCACTGTATTGCCGCTTGTACCTCATTGAACGTGATGCGGGTGTTCATGAAGGAGAGGTCGAGGCAGTAGAACAGTATCTGAAGCCACCATCGCCGCAAGCGGGACAGGGCGCCACTATAGTATGACCGGAGCTGATCCTGTTGTCGGACACAAACAAACATTCATGACCGTGAATGACAGCACTGTGTACATCATCATGGACAAGAAACCACGTACCGTGTGATCGACAGGACCCATTTGGAGGTTGTAGACGTACAGCCCAAATGGTGCTGGGATGGTGTGCCTGGTGCCATTGAACCACCGCTTCACGGAATGTCCACCTGGGTTCCCAGTCGCGGTGGAAAGAAAATACACCACGCGGGCGTCCTTCCACGAAGTCAGGAGGATGCCCGATTCCTCATCGTAGTGGTGCTTCATCGTCCCACGCGCAGCGGATCTGGCCTCTGCCGCAGACCACTGAAGTTCTCTCGGTACACGTGACGTGCGAATGATGCCGTGCGCGTATGTGTTGACGGCCTTGAGTTCTGCACACAGCTGTGCGCTGGTGTAATAGTTGTCGGTCACCACCACGTGCCCACGATGCTCCAAGCCAGCTGTCTTCAGCAGGCCCATGGTCACGGCAGTACCTTCAAACCTGCCGGCATGCTCGTCGTGCCGGTACTTGTCGCACTTCACGTCGGCGGCCAGCGCGTACCCGGTTCGCGACTCGGCCATGAGCCACGCTCGCATCCCAACATCATGAGCCTTGGGCATCCTAGTCTTGAAACCAACTCGACCCATGAACGCGGCCATGGCTTCATCGACAGCCACATACGCATCAGGCTTGTAGTGCTGTGCCCAAGTACTGTTGCAGGTGTCAATGATGTGGCGAGCTTTGTACAGCGGATCGTAGGCTGGTGTGCCTTTGCGGGGCTGGACTGTGCTGTCTGATGCGTGAAGGTATCGAAGAATCTGCTCAAACCGGTTCTGCAACCAACAGTGTTGGTCCAACACACAACGGAGCATGTCAGCACATATGAACTTGTAGATGCACAAAGTGTCCAGCGCAAGACATCATGTGTTGATCTCACAGTGAGATTCTCACTGGGTGCAAGGCGACCACTGAGTGCAGGACCAAGGGCAGACGTACCTTTGACAACAACCGCGTCGATGCTCGAATATGATTCTTGACGGGGTCATCAGAGAACATGCGGGAGATGGGAATCTCGCTGACGATACCACGATGCATGATGATGGTAATGAAACGCCAGATCTCGCTTGCGGTCACAGGCTTCCACCGGCGGGTGGAGGGAAGCTTCCGACACGGTGAAGGCGGGTGTCCTCGCGTTGCCTCTGGAGAGGCGCGCCACTTTGTCTTGCGCACCAGCCACGCGAGGAACCGGTGGATGATAGCCGCCGATGTCTTGTGCACGTAGTAAACGTTCGTCTGCTCGACAAGCCACCTGACCAGCGGGCTCAGCATCGACCTGAACGCTCGGCTGGCGGTACGGCACTGTGCACGAGCGATACGAGTGGGACCAGAGTAGTGTCGAAACGCAGCTCCCTTATCACGCACAACTGCTCCGGTCGCGACTGGTGCAAACGACGCCGCCGACAAACGATGGCTTGCTGCAGGTTCTGGTCGCACATCCCGCCGTTGACGACTGGCGAACGGGCTGTCAGCACCCACATTGTCTTCGACGTCGCTGCCATCAAGCCGCCCGCGATTGCGACCCGCTGCATGTGATCGTCGCGACGCCCTCATGCGTAGAAGCACTTCGCGCACGATGCACGACCAGTCCCTAGCGTGTTCCATGCGCACGTTCCATAACTCAGGCGCCAAAAGTACGTCGGCAGTGCCAACAGTGTCTGCTAGCGCATCATGCGCGTTCTGCAGCTCACTGCCGGTCACATGCTTGTACAGCGTCGTGAGCTTCTCGTTGGCAAGATTGTAGCGGCTCTTCATCTTGAGCTTGCGGGCCATATGCAGGATGTCAATGCTGGCCGTGATACACGGCGGGATTGGTACCCCTGCACGCTCAAATGTACCCACAAGGAATCTGTTGTCGAACGAGAATACGTTGTGGCCCGCCAAGCCGATGGTGGCGCCGCATGCCGCCGCAACCATGAATGCAGACAGCTCTTGCATAACAACCTTCACATCTCGGCCGTGTGCATTCAATGTGGCGGCGGTGATGCCGTTCACCTCTGAAGCGGCTGGCGGAATCGTGCGGGTTGTGTTAATGTACCGCATAAACTGTAGAGGCTGGCCGGCAGCGTCCTTGACGATCTGGCCGTCTCGTACGGCGACTGCTGCGATCTGGAGTACATGGTCGAAGTATGAGAACCCAGTTGTCTCTGTGTCGTACACAAGCCACGTGTGTGGCTCCTCGCCCTCGTACGGTGTGTGCCACAGCGCTACGCGTCGTGCTGGGTGCTGGCGATTGTGTGACGCAGAGTTGCCTCCACGTGCACCAGCACCAGCACCAGCACCAGAACCAGCACCAGAACCAGCACCAGCACCAGCACCAGCACCAGCACCAGCACCAGCACCAGCA
>Ga0213833_1002347_pt1 | contig 12253 bp, 18 predicted proteins | sample SWATP21_FD_160575 | JGI IMG/M metagenome (GOLD analysis project Ga0213833, IMG submission 160575) | Coastal seawater microbial communities from Marineland, Florida, United States - SWA TP2 #1 | ecosystem: Environmental > Aquatic > Marine > Coastal | place: USA: Florida | collected 2016-08-14
GGAGATGCGCTCAAGAAGAAAGTACACCTGTTTCACAAGATGGCTCACATAGCTATGCAGCGTTCGTAGCGCGTGCGTGTAATCAAACCCGGGGCGTGGTGTGCATAACTTTCGACGCCCGCGGTGTGAACAGCGGGCACGTGGACCGTGTCACTTCTGGCAACCATTGCAGGCGGCAGCGAAGCTGGGAACTTCGTTAGTCTGAATCTGCACGGTACGCGTTCACAAAGTATCATGAGATACAACAAACCAAACCAACGATCCCGTGTTGCATGATGTCATGTGTGTGAGTGATGTCAGACAACCACATTGGGGTGGAAGGCGCGAAAGCACTGGGCCCACACCTGGCGAAGCTCAACAACATGACAACGTTGAACTTGGCGGGTGCGTGACGGCATGATTGTTTGAGCATGCACAGGAGATGCTTGTTTGTTCGCAGTGTGGCGTCAATGATGACCACGTGAGTGTGTGTGTGAGTGATGTCAGACAACAACATTGGGGTGGAAGGCGCGAAAGCACTGGGCCCACACCTGGCGAAGCTCAACAACATGACAACGTTGAACTTGGGGAGTGCGTGGCCGCAATAGTGTTTGAGCATGCACAGGAGAAGCTTGTTTGTTGGCAGTGTGGCGTTAATGATGACACGTGGTTGTGTGTGTGCGTGATGTCAGGGAACAACATTGGGGACGAAGGCGCGAAAGCACTGGGTCCACATCTGGCGCAGCTCAACAGCATGGCAACGTTGGACTTGGGGGGTGCGTCACGGCAAGAGTGTTTGAGCATGCACAGGAGATGCTTGTTTGTTGGCAGTGTGGCGTCAATGATGACCACGTGGTTGTGTGTGAGTGATGTCAGACAACAACATTTGGGTGGAAGGCGCGAAAGTACTGGGCCCACACCTGGCGAAGCTCAGCAACATGACAACGTTGAAGTTGTACTGTGCGTGATGGCAATAGTGTTTGAGCATGCACAGGAGATGCTTGTTTGTTGGCAATGTGGCGTCAGTGATGACCACGTGAGTGTGTGTGTGAGTGATGTCAGGGAACTGCATTGGGGACGAAGGCGCGAAAGCACTGGGTCCACATCTGGCGCAGCTCAACAGCATGGCAACGTTGGACTTGGGGAGTGCGTCACGGCAAGAGTGTTTGAGCATGCACAGGAGATGCTTGTTTGTTGGCAGTGTGGCGTCAATGATGACCACGTGAGTGTGTGTGTGAGTGATGTCAGAAAACAACATTGGGGTGGAAGGCGCGAAAGCACTGGGCCCACACCTGGCAAAGCTCAACAACATGACAACGTTGGACTTGTGGGGTACGTGGCGGCAAGAGTGTTTGAGCATGCACAGGAGATGCTTGTTTGTTGGCAGTGTCGCGGCAACGATGACCACGTGGTTGTGTGTGAGAATGATGTCAGAGAATTACATTGGGGTGGAAGGCGCGAAAGCACTGGGCCCACACCTGGCGAAGCTCAGCAACATGACAACGTTGGACTTGGCGGGTGCGTGACGGCATGAGTGTTTGAGCATGCACAGGAGATGCTTGTTTGTTGGCAATGTGGCGTCGATGATGACCACGTGTTTGTGTGTGAGTGATGTCAGACAACAACATTGGGGTGGAAGGCGCGAAAGCACTGGGCCCACACCTGGCGAAGCTCAGCAACATGACAACGTTGGACTTGGCGGGTGCGTCACGGCAATTTTATTTGAGCATGCACAGGAGATGCTTGTTTGTTGGCAGTGTCGCGTCAATGGTGACCACGTGGTTGTGTGCGTGAGTGATGTCAGGGACCAACATTCGGGTGGAAGGTGCGAAAGCACTGGGTCCACATCTGGCGCAGCTCAACAGAATGACAACGTTGGACTTGGGGAGTGCGTGACGGCAATAGTGTTTTAGCATGTACAGGAGAAGCTTGTTTGTTGGCAGTGTGGCGTCAATGATGACCATGTGAGTGTGTGTGAGTGATGTCAGGGAACAACATTGGGGACGAAGGCGCGAAAGCACTGGGCCCACACCTGGCAAAGCTCAACAACATGACAACGTTGAACTTGTGGGGTACGTGGCGGCAAGAGTGTTTGAGCATGCACAGGAGATGCTTGTTTGTTGGCAATGTGGCGTCAATGATGACCACGTGGTTGTGTGTGAGTGATGTCAGACAACAACATTGGGGTGGAAGGCGCGAAAGCACTGGGCCCGCACCTGGCAAAGCTCAGCAACATGGCAACGTTGGAGTTGTCCAGTGCGTGGCGGCAAGAGTGTTTGAGCATGCACAGGAGATACTTGTTTGTTGGCAGTGTGGCGTCAATGATGAATGACCACATGGGTGTGTGTGTGAGTGTGTGATGTCAGAGAATCACATTGGGGTGGAAGGCGCGAAAGCACTGGGCCCACACCTGGCGAAGCTCAGCAACATAACAACGTTGGACTTGGCGGGTGCGTCACGGCATGAGTGTTTGAGCATGCACAGGAGATGCTTGTTTGTTGGCAATGTGGCGTCAATGATGACCACGTGGTTGTGTGTGAGTGATGTCAGACAACAACATTTGGGTGGAAGGCGCGAAAGTACTGGGCCCACACCTGGCGAACCTCAACAACATGACAACGTTGCTGTTGGCGGGTGCGTGACGGCAATTTTGTTTGAGCATGCACAGGAGATTGTTTGTTGGCAGTGTCGCGTCAATGATGACCACGTGGTGGTGTGTGTGAGTGATGTCAGACAACAAAATTGGGGACGAAGGCGCGAAGGCACTGGGCCCACACCTGGCGAAGCTCAGCAACATCGCAACGTTGGACTTGGGATGTGCGTGACGGCAATTTTGTTTGAGCATGCACAGGAGAAGCTTGTTTGTTGGCAGTGTCGCGGCAATGATGACCACGTGGTTGTGTGTGTCAGGGAACAAGATTGGGGTGGAAGGCGCGAAAGCACTGGGCCCACACCTGGCGAAGCTCAACAACATGACAACTTTGAACTTGCGGTGTGCGTGACCGCAATAGTGTTTGAGCATGCACAGGAGATGCTTGTTTGTTGGCAGTGTCGCATCAATGATGACCACGTGGTTGTGTGTGTGTGAGTAATGTTAGGGAGCAACATTGGGGACGAAGGCGCGAAAGCACTGGGCCCACACCTGGCGAAGCTCAGCAACATGACAACGTTGCTGTTGGCGGGTGCGTGACGGCAATTTTGTTTGAGCATGCACAGGAGATGCTTGTTTGTTGGCAGTGTCGCATCAATGATGACCACGTGGTTGTGTGTGTGAGTTATGTTAGGGAGCAACATTCGGGTGGAAGGCGCGAAAGCACTGGGCCCACATCTGGCGAAGCTCAGCAACATAGCAACGTTGTACTTGCGGTGTGCGTGGCGGCAAGAGTGTTTGAGCATGTACAGGAGATGCTTGTTTGTTGGCAGTGTCGCGGCAATGATGACCACGTGGTTGTGTGTGAGTGATGTCAGACAATCACATTGGGGACGAAGGCGCGAAAGCACTGGGCCCACACCTGGCGAAGCTCAACAACATGACTACGTTGGAGTTGTCCAGTGCGTGACGGCATGAGCGTTTGAGCATGCACAGGAGATTCTTGTTTGTTCGCACTGTCGCGGCAATGATGACCACGTGGTTGTGTGTGAGATTGATGTCAGACAACAACATTGGGGTGGAAGGCGCGAAAGCACTGGGCCCACACCTGGCGAAGCTCAACAACATGATAACGTTGAACTTGGCGGGTGCGTGACGGCATGAGTGTTTAAAAGCATGCACAAGAGATGCTTGATTGTTGGCAGTGTCGCGTCAATGATGACACGTGGTTGTGTGTGTGCGTGATGTCAGACAATGACATTGGGGTGGAAGGCGCGAAAGCACTGGGCCCACACCTGGCGAAGCTCAGCAGCATGACAACGTTGGAGTTGGGGAGTGCGTCACGGCAAGAGTGTTTGAGCATGCACAGCAGATGCTTGTTTGTTGGCAATGTGGCGTCAATTATGTGTATGTGAGTGATGTCAGGGACCAACATTGGGGTGGAAGGCGCGAAAGCACTGGCCCCGCACCTTGCGAAGCTCAGCAACATGACAACGTTGGAGTTGTGGAGTGCGTGACGGCAATTTTGTTTGAGCATGCACAGGAGATGCTTGTTTGTTGGTAGTGTGGCGTCGGTGATGAGCACCTGGTTGTGTGTGTGAGTGATGTCAGCGAACAACATTGGGTTGGAAGGCGCGAAAGCACTGGGCCCACACCTGGCGAAGCTCAGCAACATCACAACGTTGGACTTGGGATGTGCGTGACGGCAATTTTGTTTGAGCATGCACAGGAGATGCTTGTTTGTTGGCAGTGTGGCGTCAATGATGACCACGTGGTTGAGTGTGTGAGTGATGTCAGACAACAACATTGGGGTGGAAGGCGCGAAAGCACTGGGCCCACACCTGGCGAAGCTCAACAAGATGACAACGTTGCACTTGTGGGGTGCGTGACGGCAATAGTGTTTGAGCATGCACAGGAGATACTTGTTTGTTGGCAGTGTGGCGTCAATGATGACCACGTATTTGGGAGGAGCGGACATCTAAACCAAGCCATGTGGTGTCTGCATAGTCAGGTAATGGCATGGAGGCATGGCATACGTGGCTTCTAAACCCTGCCACGGCGCCCAACACTCGAGCCACAGCCTTGCACAATCTCCCTGTTGACTCTCCGTGGCGCCAGGCAGTTCTGCGCTACGATGTCAGGCTGTGGGAGCTGTTTCCAGCAGAGTGCGCTCTGTTCACCATGGAAGCAGAAGACGACCGGGGGCACACATCGAACTCCGGTGGCTGTGGCAGTGATTCGGATTCTCACGCGTCTTCGCCGATGGAGCATGTGCAACAGCCAGCCTCCATCCCCCAGCTGCACCCCTTGGCTGCCGATGTTTGTCCCTGCTTGGCCACGTATGCAAGCGCATCATCGGCTGCAGCGGCCTCGGCGTGCACAGACGTCAGTACAAAGGAACACGTCATGCAAGCGCTTGCACAAGAGCCCGCGATGCTTCGCCAGCTTGATGCTGCGGCAGTAAAGCAAGAAGAAGCAACGTTGGCGCTAGAGTTGGCACGTATGCAACACCAAGCAATTCAAGAGCTGTCCCATGTTGTGCGCCAAGCTGGCGACGATGTGGTGACGGCTGTGGTGAATGTGAAAGCAGCGGTCGATAGCGGATCACGGGATGAGGTTGATTCAGCTGTACAGCAACGCTGCACTGTGAGAGGTATGGCTGTTGACAACGTCCGTGCTGCGTCACGGAAGTGTGTGGAGTGTGGCATGGATGCAAAGTACTTGGAAGAAAGCCCCATAGGAAGCCTGGCCAGGACCTTCCTTGACAAAATGGAAAACGACGCCGACACTGATGCAACAACGGGCACCTTGGTGCAGGTATAACTGCTTTGAACGTTTCTGTGACGTGTCGCCAATGTAACAGTTGGTCGGATTGTGAGTGGTGTATGCAGAAGTTGAACGCTGCAATGGAAGCTTTCTTTGACGCCGAAGACGTCGAGCGTGACACCCGGATGGCGTATGAAGTGTTGCTTAGCAAACGTCGGCGTGGAACCAGCCATGTTTCGGATGCAGACACGACTGCCGGAGAGCAGCGTGTCGCACAGACACACGCGCACTTGTTGACAGCTCGATCGGACTTGCAGAACGCGATGGAGCTGCTTGCGGCGTTCCAGAGCTCAAGCTTCCCTGAAGTCTCCTTTCACTTGTGCGTGGCTGCAGATGTGTGGGTGCAGGTGGTTGGTACGGAAGGACATGGCAATGCATTGACACCACCGCTGCGTGCAGAGATCGTGCGAGACTGCACAGCAGTGCCGGCGCCGCTCCCAAGGTTTCTGGGCTCGACATCCTTGATCGTTCCGGACTGTTGGTACAACGCAGTCTCAAGGTGTGTGCGTTGGATACGGCAGAGGTGGGCAATGCGCGGCATGTGTGTCTGACTTGGGCTGGTTACTTTCGTCAGGACTACAAGGTGAGGGGGATGGTAATACCTGGACTGCACTCCGTCCAAACTTGTTGCACTTCTACGTTCGCATGGCACATGTTTAATTCAGTAATTAACACATCACCGTGTACATCGCGTCACACACGTGTCTGCGGACAGATCGAGCGTGACGTGCCAGGGGGAGCCCACCTTGTGATGGAAGCACGCCTGGGAAGCAGTGAAAGTGAGGAGCATCACAAGGCGTTGAAGATGCTGAAATTGAGCAGTCTCCGGCAATTGCAACGAGAAGTGAGTGGTTGCTGTCGCATGAAGCATGTTCGTTGTCATTGTCATCGCTTTTGGCCGGTTTTGTGTGACCAATGTGTCAGGTCATGATTCCAAGTCGCGTGCGCCACTCATGCATCATTCGCGTGGAGGCGGTGTTCATCGAGGGAATGTCTGCGTGCGTTGTGTCTGCGCGAATTGTCGGTCATGAACCACGGCGCTGCTCGTGTCCTCACAACGGCAGGGTTGCATGTGGTTTGGTTGTGTTGCGTGTGAGGCAGGTATGTGCAAACCCCCTGGTGTGAAGGTGGGAACTTCAGTCAGTGGTGCAAGAACACCAAAGACGCTCATTCCTTGACCCACGCTGTTGGCATGCTGTTCGAAGTTCTCCGAGTGGGTTTTGGGGAGGGCTGTGCTTCATGTGCTGTATGTTGCTGATGCATGCACGCATTGCACTGTGCAGGGTCTGGCACACCTACATGGTCTGGGCATTGTGCACGGTGACATCAAGCCCAGCAACATTCTGTTGGACGGAAAAGGTCAACCTCTCATCGCAGACTGGGGTCTGAGCCGTGAAAGTCTGGGTTTCACAGTCACCGGGAATATGACGGCACCGGGCGGATATTCCCCAGGCTTCACTGCACCGGAGGTGCTTCAAGGCGAACGCACATCGTTTGCGTCCGACATGTCCGTGGCCGTCATGAGGTTTTTGTGCGCTGCAAGCAGTGTGTGACAAGAGGATTGTCTCCGCGTGGAGCAGGTACTCGTTTGGTTGTGTTGTGGCGCACACTGTAGAGAATTGCCCTGCATCCGGGCCGAAGGAGGAACGTTTAGTGGCTCAGTTGAAGGCACGTTGATTTCTTGTGGTGTTGTGATGGTGTTGCACTGACTCGCATATTGTGTGGTTGTGCGCATGGTTGCAGGCACTTGTGCCCACACTCAAGGCCGCGGATCGTCACAAACGGTGCGTATGGTGGCATTTGAGCTTGTCTGGACGCACAGGTCGGCGTTGAACGGGTGCAAGTATTGACAGTTGCGCCTGTGTGCTGTTGGGCAGGCCTTCGGCTGCAAGCTTGTTGCAGGAGCCATGCTTCCAACGCACGGTGGTGCGCTCACTCACATCGCGTGATGGGATCACGCCAAAGATGCTGCAACAGTACGCGCAGTGGCAGTGGATCGATGATGATGATCTACCGCACGACTACCCCGCCGAAGCCAATGCAATGATCGAAACAGCGTACATTCGGTTCCAAGAGGACATGATCAAGAAAACTGGCGGTGAAGTCGGTGGCGCTGAAAGTCCCACCCCACCCTCTGCCGGTGCCGGTGCCGGTGCTGGTGCCGGTGCTGGTGCTGGTGCTGGTGCTGGTGTCGGTGTCGGTGTCGGTGTCGGTGCGAGTGCGGGTGCTGTTGGACGGAGGCAGCACGACACCCAAGTATCATCTGTCGTTTTGTCCCTGCGCCCTCATCGAGTTGTGCTGCTACAACGCATGTGTGAAGTGGAGGTCACGACTGGGCGCCGCACCAAGGTGGTCCGCAATGTCCACATGGAGTATGTATGCGTGAGCAGCTTGTGACGTGTCAGAGTGACCGTGAATGACGTTTCTCTCCTTCTCTTGGGTGGTAGGTACCCATACCCTCTGCACTGGCTTCGCCATGCTGCCAATTTCAGATGTGTGTCAGTGCATAAAGACAGCGAGGAATGGAGTCGCGCAGCTCGGCAGCTTGCTGACACGCTTCCCACTGCAAGGGTGGTAACAGTGCAAAGGTGTGCATGTGTTTGTTCTGCATGTGCCGTGGATGTTCGCGTGTTCCGGACCTTGATGTGGTGTGCCGTTGCGTGGCATTGAACGCAGGGTCCAAAACCGATACCTGTGGAATAGGTACATGCACGAACAAAGGCTCATCGAACAGCAAGTCAAGGCGCGCGTTGATGCCGTTGCGCGGCGGGGTGCGAATGAACAGTGGTTGTGGCATGGTACATCCAACACCAACCCGTGGGTGATATGCAGTGGCTTGGACGGTGTTGATTTCCGCATGGTGCGTCCTGCAAGCGCGTGCCAGTCCGGTATAGCGCACGCATGGTAGACTGTGTCATGTGGGCCGTACGCCAACGTTGTGACTTTGATTTGTTGGGATGTTATTTTGTGGTGTGTGGCGTTGTCATCTGGTGCAGTCCAACCCTGGGTACTACGGACGCGGCGCTTACTTTGCTGAAAGCGCTGCCTATAGCAACGGCACGTACGCATTCCTCGACCAGAGCACCACACACACCTCCAGGCGACAATTGTTGTTGGCGAGGGTGCTGTGTGGCGTGAGTCACGACTATGGTCGGACCACGCGCTCTGAACTGAAGAAGCCACCACCTGGGTGCCATTCCGTGTGTGGTGGACCACATCTGGCGGGGCGTTGTCCGTCTGCCACCAAGATGTGGATCGTGTACGACCGTGCCCAAGTGTACCCTGCGTATGTGGTGACGTACGATGTACCACTGTCGCACAAGTAACCAGCGTAGCACCATGGTTGGTAGGTATTCCACCGGCCTGAGCCAAAATCACGTTTGATGAATATACATATGTGAAGTTGCATGCCGCTGCTGCTGGCGGAACACGTCGGCCCGACTTGAAGTCTGCGAGTAACAGCTTGGCGGATTCCAATCGAAGGGCCTGTAGACGTCACCCACGCCGCCTGGCGCCCTGTCGCAACCTGCTTGTGTTAGACCACTGAGTCTTGTGCGCGCATCGGGGAGACGAAGTGACGGTCGAACTTTGCATTGGGCATGCGCTCTGCTGACTGAGCTGAACGCGAGGTTGCTGCGACACACTTCCCGTTGGCTTCTGTTGCCTGTTAGCAATGGACATGAACTTGAGTAAACACTGTGGCCCTGGGGTTGCAGATGACCTGCTTTATGTGGGATTCAACCAAGACTTTGGTGCGTGACAGGCTTGGGGTCGAGTGGGTCGTGACACCAGTATGCGCATTCTCTCGCTCACACACGTCGTGTCTTGTCATTGTCGTGTCTCGACAGCTTGCTTTGCGTGTGGAACAAACAACGGCTTCAGTATCTTCAACTGCAACCCCTATCGTGAAACGTTCACCAGAGGTAGCCACGCCGTGTTGCATGGGCTGTGTGTGCGACGTTTGACACCACGACGCTTTTGTGTGTGCGTGCGTGTGCGTGTGTGGCAGACTTTCAAAGTGGCATCGGGATCGTTTCGATGCTTTTTCGGTGCAACATTTTGGCGCTGGTTGGTGGTGGTCGCAACCCACGGTATCCCCCAGACAAGGTGATGCTTTGGGACGACTACCAAAGGCGCTGCATTGGTGAGCTGTCCTTTCGCAGCGAGGTGAAGGCTGTCAAGCTGCGACGGGACAGGTGCGATGATGTGCCTGTTGGTGCACTGCTGCCTTGTAGCAGTGCCACGCATGTTGTGACTCGTGAGCCAACTGCGATCTCTTCTCACGCGCCTCTCGGATGCGTTTGATCAAGCAGGGTCGTGGTTGTGCTGCAAAACAAGATTTACGTGTACAACTTCGCCGACCTGAAGCTCCTTGATCATATTGAGACGTGCAACAACCCCAAAGGTATGAGAGCACCCATGTTGGGTCACACCGTTGTGTTGTTGTTGGCAGCTGCTGTTTCTGTTTCAAGCGTCTGTGTTGCTGTTTGTTGCGCCTTTTGACGCACGTTGGTTGCCGTTGTGGTGGTTGCTGTGGTGTTGGCCCAGGTCTGTGTGCGCTCAGTTCCAGTGCCACCAGCACTGTGTTGGCGTTTCCAGCCTTGGTTCGAGGCCACGTTCGGGTAGAGGTGGGTTCACATGCTCTTTGTCCTGCTGCTGTCTCTGCTTCTCTCTCGCCCGCTCCCTCTCTCGCATGTGGCTTGTGCATTGACGTTTGGTTTCGCGTCGCATTCGTCGCATCCAGCTCTACGACATCCGCAAGACAAACTTCTTCCTTGCGCACGAACGCGACTTGGCTTGCCTGGCACTGAACTCCAGCGGTTCCAGACTGGCCACAGCGTCAGATACGGGCACGCTGGTGCGTATCTTCGACACCCATACCGGCACCCAGCTGCAAGAACTTCGTCGTGGCGGCACAACTGCAGAGATCTACTCACTCTGGTACGTTTGATGCGCGGGGTGGGCGGCATCATCCCACACGTCACTGACCGTTTTGTATCTTTTATGTTTTGTTATTGTTTTTGTTGTTTTCTTTCCACGCGTGTTGCGTTGTGGCACGCCCAGCTTCAACCCCGACAACACGATGGTCGCCACCACCAGCAACCATTTCACCTGCCATGTGTTCAAGCTCAACGACAAGGCAGTCGTGGGCGATGCGTCTGAGGAATCCAAGACTGCAGAGGCTGCCGCAGCAGCACCAGCGGCCGTGCCAGCTGGAGCCTCAGCCGCTGCTCCCTCCTCCTCCTCAGCTGCAGCCTCCTCATCGTCATCATCACCCGGTCCGCCCGGCGCTGCTACTGCATCAAGCGGTGGTGCCAGTGGCTCGTCGGCCAATGCAAAGTCCACGTGCGTGTGTGGTGTGATCCCAAGCCCCTGCGTGTTTGTGTGCTGTGTAGCCAGTCGGGTGTGTGTTGTCTGGGCAGGCTCTGTGTGTGAGTGTGGGTTGCTCATGTTGGTGTGTGGGGAACCCGACTTCCTTGCTCTCTGTGTGTTGTTGGTATGCTCCGTTGGGTGTGGGTATTGTGGCGCGCGATTTCGGTGCAGGTTTTCCCGCTTCTCGACGTATTTGCCCAAGTACTTTTCGTCGGAGTGGAGCTTTGCAAAATGCAAGGGTCCGGACGGTGTCCGCACCATATGTTGCTTTGGCGCCGAACCCAACACGGTTATCCGTACGTCACGACCCCGTGTGTGGTGTGGGTGTGGGCGTGTGTTGTCGCCCTGGTGTGTGGTGCCTCATTCTGGTGTGGCGCATGTCCATTCCAGTCATCGGCGCGGATGGCTCGTTCTCCAAGTTCGAAATCGGTGCCTCAGGCGGCGATGCAAAGCGCATCGAGTACGCCCAGTTTGCAGGCGAGGACAGTGGAAAGCCCTCAGGAGGTGGTGCATGATCCAACCCCCTTGTGTTCGCTTCCCGTGACGCCCTTCAAGTAACTGTAGTGGGTGGGTGTCACTGTGATGGTTGTGTAGTCCAAGCAGTGTGGTTGTCGCATACCAGCATGCAGCTTGCTTTCTAGAATGGTCCGGTTTTTGGTGTGTGTGTTGCCGCTGTTTGCTTTGCTACCTCTCGCCCAGGTGTTTGCACTTGTAAAAGCAGAAGCAACAGCAACCGCAACAACACGCGAACAGCAGCACAAACAGGAAGATGAAGAAGTAGTTGGCCGGGGCTGGGAGCGCGATGAGGAGCTTCATGCCAGACAACGCTGGCGGGCCGATGATGGACAGGTACCTGAGCCACGGGCACACCAATCCCATCCCACCCCCCGTCGTGAGGCAGCGGCAACACAACGACAAGCATACATACAAGGGCACACACACACCACACACACCACCGCCATCACCACCACCATCACCACCACACACAACGCACGGTCCAATCAGCATGGCAATGCCGATGAAGGCGGCACAAAACAGCGCCATGCCGATCGCGTTGCACACACGTGGTCCCAGCAACTCATTGAATAGATACAGTGGATTCCACATGGCACCCTGGGAACGCAGAATGCCACACGCGCGGAGTCAGCATGTGTGCGCACTCCACACCAGTGCAGCGATACACAACACCCACAACATGTGCTCCTTATTCTACCCCTCACCCCCAGCAGCACTCTCAGCAGCGCACGACACCACAGACGGCGACCACCAAACCACACAGCACAGCACAGCACCGGACGACCACGCACCAATTGAAGTCGGCCTGTGGGGGGAGGCAGCGGCGGGTTCATGTTGGGCGCAGATCGTCCGTACCCCGCAGGCCGCTCCTTGGCCTCTGCTTTCGGAAGCACCTCGACGGATATCAACACAGAGCCCTGGGTGAACCATCAAACGGGTGGTAAGGTGGTGTTTCCGTGTGCAGTTTGT
>Ga0213833_1002348_pt1 | contig 12252 bp, 8 predicted proteins | sample SWATP21_FD_160575 | JGI IMG/M metagenome (GOLD analysis project Ga0213833, IMG submission 160575) | Coastal seawater microbial communities from Marineland, Florida, United States - SWA TP2 #1 | ecosystem: Environmental > Aquatic > Marine > Coastal | place: USA: Florida | collected 2016-08-14
AAGGTGATGTTCACAACAAAGCACAGGCGGAGCAACGTGTCGATGTACACTTGTGGGGCTGTGCGTTTGTCTTTTGTTCAGTCTGAGTGAGCGAGTGGGTGAATGTGAGATCGTGTGTGTTTGTGTGTTTGTGGTTTTGTGTTTGTGTTGTTCTTTGTGCGAGTGTGCCTGTGTGGTTTCGGTGTGGTGGTCTTCGTTGACGTAGTCTCGTTTCGTCATGGTCTCCGAAAACGATAGTGGCGCAAGGTAGTAGCACCTTGCTGGAGGTGCTTTCAGCGTAGTTGGGGACGTGCAGTGTCAGTGATGGTTTGTGTCTGCCTTGCATGAAAAGGAGAGAAAAAGCAAGGCGTTGTTTGTTATTCAGTGGTTCCTGCCTGCTCCATCCGTGTACATCACAAAGTGCAGGGCCAATGCTCGAAGCGCACAAGAGCGCAACGCGAGAAGGGTTGGCACAAGAAGTCGCAGGTCACCTGCGGCAGGTGTTGCTTCAGTGCTGCTGCCAAGGTTGTTCATGGAAACCGTGACCACAAACTCCCATGTCCCTCCGTGGGGCCACATACGCAGTCACGTTGATGTTCATAATGTGGCGCCGGCGGTTGTGAGCGACAAGTGAAAACGATCCATGAAGTCCGTCGTTCGCAAAACGGACGTATGCTCTGCCACGTCGGATTTTGGGGCGGGCGCCCCATGTTTAGTCCAATACGGAGAGTTACCCCAAGTCGATTTGCCTCCGGGTACAGTCGTAGAACAGTGACCACCCTTCTTGGGATTGCAACTGCTGCAGCTGCGCACGTGTGAGGTCCGTGCACGAGCCCGCGTGTGACGCGGTGTGTGACATGCTCCTGTACACGCCGTGTACTACACGGTTGAGCTGCTCATTAGCTTGTACATTCTTCTTCGCTTCCCAAAACTCTGTCTCCAGTTGCTGTTCACACCTGGAGGAGCGAAGTCGAGAGAAAGAGGCAGAAACCACCCACCAACACCCTACATGGGCGATGGTGGTGCGCCATGAAAAACCGAACTCGCAAATCTGATCTTGACAAATCGTGAACAAAACAAAAAAAGTGTGAAAAATAGAGTCAGCCAGCTGACCTGTTGTCGCGCCCGGCACCCAAATCGCTGCACGCGGAGAACCAGTGCGGCACAACCCCGCAGAAGTCACAACCCTGTGCGCCATGCAAGCCGCACAAACCCCTCGCAACGAGGTAGTCCCACCCGCTGATACCGTGATATTGTCGGAGGTTGCAGCTGCAGCAGCCATGTCCTCTGACACCACCACCTTCGCCGGAGAGGCGGCAGCCTCCGCCATCAGGCCCGATGCCGTCGACGACGCTGCGACTGTGGATGCTTCACAGATTGCAACCACCACGTTTCAACATCCGCAGCCATCTGCTGGGGTTGCAGCTCACGCCGTGACGTCGTCTGAGCTCGCTCCCAGCCCTGCAACACCCGCAGAAATCGCCACCAGCGCCACCACGTTGACCTTATCGGCTGGACCGGTGGGTACTTCAGATGTTGTCATCAACGCAGATGCTTCACCAGAAACTGCTGCGTGCGCCATCGTGACGAATGCCGTTGCGACCACTGCTGTTGATGCCGATGAGCTGGCAGCTGAGCCAGTTGTGTCAGCGAAATGCGCCGAGGACTCCGTTGTCGCGGTCGACATTGCCGCTGAAGCGGTGCCAACTTCTGACACTGCGAGGAGTGCAGTGGATGCCCTGGCATCATCGGAAAAGCCTACCCTTGGCGCCGCGGAGCTCGGTCATGGTGGGCTGGGCGCACCAGCTGCCAACGAGCCCGTCACTGCTCCAAAGATGACCGGCGCAGCCAAGCCCGTCCAAGCCGCCAAGGCCACGGGCAGTGGCACCAAAGCCCTCGTGGCTTTCGGCATCTTCCTCGCTTTGGGTGCCGTGGTAGTGGTGGTACTGCTTGCAGTGTCTGGTGGCAGTGAAGCTTTGTCGCCCCTCCCGGAATCCAGCACGGACGTGGGGTCCACGCCGTCGAACGCCACGCAGACCGGACCATCGAACTCCACGCAGACCGGACCATCGAACTCCACGCAGACTGGACCATCGAACTCCACGCAGACTCTTACAGCAGTGTGGCCTGACGTGTCAAGCGGCCCAGTGGAGTTACAGGCGAGTGCACCGGTGGCATTGAACGTCAGCAAGCCAGGCCAGCTGTTCCTCCTCAGCCGCATCGACAATTCGGTTGACCCTCCTGTTGCCATTCCCATCGCGCAGTCGTTCGATGGGCAAGCCTGGGAGCCCACACAGCAAGGTCTCCTTCGTGACTGGGATTGCAGTGGCGACACCGTGATCGGCGCGGAACCAGGGTCAGCATGCGTGATTCGTTTGCCTTCCGCATCTGGGTACACATGGCAAGTGAGTGGCAGTGAGGCGCCCGCGGCGACGCACACGGAACGAGCGGCGAGGTTCTTGATGTCTGCGTCGTTTGGTGCGACTCCATCCACACTGTCCGCCTTCCCTTCCTCCAACTCGAGCTTCGAGGCAAACGCCCAGGCGTGGATTGATCACCAACTGCTGCTGCCCGCAACCTCACATCGGGCGTATTATCGCCGCCGTGCCAACCCACCACTGGCATCTGCTTCCCGCACAGGAGGCATTCGGGGTCCTTGTGAGGTGGACTCGCGCTGGGCGGCAACCGACATCGACACGACGACCGCGAATGCCACTGGCGTGCTGGTTGGGACCCTGGACTTGGTGGAGCTGAACCCACCTGTGCCAGGTGTCAAGCTGCTCGCCACACGACTGTCGACGTGCAATGCCAGCTCAGGTGACGACGTGTACGGCTCTGATGGTAACAGCACGATCTACAAGTTCGAAAAGCGACTGCGGTTGGTGACCAACACGAAGAACAGCCTGGCCGGCGCCAAGAACCAAGACACGACGTCGTGTGCAACAGTGGCAAGGAACCCTTTCAACGAAGACTCGTGCGTCATCGGAGCGTCGTCGTGCTCGACCATCACTACCAGGGACGACGTGCCACTGGCCGTGGACAGCACCCTTCTGCAGCACATGTACACCGAGACCGGACACGTCGTTTACGCCATCGTGGGCCTGCGGCTGGAGGATGGCACTGTTCCACCCCCGTGTGATGCAGAGGTGTCGCGGTGGGTGCGAGTGGATGGTGGGTGCAACGACGCGAGCAACAATTCCTTCATCGAGGCGGCAGTTCAGCAAGCTGTGGATCGATGGAACGTGTCATCTGCTGCCGCAGGTGCTGGTGCAAGCTTGCCACGGGTGGTGGACCTGAGGACGATGGATGCCGCATGTGTGAACCTGACTGCTGGCGTCGTCGTCAACGCCGACATTGGCGGTGTGGCAACATGCTGGCGGCATAGCCACCCTGACGAGTACAACGTGTACGACTTTACATCGTGGGCGGCCCGCCACCCTGGCAATCGCCCTGCTTTGGAAGCTGGGAGGGCGCACCCTATCCAGTCACCACGGGCGGAGTATTCGCTGTCGACCATGTTGTACCCTGTGGACCACCCAATGAGCCGCTGGGCAACATTTCGCGAGGGGTTTCCGTTGATCGGCGTGTGGCTAGGCACTGTGTTCTTCGCAGACTTGCCGGACGCACTGCAGACGGTGCAGCTGGCGCAGGTGCTTGGTGTCTTGACTTCGGATGTTGCCGCGGCGGATGCGATGGGCCACGAGGCGTGTGGCTCTCCTGGTGAGGTAGCGAACGAGCCGTCCAGGGGTGCGCGGTTCACAATGGGGATCGACGGCAGCACAGCCAATCAGGGCCTTGACCAGCTCATGAATGCGGCTTGGGCGAAGCAGAGCGTGTGGACAAACGTGGTGATGTCAGCCGAGGACCAACTGCGCCAACGTGTTGCGTGGGCATTCGCCCAACTGTTTGTCGTGAACAGCTGGGTGGTGCCACAAAGCTCGTCGCAGGTGGAGTTGTTTCAGGTGTTCTACGACATCCTTGTGCGCAACGCTTTGGGGAACTTCCGTGATATGTTGCGCGAGGTGTCGTACTCGCCCATGATGGCGTACATGCTGAGTTTCATCAACTCCAGGTCTCTCCTGCACAGTGGACGATACCCGGATGAGAACTATGCAAGGTTTGTACTCAGCTGCGCTGCTTTGGGCGCACCATGCTCATGTGTTGTTGTGGACATACTTGCAGGGAGGTGATGCAACTGTTCTCCATTGGGCTGTGGAAAATGAACAATGACGGCACTCCGGTGGTAGATGACAGCGGTCAAGGTGTCCCGACCTACACACAGGCGGACATCCTTGACTACTCCAGGGCGTGGACCGGGTTCAAGTTGCAAACTCGTCGCGGCAACTACGAGAACTTCAAGGGAGACAATTCGGCAAACTACGTTGACCCGTTGCAGCTTGATGCCGTGCGTCGTGACCGCTTTCCCAAGCTGGGGCTGGACGGCAAGTACATCGGCGATGGGGTGCCGCTGTGTACCTCGCTGCCACGAGCCGGTTTCCTCAAGGCGGGCGCAACGTACAAGTACATGGGCACGACACACCAGCTGCGGATGAATGTGGACCCGAGCTCCATCACGAGTGAGAGCGTTGCATACCGCCGCTTGCGTCTTGACAACTCGTCGGCACTGCATGCGGCCTTGTGTCGACCAGATGCAGCGGGACGGTGCTCGCTTCATAGCACTGTTCGCCTGCCCCAGAATTTGAACTGTACCGGTGTCGAGTGCAACATTGATGCGCCCCGTGCAGTGCAGGTCGTGGGTGCGCGCAACATCACCTTCTACTACGAGTATGTGCAGCCTGCCTGCGTGGTGATGACATTCTTCGGAAACGGAACCGGTGCAGTGGTTGCAAACACGGCAGCTCGCAGTGGAATTTGCGTGGACCGCCGTTTCGCCGCGGCACAGTATCCTTGCTGCCAATGGAGTAGTGGTCGTTTCCGGGTGGAAGACGTGCCTTTCATGTTCACAGGAGAACGTGTCACGTACCAGACCGGTGCTGATCGGTGCCACATGCTGGGGATGCAGGAATGTCCAGGCCGCTTTTACAGCTTCAGCACTTCAACTGACCTTGACGCTGATCAGGGCGACATGCAGGACTATTGGATATCCTCACCCTGCCGTACCCAAGCCCAGGTCTTCCCCGATGGCTCTGTGTCGGTTGTCCACACGTTTGACAACGATTTTACTGAGTCCCGCAAGGATGACAGCGTCATGGTAGACTCCATGCAGATCATGCGTGTGCTGTGGGAGGGCGAAAACTTCCCCACGGTCGACAGCAACTGTGGAAGCACCCCGAGATGCGTGGTGCACAAGCAGACATGCCTGTGTGGGGTCGAAGAGAACACCACGCCTGTGTTCAAAGCTGCTGCGGAGTTTGCTGCCGCCAACGCCTCCAGCATCCTGTCTCGTCTGTCCATCGGTTCGCTGCCTCCTGCCAACCTGACGGCATCATATGTCCAGTGTGCCACCTCAGCCTGTGGGCAGCAATCAGGGTTCACCGTGTACGTGGATAACGGTGACAACGTGGTGAACAACATGACCATCATCTCAATGGACACGGAGCGTGGCACACAGTACTTTGCCAACCTGCGGTCGACAGTGAGTGTGGCAGGGACTTCGTTTGCGTTCCGGAATCCACCCAACCACATGCGGCTATGGGAGCCAAGTGTGAGGGACGCCATGTACGAGACGGAGGCTGTCCTCGATTCGTACTTCGCGCACCCGAATGTCGCGCCGTTCATAGCCAAGACACTCATCTCGAAGCTCACGACGTCGAACCCGTCGCCTGGGTATGTTCACCGCGTTGCAACCGCATTCCGTCGCGGCAAGAACAACGGGAGGGGCTCTGGCCAGTACGGCGACCTTGCAGCGACTGTGTCGGCGGTGTTGTTGGACCGTGAGGCGTTGTCTGTGGCGCAACAAGCAAACCCCATGTACGGTGCGGTGCGCGAGCCTCTTCTGAAACTCCTGCATGTACAGCGAGCCATGTCCCTGCGTGTCACCGGCGGCTCGGAAACGGTGATGAAGACGTCGGTGATGGACAGAATCGGCATTTTCCCGTACATGTCGGAGACCGTGTTCAACTTTTACCAGCCGGCGCACTCACCCCCCGGTGCGCTGGCATCCAATGGCTTGGTCAGTCCGGAGTCGCAGCTTCTGACGGCCCCATACATTGTTGGCCTTCTCAACGGCCTCCTGTCACTGAACATGGTGGGCATGTCGCGCTGCTACGGCGGCTTCTCTGATTTCCGGAAAGGGAAGAGTGGGAGTTGCTCGCGCCAGTTCCGAGGGGTCGATGACGCAGCTCCAGTCGCGAGTGGTCACTTGTCATTTGACGGCATGAACGCGTCCACAACAGCATCATTGCTGAGCGACATGGACCTGCTACTTACCGGTGGTCGCATGCACCCGTTCACCAAGTCTGCCATCTTGGACGCCTATGCACGCCTGGTGGCACATGATGGCATGTCGCCTGCCCGAGCACGCAAGATGGCGGTGCAGATGGTGCTTTCGTCGGCAGAGTTCCATCAGACGGGTGGCCACAAGCCACTTCCGGCCGCCACCAACTCGAGCAGGAACAACGCTTCTTCAGGGTCAAACCCACCAAGGCGGCCGTACCGTGCACTGGTGTACCTGTTTCTGGCCGGTGGCACAGACTCGTACAACGTACTGGTGCCACGTAGCGACTGTGTGGGTGGCGAAGATCTGTTCGCGCACTACGACCACGTGCGTGGCAACGTGGCGATGACAGCTTCGGAGCTGACGGATGTTGATGTACCAACCGGCACACAGCCGTGCAACCGTTTCGGGGTGATCAAAGAGCTGGACCACGTCGTGCAGCAGTACAGCGGCGGCAACGCCACGTTCATTGCCAATGTTGGCCCACTTGTCGAGCCCATCGCCGATAAGGTTGCATTCAAGCAAGCCGCCACACGCAGACCACCGTCGCTGTTTGCGCACAACATCCAGACCAAAGCCACTCAGACCACGTTCGCACAGTTTGCCACGACGTCCACGGGTGTGATGGGGCGTATCAGAGACACAGCAACGAAAGCGGGTGTGCGCGTTGGCTCCTACTCGTTGGCTGGCAACGTTGTGGCACTGAATGGCGACGGCGTCTCCAGTCGGGCGTACGACGTGGTGAGCCCGAGCGCAGGCGTGGTGGCGTTCGACCCTTCGACGACCTTGTCTGAAGTGGAGCCATACTTGCAGTCCATGCTGCGCAACCAGTCGGCTTCGTTGGTGGCGAATGTGTGGCTCAACTCCGCGTCCGATGGCATCTCGCGGTCGGCGTCGCTTGCCGAGATCATCGACAACGCGACGCTGCAAACAACGTTCCCCGCGATGCAGGTGTCGAAGCCCACGAAGATGGCTCAGCAATTCTACCGCACAGCCCAGCTCATTGCATCGCGTGCACAGCTAGGCAACGAACGCGACATGTTCATGCTGAAGCTCGGCGGTTTTGACACTCATTCTGACGCCAAGGAGATTCTACAGACCAAGGCAGCGGAGATTGATGAGGCCTTGGCAAGCTTCTCTGCGGAGATGAAGGCACAAGGGTTGTGGAACAACGTGACGGTGTTGATCGCGTCCGAGTTTGGGCGCACACTGACTTCCAACGGTGTGGGCACGGACCATGCATGGGGTGGCAACGCCGTCATGCTTGGTGGTGGTCTGCGTGGAGGCAAGGTGCTGGGGCAGTACCCTCGGTACATGAACGAGAGCAACCCAATGAACATCGGACGTGGGCGACTGATCCCCACGAGTAGCTGGGAGGCTGTGTGGGGCCCGCTGGCAGAATGGATGGGTGTGGAGCCACAGGACATGGCCAAGGTGCTCCCCAACGCGGCCAACTTCGCTGCCCACCAGCTTTTTTCGGTTGATGATGTTTTTGAGGAGTAGGGTTGATGGCAGGTCTGAGGAGTAGCTTGTCTACACTGTTGTTGTGTACAAAAAACACCAAACTCCCTTCAATGTGTTTCCTCTGCTCACACACGTTGTGGACTTGGTACAGATATGGATACGCAATTTTACTGCAAGCGTCAGCACCAATTGTCTAGCTGCCCCAAGCCTGCTTCTCTCACACCTCAAAAACATCATCAACCGAAAAAAGCTGGTGGGCAGCGAAGTTGGCCGCGTTGGGGAGCACCTTGGCCATGTCCTGTGGCTCCACACCCATCCATTCTGCCAGCGGGCCCCACACAGCCGTTGCTGGACCCGCTGGACGCCGTGGAGCGTGTCAAGTGAATCCGTCACGTGCGACGCTGGAAGTTCCAGCCTGGAACCGATGCTGGACGCTGAGCGTCTCAGCCTGAGCGTTTCAGCGGCTTGCGGCTTGAAACGGGATGCAGGCTCGGGGGTTGTGGGTTTTGTGTGGCATGCCGGGTTTGCCGTGGGATGCACGCGTGTTCCCACCAAACCCCACCATGCCACCACCCACCGCGTCCTTCTTAGATGTTGATGTGGTGGCGCGGTGTGCTGGGGCAATCGCCGACACGACACATGCCTTGCGGAAGGGTGACGTTCACAGGCCCAGGGGAACACCGTGCCAGTGATCAGTTGTGGAGCTGTGTTGTTGTCTTACTTGGTCTGTCTGTGGTGTGAGTGTGGTGTTGCGAGAAGCGTGAGGCTCAGTGTGGGCGATTTCGTGGTTCTAAGGACTTTTCCGCAACCACAGCGCAGCTTGCTGTGGTGAAGTGTGTGTTTGGCTTGCGCGCATGCAAGTTGAGAAACGAAAAGAAAGGTGTTGCTCCCACACAACATGTACAGCTCGCATGCAACGTAGCACATGGGGCTCGGGCGCCTTGGGTGGGTGCTTACGATTCAAGAGCGTCACGCGTGAAGGGTGTGTACAAGAATCGCAGGTGTTGCAGCGTCTGCTTCAGTTCTGTGGTCACCTGGCTGAAGTTATTGCCCTTGATGCGGTGGTGCCATTTCATGTACGTCTTGACGACCTTGTTGATGAACTTGGCGGGGGGACCCTGCGGCCGTTGGTGAGGCACTCGGATGGGTTGCCACAGCAGCTGTCGCGATATGACACGCGAATGCACACATACGGACGAACCACACGACACACCACACCATGCACGAGGATAGTGTCAGCATCAACGCAACATCACAGACATGTACAGGCGGCGCGCTCAGCGCACCTGAATAACCATATCGAACAGAGCAACCACAACAAGCAGTCGCACATGACGCTCATTCTCTTGAAGGGGGTCCTCCTTTGTGTTACCAGAGTAGTCCGCAGCCTTGGTCACAACCACATTCTTCATGATTGATGTGAGGTCTGCTTTCTTGCAGCGGTACTGGAAAGGCACCAGTTCGGAACGCCACTTGGAATCTTGGGCGGTGCTACGTGTGCCTTCCTTGGAAGGCACCAGTGTCGTTGCATCAGCACCACACCCGACATGGCCAGTCTCTGCCGCCGCACCAGGCTTCGCAACACGCTGAAACATAGACGTGATGGCAACTGTCTTGGCGTGCTTCGCCACTTTGTCCGCCTTGGCTTCGATCAACGCCTGTGGAGACACAACCACATGAGCTCAGCAACTACACGCGTGCGTGCCAACAGCAAACACAACTAGCCTCAGCGCGCAACCACCACTATCACATGCCAATCACACCTGCTTTTCTGACTCGCGCTGGCGCCGTTCCATGTTATCCCCAGTGATGAGCATGATGCGGCAGGCATTAAACGCGAAGTACTTCTGCAGGCAGCAATCACCATCACCACTTCAGAAGAATGCAGAGCAAAACCGAAGGGCCAATGCCAGCACCACGAACAGCAAGAAAAACAGGCAAAACACAACGACGCACGCCACCGACAAGGTCAAGCACACACTTGACAGCACCCTCGCACCTTCACGATGCGGCCGAATTGGTGGTCAGTGGGGAACGCACGTGCCATCCACACCATACCCGTCGGCGGTAGATCGCCATGCAGGTCACCAGACTGCGCCAGAGCGGTGTACGCTGGCGTCCCAACCTCCGGCCATGCGATGCACACGCCGTCCTTCATCGCCTCCGGCTGCGGGCGGATGCTGCATTCGTCCAACACCTTCCACTCTTCATGGGTGGTGCCAAGGGATCGCTCCAGGAGGTACTCCAACGCATCACCTTCACGTGACGTTGGCGGCTTGCGTACGCCCTTGATCACGACTGGGAACCAGTCTTGGCTCACCACATCAAGGACATCGAACCGGCATCCAGTGGCACGGTCGCCGATCTTTTTTATGACATCACGTAGATGCTGAACACGCGCATCCGTGTCGTGCTGGTCGCGGCGGCTTTGTCGCAGAGTGCGTCTCCACGTCGCGGTCGCTGCTTCATGGGCGAGTTGAACCCGAAAGGGGTCCAGCAGGGTCTCAATGATAAGCTTCGTCCACAGCGGAACGCGGAATGTGCTGGTGGTCGTGGTAGTGGTGGAGTGAGGCGTATTCATCGCACCATTGCCAGCACCAGCACCAGCACCAGCACCAGCACCAGCACCAGAACCAGCACCAGCACCAGAGCCAGCACCAGCACCAGAGCCAACACCAGCACCAGAGCCAACACCAGCACCAGAGCCAGCACCAGAGCCAACAGTGCCGGGAGTGTCAACAGTGCTACCAGTGGCAGCCCCAGCCCCGGATGACAGCGAGGCACACGCGCGGGAAGCACCGAGGCGTTCAAAAACAGACGACAACACATCCGTAAGAACGCCGCGGACCGGTAGGAGTCGCATGTCGGTGGCTAGACGTGATACCATGACAGCAAGCACCAAGAGCTGACGGTTGGTGAATTCATCGCGTCTGTGACAGCACACATAAGGAGCGCATGTGAACCACACACCCACGACACCAAGCAAGCAATCAAGCGAGCAACTAACCACACGCACCCGGTTCGAAGGCAAGCCCCGATGAAGCTGAGCACCATGCCGACATTCCAAATCGCAGGGGGCTCATCACCAGTCGCTTCCACAGCCAGACCGGCAGTGATCGCGGCAATGAAGGCGGGAGTGGCACCTGGCGGGGGTGGCGGCTCATGCAAGGCATCGACATCGAATCGGTCGCAACCCGCCTTCAGGGCCGCCACATTCACCCCAATGCTCTGCAGTGCGGTTTCCACATCCATCAGTGTGGGATTCCAGTCCAGCACCGGCAGCGCCTGTTGGCCGGGGCGAAGGCCTTGGTACATGCTGAAGGGCAAGGAAGAGGTCACCACCCGACTTTGTGTGGGCCGTGGTGCGCGGTCCTGTGGTGTGAGAGGGACGATGGGTGAGCGGTTTAGCAGAAAAAATGGGGACACAAGCATGCACGGACTAGATGCGATGCGATGCGATGCGATGCGGTGAGGTGATGTGCCCGGACCATGACAGCACGTACCAGCACCGTGCCAAGCAACAGGTTCAATGCTTCCGCCGCGACCGAAATCAGGGGGTGGAACTTGACTGCGTGAGACCACGGGCACACGCACACGGGCACACGCAAGCAGTGCCAAATATTTGAGAAAGTTGAATGTTATCCAACCCAACTCGACAGATACAAGACGTACCTATGTGGAACAACCAACGTCCAATGTCTTGCGGACATGGATGTGATGCGTCAGCCAAGAGCAGCAATCGAACATCTTGAATTACTCCCACACTCACGTCCAACATGGGCGTGTTGCCTGGAAGCAAGCGCCCCGACGAAACAGCGTCACGACGACGCCACGACATGGAACAGTTGAAGCACACAGCACATGGGCACGCGTACTGCACATGGAGTGTATCTCCTTATGGTTGGAGCGAGCTCCTTGGGAACTCCACCACCAATCCGTGAACTCTTCTGTGGGCTGTCATGGCACAACACAGAAACAAACAGCAGAGGCAAAACACGGAACAGTCACCACGCTTGGCGCCCTGAACAACATGCTTGCGCCATGGCACACACGTACACGCTTCCATGACGAGAGAAGCAACACACCGGGGTCAAACACTGACCCTTCGGCCTCTTGGTGTTCTCGCAGACTTTGAATCATCTGCATGAATTGTTATCAACACGAGTTGCACCATCAGGCAACGCGGTCACGAAATTGTCGAGCGGTGACGTCGCAGCCGTGCCGTGTCATCGACAGGACGCACCGCGTGTAGTTCTTTGTCGAGAGATTCTTCATGATCACCATCGCTGTTTTGCCCGGCATGTGTGATCAACCCTTGCCGCCGCAGTTTGCGTTCGATTCGCTTCTTCTTCTTCTCGCGGTCCTTGAGCGCAAGCATAAAGTCCTGCCCCACGCGCGACACCCGACGGCAT
>Ga0213833_1002349_pt1 | contig 12248 bp, 20 predicted proteins | sample SWATP21_FD_160575 | JGI IMG/M metagenome (GOLD analysis project Ga0213833, IMG submission 160575) | Coastal seawater microbial communities from Marineland, Florida, United States - SWA TP2 #1 | ecosystem: Environmental > Aquatic > Marine > Coastal | place: USA: Florida | collected 2016-08-14
ACTGAAACACACGACGGACCGTGAAAATGGAACGCGTGCGCGAGCGAGACCGAGAGCGGCTGCGATCTCGGCCAGCACCCGCGTGGACATCCTCAGCCTCCTTCTTCTTGGCTTCTTGGTCGGCACGCTCACTTTGCGTCACCACTGGTGTAATATCAGGGCTGCGGAGAGCACGAAACCAAAAGCACATCGCACAACAAAGTACACGCCAACGCCGGCATATCAGTGTGAGGAGCAACGCAGAGTACCCAAACTGACGCCGCGCATGGAGAGGAGAGCACGCACAGTTCCGCCAGAGCACCGTCGCGGCCAGACATCTGCGCTTCGACAAGATCACGGTATGTACCCTCCGAAATCGCCATCAGCTCGTCGTGCGTCCCTTGTTCGATCACCTTGCCTTGATCCAAAACCACAATCTTGTCCGCGTTCTTGATGGTACTCAAGCGATGCGCGATTACGACGGTGGTGTGGCTCTTGTCCGCCATGATCTCGTCCAGGGCTGCCTGAACAGCTACTTCGCTGACACTGTCGAGAGCGGAGGTGGCCTGTGCATCCATCACAAACAGCAACGGCAACAACGGACGCAGGGCAACAATCAACAGGAAGCCCGCACAAACACCACATGCCATGAGCCTACGCCGAGGGTGAACGGCGCGTGTCCGCAAGCACCCGCACCTCATCAAGGAGCAGAATCTTTGGACGGCGGATCAGTGCGCGCGCAATGGCGACGCGCTGCTTCTGACCACCAGACAGGCTCGTTCCACGCTCACCCACAACAGTGTCGTAACCCTTCGTGAACTCCTGGATGAAATTGTGCGCGTTGGCCATGCGTGCCGCTTCTTCCACCTCCGCATCCGTCGGGGTGCCATCGGCGACGCCCAGCTTGATGTTGGCTGTTTCACAGGAGTTTGGCGATGCACACGTGTCAGCGAGTGCGGCACAAGAAGGCAAGCAGGCAAGCACAGGTACACCACCACACACAACAGCTGAATGCACGCACAGCGAATCGTGTCCGCAAACAAAATCGGCTCTTGTCCAACCTGCAAGGGCGGGGGGCATCACTCATGTTGGCGCAACAAGGGCGAAGAGGTAACGAGACACGGGACGCACCAAACCCATGGTGTTGCGCAGCGTGTACACATCCAAGTCTTTCAAGGAGCCCATGTCATCCAGGCAGACCACACCGGAGGTGGGGTCGTAGAAACGCTGAATCAACGACACAACAGTGGACTTGCCGCAACCAGAGCGACCCACGAGAGCCACAGTGGTGCCCGCCTCGATGGTCAAGTTCAAGCCATCAAGCACCTGGATTTGCAACGTGGGTGTGTGTGTGTGTGTGTGCGGGTGCCGCATTGATGGCAGCGAGAGCACGTGAGCTGTGATGTGATTGAGCAGCAACACTTCCATCCATCAGCCTGACACACCTTGCGGTCAGGGCGGGAGGGGTAGCAGAAATGGACGTCCGTAAACGTGATTGCGCCACGAACACGGTCCTTGGGAACCTGCGCTTCTTCGCCTGGGCAGGAGGCACACACACCCACAAAAAAGGGTGACTCGACGATACGAGTGGGAGTGAAACTTGCTCACGGATGACCAAGATCACAGGGCCGCACATAGCACGAACACAACCCAACGAACGCAACGTGCGTACGTACGCGTGTCACGCATGATGGGGACCACACGGTCAACGACCTCGAAGATCTTGTGGCCAGCCACCTGGCCTTGGGCCGCGCTGGAGAAGCTCGGGGTTGCTTGACCAATCGCCATTGCGCCGATGATCACGGCGAAGAAAACGAGCACAACCTGACCACCGGTGAAGCAGTCGGTGCCGCCGAGGCAAGGAAGAACCACGTTGAAGCAGGTGGTGGCACAGACATCCGTGGAACTGAAGCTGGCCAGGTACGTTGGAGAGCATGTGACACTGAAGTCGGGGACAGCGGAGCACCCAGCGTCCGTCATGGACTGAAGGGCGTCCTCACGATCGTCTGAAATGAGCTTGGAACCGAACCTGCAGGGGACGGCCAATGGGACGGCCAACGTGTGGTGTGCAAAAAGTCGCAAAGTCAAAGAAAGACACACCACGCACAGGGCGCCGCATGTGCCACGCCGGCATACCAGAAGGCAAGTCCGTATGTGCAGAACATGACGAGCATCGTGAAACCCATGCTGGAACCCTGAACAAACCCCTTCTTGACGCCAGCCTGAACACAACAACAGCCCCACATGCATTAGCACACCGGAACAACACTTGTCTAACACAAGAGGCTGGGTTTTTGAGTTTCACTGACCGACAGAGACTTGTCCAGGTAGGCACTGTAGCGCTTCACAGACTCCTTTTGTCCTCCGAAAGCTTGCACAGTACGCATGCCAGACAAATGCTCCTGGGCAATGGCCCCGGCACCCGCATACCTGTGCGAGGCGTGGCAGAAATCAAGTTTGGTCAAACATCGTGATGGTGTGACGTGACAGGCTGTGTGAGCGGTGGCGTTGCAACCACAACACGGAACAACATCAAACGGTACACGCTCGTACATCTTGGCTGCCTGCCCTTCCAAGTCCGCCATAAGTTTCATCAGCACAGAGCCGGCGATGGCCATGAGCGGAACCATGGTCATCAGCAGAAGGGTCAGTTGCCACCCCTCCACAAACGCCATGATGAAACCACCAATGAACGTGGAACTGAGGAAACAACACGCACGGCAGGTGACACATGAGCCACAGCGACAACCACGCACATGCACATAGCATCCAAACAGCCTCGTACATGAAGCGCAGCCCAAGACCGATCTTGTCCCCAATGCCGTCCTTGACTGTTCGTGTTTCACTGGCGCAAGAGACCGCGTCACCAACCTACACCACCCGAAAACGTGCGAAGGGGGGAGGGGGGAGTACGAACTCTGCAACCTTCGTCACCAGAGCCTCCGTGGTTTGCTTATCATACCAACCAATGTTTTGGCGAAGCAGGGCAGTGAAGTACTCGTCACGAAGCACACGGGCTTGACGCTCGGCCTGTGCACAACACACATGTGTCACCCGGCACAGTACCACCCGTAAGAACCAGGGCACCACGAAGAGGCAACAGACCACGCACCGCGATCGTGAAACATGCAATCTCCAGGTAGGAAAAGATCCACGAACCCACGCCGACCAGCGTGATGATGATGGCAAACTTGCGAATGTCATCCATGATATCCGTGCTCGCGTTTTCGGGGTTGAATGCGTCCAGAAGCTCACCAAAGATCAGACTGAAGGCGGGCATCGTCAAACCATTGACAATGGCCGAGAACACCCCCACAGCATACAGCGCCCAGTCGACGCCATCAGCGTAGCGGTACAACTGAGAGTACTTGGCGCGGGGGGCATTCTTATCGTCATCCTTCTTGTCCTTACCGGCTTCGCCACCACTTGCGGCAGCCGCCTTGCTCTCTTCTGTCCCTGACATGGTGGACCAAGTGGGTTCGCAGACGTGGCGTCAACTGAGGTTCGACCCAGTGGTGCAAACCGGCGTGCCGCAATCAGGTTCGCAGACGTGGCGTCAACTGAGGTTCGACCCAGTGGTGCAAACCGGCGTGCCGCAATCAGTGCGGCAGTGCTGGGTAGTAGCAAAATCCGAAATCCGAACGCGCGTGTGCCGTGTGCCGTGGTATTTTTTGGACTCGCACCGGCAGCAAGCTTCCGTGAACGTGCCAATGTCTCCGAAAGAACTGCGGAACAGTGAAAACGAGGGCCATAAATTCCCACGTGTGGCGCTGCACAAAATCACGATTTTTTCTTCTTCCCTCCAACTTGTGGTGCTTTCTTACGTAGTGACCAAACCTGTTTTGGTAGTGTCTGTGCTCACCCTTTGGCTCAGCTCTTGTCTTCGTGTGCACCCATGGAGGGCGGAGCGCGAGTGGAACGCTCCGCAGCCCTCCGACCGTCTCGAAAGTTGTTCACATTGCCCAGGGCAGTGCCTCCTACCGGGGCTACGACATGGGTGGGCATTGCTTTGGTGTCTCTGTGCCTTCTGTATCAGCTACAGCCGTTCGTGTCGGTGCGTGTGGACGTGGTGTGGCTCCCCTCGTCACACACGTCACAACCAGGCGTGCCAGCAACTGGCAGTGCGGATGTGATGGGTACTGGGCAGGTGGCGGCGCCACCATCATCTCAGAGTCACCGGGCTGCACGAGTTTCTGCAGAAACACGCGCCGCGCCAGCTCGTGACGCACCGGCGGCGTCGGCACATGTGGTGGGCACCCCGAGCCAGGAGTTGACGCCACAGCCCCCCACCCACAGCACCACACCTCAAGGGGTGGTTTCTCAAGCTGCAACGCCCCCCGTGGAGCATGGTGCTGTGCCTGAGGCGCGATCCGCTGTGGCGCAGCCGACGCAGGGGCTGTTGTCACCTGCCCACAACGTCCGCGTGGACTGGCCTTTTGGAGGGCCTTCCCAGCTTGTTCTTACGTCTGACCAGATTGTGGCCCAAGTGAGCGTGCCCGATGCATTGCAGCAGCACCCACTTTGTGTGTGTGCTTGGCTGACATCAGCAACGTAAGTTTGCCGGGATGGTGGTGCGGCGTGGGTGTGGCAGGGAGTGTCTTACGTGCAAACAACTATGGACAGCCACCCTGTGGGCGGTGGACTTTGCGATGTCACTGAAGAAGCGTCCACTTTCATCCGTTTGGTGGGCTTACGTGCGGGAAATGTCACGCTGCACGTTGTGGCCGGAAGGCACCCTGAGTTGTCGCCAGAGACGTGTGTGGCGGCGCTCCGACGGCATGGAACGGACTCGCGGTTTACTGGTGCCGTGGTGGTGAATGTGGCAGCGTGTGGACCACCTGAGTGCGTCGACTATGAGGTTGGTGACAATGGCGATGGTGGGGTTGCGTGCTGGTGCGTTGGTGTTGGTGTTCGGTGTGTATGTGACGTGATCGTGTGCGTGCACCAGCCCGTGGGTCACGAGGTGGTGTTGGATGCCCATGATGTGGCGCCTCCATCCCGAGAATCTGTCATTGCGCGGGTCATCGCCCCTTGCTATGGGTGCGACCTACGACCAGAGGAGAGGACGCACATCATGGCAGAGGTAACAGGGGATGCATCGCTGTGGCACCGACTGTGCTTTTTCCTCCTACGCCGAGAGGGACGGTACATCACGTCCCATTTGGCGGGTGCCACGTCGATCGGGTGCCTTGACCCCCACACCACCAGCGGCGTGTTTGATGGGTTTGAACCTGGGCAGCACGCGTTTCTGTTGTACGCGCAAGACGAAGCGGGTCAATCAGTGTCTCACACCGCCGTGATGCCATGGCGCGTCATGTCGTACGTCGGAGTGTGTGTGTGTGTGTGTGTGCGCGCGCGCGTGTGTATGCATGGATGGTTCTCTGCGGCCGTGTAGGTGTGCAGCGGCTGACGCACGTAACATCATTCTGTTGGGTGTGCGGGGTGCATGTTCACCCAGGAACATCGCTGACGTGAGCCTTGCTGATGTGGACTTGGCGGCTGTGGCTGAAGAGGCGATATCCACAAGCCCAAGGCTGATGCGTGTCATGCATGGCGTTGAATGGCCGCGGCTGCGTTGCCCCTTGACGTTTTTGGTGTTGTTGATTGGAGTCCCCCACCCGAAAAACAAGAACTTGGTGGTATTTGAGCACATTGCGGAGGGGTTAGTGAAGGTAAGGAACGACGGTTGCAGCCGTGCGCTGATGGTGCGATGTGGTTGGTGCCACACGCGCTGACACGTCGCTCGTGTGTTGCGTGCAGGGCATGCGCGACTTGGGACTAGAGGTGGAGTTACACGTGTGCCCCGACATGCGGCAGTGCACAGGGGAGCCGCTATCAAAAGTCAACGCCCAGGTTATTGTGCTGGGTACGAACGCGGTGCATCTGTTTTACTTTCTCAACACCACAGTGCCTGCTGCGATGGGCAACGATATTCTTCCACCAAGTGCGGGTACGACGACGCGAGTGCCGGCTTGATGTTGCGCACACCCCTCCCACACTTATGCGTACGTGTTTCGTGCGCCCTCGGAACAGTGCTCTACAACTTCGAGTACATCACACATCGCGAAGTGCTTGGCAAGCACAAGCAAGCATGGACGGATCCTGGCTTCCTTGACGTCCATCGCAAGTATCGCGTCTGGGAGTACAGCGTGTGCGTATAGTTTGTGTTGAACCTGCACAATGTGGACGGAACCAGACTCACGCATTGTCGGCTCCACACTGCGTGTTCGTTCTGTTCTCCACGGGTTGGTTGGTTTGTGGTGCACGGCAGTGCCAACGCCTACACCTGGCAAGAGGAGTTTGGGATCGCGACAGAGCTGGTGCGAGTCGGTCATGCACCCGGCGTTCTTGAGGTGGCACAGGTTGCAGAGGAAGACAAAGACATCGGTGTTCTCTTTTTCGGTACGTTTGGTTGTTGTGATATCTTCCCAATCCTTTCAATGACACCACCACACTGACAGGTACTGGCAACGAATATCGCGGTCCAATTCTTGATGCACTACGCGATGCCAACATTCCGCTGACCATGGCGTTTGGCATGTTTGGCACCGAGCTCTACGAAACCGTCAATCGTGCCAAAATTGTGCTGAACCTGCGTTCATTTGGGTACCATGACGAATTCAAGATGTCCCGACTCATGGTATTGTTTGCCAACGAAGCGTACGTTCGGCGCTGTTGTCCTTGCTCCCCGCCCATCCCCACCATTTTTTTGTGTGTCACATCACGTTCGTGTGCGTGGAAATCACGTGGTGCCATGTATCCCGGGTTGTATTGTGCCAGATTTGTCGTGTCGGAAGACATGGGTGTACCAGGGGATATCGACTACTACCGCCCTGGAATGGTGAATGTGCCCAAAGAGCAGCTGGCGGATACGCTGTGGTACGGTGGGGTCGGGATGTGTGTGCTTTGCCAGGGCTCTTCTCCTCATTGCTCCCATCGCTCACAGGTACTACCTCAAGCACCCACAGGAACGCCGGCGAATTGCGGCAATTGGCAAGCAACTGTTCCGCGAACGTTCCCAAGCTGAAGAAGTGAGACCAGCCGTGCAGCGGCTGATGCGAGAGGCAGGTTGTGATGACACATTGCCACAGTCACAGTGAACCATGCCATGTGACTGATGCCAAGACCAACAGTGTTGTCCATATTTCGTTGCGTTCGGCTCCCCCCCCCCCCCCGGACGTCGTGTTCGGTACACGGAACACGACACATGATGGGCGGTAGCTACGCCGTGCACGTCACATCACATGCACGGACCAGAGAAGAAAGAAAGATGGAATTACGTACTCTTCCAAACTCATACGACACGAACAAGCACACGACACTCCTTCCCTCCACAAACCACCACTTATCTCGGCGTGTGTTGCGAAGAATGGACCAGCGAACGGTGGGATGCAACGGACAGGGCAGGTCTGACACCATGCAGCAGCGGGTCAAACCTCTGCGTCGGCACAGCGCGACCATGTGGAACTGGATGCTCCGCCACACTTCCGCCAGTCACACCACCAGACGGAGGGACGAGGGAGGCTGTGTGCGGTTGTGCGTGTGACTGAAACTGGGGGGGAGGCCAGTGGTGGGATGGGGGGTGAGCAGGAACCGCTGCCACCCTTTGTGGGGGGGCATGTAGCACTGGTGGCTGTGAGTTGGGCACGGGGGCCACGCGCAGCACTCGTTCGCTCTCCTGCCGCGTCCGAAGACACACCATCACATGCGCGTACACACATGCACATACGCACACACACACATGAGGCTACGAGCCACAATATCACAATGTACAACAGCACAACCACGCGTTCGTGAACTCACCTGACGAAGGGCTACGCTGCGCCTCACCAGGTTGTCAATGCGGGCGGCAAGGTTGGACGCAGGTGCCGTGGCTGAGGTGCGCGACAGCGCTGCTGGAGAGGCCCCACCGACGACGTAACGTGGGGTCGAGCCAGCAAGTGAGCCACGGGAACCGCGGGAGCCAAGCGAGCCAGGCGGTGCGGGGGCATACGTGTGACGGCCCGCGACACTCGACGGGGAAACGTGACTCGTAGACAGCGACACCGGCATCGATGGTGACAGCGACGCTGACGACGATGACGGTGGTGGTGCCATCGCTGGTTGCTTGCCTCGCATGGGGAGAGCAGGGGGTGCATACAGGGACCCCAGAACGGGGCCTGCCGTCGAAGTGGGGGCACGTGTCGCCGCCGCCGCCGCAGCAGTAGGGGCCGGGGCTGCGGCGGGGTGGTGTTGGTGCCTCACAGCGTCCGCCACCGCCACCAGTGGTGCAGCCCACGGCAGCGTCGCCAACGCACCCGTGGGGTCCGCGTACGGAGACAGAGACACAGCGGCCACGGATGTGGCAGGGTGTGGCGGCGGCGGCGTGGTGGTGGTGGTGGTGGTGGTGGTGCTGACGGGCGTGGGCGCGCCGCCACCAAGGTGGTGCGGGGCGTAGTCATCGCCATCACGGCGAGGCGGGCGCCACGCTTCCAGCTCCCTGTCGCGCAACTCTGCCAACAGCTGCGGCGTGCTTGGCGGGGTGGTTGCCGTCATCGACGCGAGGGGCGAGGGCGAACCACCGGCGCTGGGCGGTTGCTGGGAAGGACGAGGATGAGCCGGCGGCGGCGGTGTCACCATGCCACCACGGTGAGGCTGCGGGTGCGGCCGAGGAGGTGTGTGCATGTGGTGGGCAGACGGGGTGACGTGTGTGTGCGGTGGAGGCACCACGACCGAGGCAGCCGCTCGGGCGGACGATGACGAGTGCCCAGCCGGCGCGCCGTGATGCAAGGGCGGCGTGGCAAACGACGAGGAGGGAGGTGAGGATGAAACAACACGGCGAGGCGGCGTGACCGCGACGGTGCGCATCTGCAGCGAGCCACTAGCACTGGGGATGTGGTTTGAGCCGGAGCCGGGATCAGGACCACCACCACCACCACCACCACCACCACCACCACCACCACTGGCACTGGCACTGGCACTGCCGCTCGGGCTAGCGCTAGGCCTGAGCGTGTGTGTGGTGCCTCTGCCTCTGACGCCGGTGTTGGGGCTTGGAGTGGGTTGAGGTGCACGGTGCAGCCGCAGGGGTTCACGTGGCAGGCGCGCGCGTCGAGGTGGTCCACTCTGTGCCGCCACCTCACCACCGAACTCCAGCTCCACCACCGGCAGTGCGTCGTCATCCGGACCTGCCATGTTCAGGCCACCACGGATGCCGCTGCCACCCCCTCCGTTCCCACCTCGACGACGACGGTCATCACCGCTGCTACCACCTGCACCGGCACCGGCACCGGCACCGGCACCGGCACCGACACCGACACCGGCACCGCTCCCTCGGGCACCGGCACTGCTCCCTTGGGCACGCTGTACGCCCACAGCTGAAGGAGCAGCGGCCTGTTGGCCATGGGCGTCGGGCGGGGGCGTGGTGGAGTGGTGGGGCGAAGCATGCTGCCCGGAGTGGCGCACGCGTGACGCCCTCTCCACACCCATGCCGGTACTCCCGGGTGTCCACGGCTCATGCTTTCGCATGCGTCGCTGACGGTGAGACCGCATGCCCGAGGCAGGTGAAGGTGTGGCAAGCCCACCCCCAGTAACAGCACCCGGAGTGGTGGTGGTTGTGGAGGAGGTGGTGGTGGTGGTGGCCACTTGCATGCTGCGACCGTCAGGCTGGGGAACACGCCAGGATTCTGCAGCACCACCACGGCCAGCGCCGTCGTGCTCGTGATGGACGCCACGGATAGGTGTGTGGTGGTTGTGGTCGTGGTTGAGGTTGTTGTTGTGGTGGTTGTGGTGTGTGGAGTGGGTGTGCTGGGTAGACGTGCCGTGACGGCGACGGTCGCGTGGAGGGCTGCCACCCATCGAGCCATTCGCCTGACTACCGACACCACGACCACGACCGCGAGCACCACTGAAGGTTGCACCCGCACGTGCGTCACCAGTGTGTTGACGCACTTCTTGGCGAGACGATTGTCGGGGCGCAGAAGAGGGCCCAAAGCCATGCTCACGCTCACGCTCATGCTCATGCTCATGCTCATGCTCACGCCCATGCCCATGACCACGGTGGTCATACCCCAGCGGACCTTGGCGCAGTGACCGTGGCCGCACAGGGGCAGTACCCGAATCGGAGTCCTGACCCACGGCACCCGTGCTGTCGTGTGATCCAGAGCCTTGGGACGCGTGGTGGCGTCGCCGAGGAGGAGTGCTCACGGCGGCAGCACTAGCAGCGGCAACCATAGCCGGCGGCGAACCAGTGGCGGCGCCCGGTGTCATGTCTGACGACCACGACGACGAGGTGTCTGATGCTGGCACGCCACGAGCGCCGTAGCCGCGGCGCGGCGCGTGCCGCATGTGAGCGCCATCGCCCGACGCGGACGCTTGGGCAACAGCCAGAACGCGCTCACCACCGGTGCTGGCACCAGTCGTGGCGCGGCTGTGACTGCGACCCCGACCCGGCACGTGCTGAGACCGTGGCGGCGACGCACTTGCCTGTTGGGCACGGCCGCTGTGGGGCAAACCTGGGCCGAAGGCGGCACCAGCACTCATGGGCTCACGTACCGGGGCTCCGGGACTTGTGAGTGCATGCACCGGGGGTGGAGACGGTGACGATGACGCGCTACGGTGCTGTGGGTGGCGCGCGTGCCGGGCGTGAGTGTGGGTGGGTGACAAGCGCGGCGGCTGGACAGGCTGGGGGCGTGTGCCATTCATCGTCGATCGGGCATGCATGCTGGGGCTACCACCGGGTGATTGACGCCGCTGTTGCGTCTGTTGAAACTCCATCGGACCTTCTTGGGGTTGTCGGCGCTGCCCTTGTCCGTGTGCCTGGTACCGCTGGCGTGCGGAGGGCTGCTGTGGGCGAGAGGGAACGGGCGAACCCATCATGAGCTGGTCTTCATCCCCACCCCCTACTGCGCTGGTATTCACATCATTCTCCAGCGACTGATGGAGGGGTTGCGGGGCGTCGTACATGGTGCCGTCAAGCGGCAGCCACTGTGCCTCGCGGGGGTCAGATGACGAGGACTGCCGGTTGGCACCCTCAACTTCGCCGGTGTACGCTGCCCCATCCCCATCCTCATCCTCCCTCTCATCGGCGGCAGTGGGTGCGCCGTTGGCGCTCCCGTTGGATGCGCTGCCGGAACTCGAAGAAGACGACACGGGGCTGACGCAACTGACGTCCACCCCCACCTCTTCTCCGTCCAGCCCACCGAAGCCTTCCAAACCAATGCCAAGCTCCACAGTGTCGTCACCATCACCGTCACCGGCGCCATCGCCATCGCCATGGCCAACGACCACCCCGTCTGCTGCGTCACCCCTGCCACGGTGGAAGCTTCCCGCGTCAGCGTTCTGGTCCTGGTCTGTGTCACCTCCTGACGAATCCAGCGTGCCAAACAGGGACAACCCAGCGCCCGTTCCACTGTCCATGCGACGTCGGTGTCGAGGGGGAGATGCCACGGGTACCACCACGCTGGTGTCCTCTTCCATTGACGCGGCTTCGGCGGCGGGTGCTGGAGCAGACATGGACGGCGGTTGGTGGGTCCAATGCTGGGACCGAGGCGACTGGTGGTAGGTGGGTTGCGGCGGCGGCACCTGTTGGGCTTCAGCGCTGTGAGCATCACTAGAAAGCGGCTGCGCCACTCGTCGCAGCTCTCCACCAGCCGCACTTGGCTCACCCGCGGCGGACATGTGGGTTGCATGGAGCTGCGGGGGCGGCGGTGGCAAGAACGCGGGTTGTACCTCGTGTGCCGGCCTGCCCGTGTCGGCGGTACCAACACCGTGAGCACCAACACCCGCATCCACACCCACACCCACACCCACACCATCAACATCACCATCCACGCCGCCACCATCACCATCACCAACGCCGTGACCGCCGCTCACAACAACGGGCGCTGGTCCAAGCGGTGGCAAGGCACCGCGATTCCTGCGGCTAGTGGCGGGCGCAGAGCGTGGCCGGCGTCGCTTCCGCCGGTCCGACCCGGTTTGGGGACTACCCGCAACCACGACACTACCGCCGGCCTGTACACCGCCCTGTGGTGGGGGTGGCGACGAGGCGTTACTGCTGCGAGACCTCAGGTCGTCGGTGACCTCTGACACGAGCGTCATGCTGTCCCGATCCAGCTCGCTGTCTAGTGTGGTGGCGGTGAGGGAACTAATCGGTGAGTGGGCGCCACGAGACCGGGACAGCTGTGTGTCCGAATCAGAGTACTCCACAGAGTGTGAAAGCGGCGAGTACTCACGCCTGTCCACACCTCGCAATGCAAGCACGCCGCACACACACACACACACACACACACACA
>Ga0213833_1002350_pt1 | contig 12247 bp, 7 predicted proteins | sample SWATP21_FD_160575 | JGI IMG/M metagenome (GOLD analysis project Ga0213833, IMG submission 160575) | Coastal seawater microbial communities from Marineland, Florida, United States - SWA TP2 #1 | ecosystem: Environmental > Aquatic > Marine > Coastal | place: USA: Florida | collected 2016-08-14
TGCCATGATTTGTTGCTGTAGATCATTATATACGCTAATCGTTGTGGCTTCGTTGGTGTTCCCATCAAGAAGCACTTGAAATTGGCCTGTGCCTGGATTAGGATATACTGAGAGCTTATGCTTATCCTCAGAATTGTCATCAATGCCCGTCCAGTTAGGATCAACAAAGAAGAATCCCCCTGTTGTAGCGTCGGATCTTACCACAAAGCAATTGCTTCCTGACCCGCCTGATGTATTTGTTAATATTGGTATATCGCCATTAGTCATGTCCATAGTGCCCAGGTAATGGCCCGTAGTAAACACATTACTCTGGGTACTGACAGCTAACCTTGATACCTCCTGTAAATCGCCTTTGGCATTGAGGTTCCATTGTGGTACTCCTGCAGTGCTTATTGATACCTGATAGGCATTCACTGGCCCGTTGCCATTATAGGTGAGGCTGCTTGTTAAAGCTGAATTGGCAAAATATAGATTGAAGTTGTAATCGTGATGTCCGCCAATTATCACATTTGAGCCATCAAAATTGATGTCCTTACCAAAAACACCATTGGTGCCAAAGGGTGATGATTGACTTGAGTAAACCAGCCATGAGCCAGCGCCCCATACTGCATTCGGATCAACCCTGGCAGCAAACATTTCATTGGTTGGGTTGGCGCCTACTGTAGTTTGAGAAAACACGGGATCAACAAAGTAATCATCCAGTTTACCATTATTGAAAGTTCCTACAACGAGCGGGAATCCACTTTGGTCAATGTGCACCCCGTTAATCTCGGCATAGCTGCTTCCTCCATAAACACCACTTTTCGTCATTTTGGTAACAGTAGGTTGAGTAATCCCTGTTCCGTCATCAAGGAATAATAAAAAGCCATCCTGAATTGCCCCTACAGCTTTCGTGATTGTACCAGTGCCATTAAAAGAGAAGTTGCTTTCGTAGTTACCGGTCATATAAACGCGTTGATTGGCACCGGTACAAGCCAGATCAGTTCCGTATGATCCAAGGCTACCGGTTAAGAAATAGTAATTGGCGTTAGTGGCATCTGTTTTGTACAAAAATGCCTGCGCTCCAGAGCCGCCATAGGTTGTTCCCGTTACCAAAAGCTCTCCTTCTCCGTCTAAAGCAATGGCACTGACATCAAGCGAAGAAGAACCATTTTGATAATCATGTACCCATAGCACGTTTCCATTGGTCATGTCAAATGCAGCGACATACAAACCCGTGCCTCCACTCGGGCTCATTGAAATTTGCGAAAGGCCATTTGCGCTGGTAAACACATTATTTAGGCCGGTATAGGAACCGGTGATATAGGCAACGTTATTGGCTTCATCCAGAATAATACCCTTGCCCGTTGCCCCTGTGGTAGTTGAAGTTTCTTCAGAATATGCTACCCATTGCAGCCTGCCACAAAAATTGTATTTGGCCAAAAACATGGCTTCTCCCTGATTGGCCAGGCTTGATGGAATGGAGGTGTTTTCAAAATTGGTATATCCATCATAAGTTCCTACCACATACACGTTTTCGTTGGCATCTGTCGCTATGTCATTTCCTTCATCATGGTCAGCGTTGCTATGACTTGTATTGTGCCATGTGCCACAACAGAGCATGTCTTCATCAGTTGGGTCCGCGTTTGCGCTCATGGTAATGGGTGAGAAACCAAGTGTTCCATTCACCTGGCCATTTACCAAGGGTACCGGTGGGGTAGCCGGCAATTGTTGGGTGAGTGCACCTAACTCATGACAGCCTGAAGATCCGGTCCAGTCAGTACGTATAATATATATCTCATTGCCACCTGCCACGTTGAAACTTCCGGTAGTGGCCGTTAGCATATAACCACCGGTAGGTAATTCATGAAGTGGATTTCTTTGCCTTGTGCAAACATCATTGCCAGTTCCACCATATACCATTGACCATTGCAACACGCCACTTGCGTCTATCTTGATGAGGTAAACGTCAGATTGACCATGACCAAAACTCCAGGTATCTCCTACAATGGCAAAGCCACCGTCTGAAGTAGGTATAATACCCGTACCCTGATCATTTTGAGTACCTCCATAAACCACTGCTCCCACTACAGTAGCAGAATTGTCAAGCATAACGAACAGTACGTCCCTTTGGCCTGCTCCCACACTACTGGTATATCCGGTCACCACATAGCCACCGCTATATCGTGCAATTGAGTGAAACACTTCATCACCACCCAAACCATAGTCAAAAATCTGGGTAGAGATAAGGCCTCCTGATTGATCAAGTCTATAAATCACGCCATCCCAATTGCCGGCAGACGACCAACCTTGGCCAACTACCACGTACTCGTTATTAGTAGGGTGAATTTCTATACCATTGGCAATAGTGCTCACACCGGTATTAAGTGAAATAGTTTGTTGATTGGCCAATGTTGGATTTATACGACCTAGCGCAGAGTTTGCTCCTGATCGTCCGGCAAAGGCCAGGTTTCCATTAAAGTCTTCTATAAGGCTATGCCCGTAGTCAGCAATACCCGAATTGCTGTGAGCAATGGCTGCATCGTTCAACACAGCTCCGGTAGCCGGGTCTAGCTGCATAAGAAAAATGTCCTGACCATTGAATAGATCATCAGTTCCCAGCGTATATAGATCGCCATTTGGCAAGTAAAGTACATCTTCTATATAGCTGTAATTGTTAGTGGCGTCATTATAGCTCTGATACCAATTCTGAACGCCATTTGAATTGATGCTGAGGGCGAAAGAGTTTACAAGACTACCTGAATGCAGTTGATTACCGGTAATTACCCAATTATTGCCTGAGGGATCCGGCACTATTGAGGTGACAATATCATGGTATTGAGTGCCAATTACTTTTTGAAATTGGGCTAAGGAGTATTGTGTGGTAAATAGTGCCATTACCGCTAGTGCAAGCCTGAAATGTGACATGGATTTGATGTTTTGTGATTAGAGTGAGGTTTTGATGCTACCTGACCTATAATATCATAAATAGCTCTTCGAAGTACCGAAGGCCTGTCAAAGCATTAAAGCAATTATGATAGTCTGCACTGTTTGGTTACCATTTGGACAGCTTCAATGAGTATTTGGTAGTTTCTTCATCTTTCGTATTAAACCCTTGTTCGGCTTTTGTTTGGTCAGTTTAATGGGCCGGGCCTTATTTTCACAGAACTTATAAAGTCTTATTCATGCGAAACTTGCTGTTGACCCTTCTGATATGTACCCTGCACCCCATATTGGTATGGGCATGTGGTACTATTGATAGCCGTTACGAGCGGTATTCGAAAGCACAAACAGATGACGAACGGTTTACCGAGTTAAAGTTTATGTCGTGTGAGTCAATTGTTAAGACCTATCAGTTTACCCCTGAGCAAAGGCGTAAGATTATGGACTTCATAGAAGGTGCATTAATTCATGGCAACCAAATGGCCAAAATGAGAGATACGAGTGGTTACCAATGGAAGTCTATGTATTACAAAGACCTGGCTGTGAAGCTCTATGTGCAGTACCAGCAGTATCATAAGCCGGCCATTAAGCGACAATCAGAGATTTCCTGGTTGATAAGACAAGCCTATGGTTTAGAAAAACTGCAGATTGGTGATCTTGCGGAAGCCTTACCTGATGACCATTGGTTGAAACAGGATGCCGAACTCGGCAAGTCCAATGAAGATTATTCCAAAATTCTCAGAGAACATGTAAGGGCTCTGATAGGACGTTAAAGGAAATAACCCATTCAAGTCAACTCGTCTTATCATTACCCAATTGTGCTGAATATGGATTATCATTGAGCTTTTAACGCTAAGTAATGGCTGGCTCTTCATTCCTGAAAATCAGAACTGCTCTACTGGTGCTTATCACCCTGGCCTGCCTTGTGCTTGCCATGGTAGCGCATTCATTCTCAAGCAATAGCAGCCAATTAAAGGAAGACTATATTGAGCTCTCTTCAGTTAAATACGGCTTGTTTAATGTAGATGAATGGAAGAAAATAGTGACCGGCATTGTTTTGAAAAAGCTGGAAGACCTTGAGGTAACTGACCAGAATGAGAGTGAAATAAGGATGAAGCTTACTGAGCTCATTGAAAGAATTCTTAACCGGGCAGAGGAGGATTATACTGAAGCCAATAGAAGAAGCTGGAAAGTATACCGTAACTGGGGAAACTCCCTCTTTGGTATCTTTAAACATTTGCGTGAAGAAATCCCACAGATGGTTGATGAAATCATCAGATTCATCAAGGTAAAGGAAAACAGAGAGCAACTAGGTGGTTTTATCTCAGACAGAATTGATCAACTGGCTGACAGTACTTTCTCTGAAATGGATTACACCCTCAGAGACGTTATTATTGAGAGATATGGCTACACCGATCATGGCGCTACACTCATTGGTTTGAAGCTTCAACTGGAACATCAGAAAAAGTCTGAAAGGGGCTTACAGTTTACCATTATGGGTTTGACCGGCCTGGTAATAGTGCTCCTTATATCAAGGATAAAAATGAACAAATGGGAGGTTTTAACCACCGTAATACTTGCAAGCATAGTATTAACCCTGGGTTTAAGCACACCTATGATAGATATTGACGCCCGAATCTCTTCTTTGAGCTTCATGCTTTTGGGTGAACACGTGGAATTTTCTGATCAGGTGTTGTTTTACAAAAGCAAAAGCATTATTGAGGTAGTGCAGCTCATGCTTATTCAAGGCAAGCCCGAAGTAGTGTTGGTTGGAATCCTCGTTTTGAGTTTTAGTGTTTTGTTTCCCCTATCAAAACTTGTGGCTACAGTATTCTATGTGTTTAAGGAAAGGTGGAGGAACACGGCAACGATGAGGTTTCTGGTATTTAAAACAGGCAAATGGTCAATGGCAGATGTTATGGTAGTTGCTATATTTATGGCCTACATAGGGTTTAGCGGGATTATTGGCGAACAGCTGAGACAACTGGAACAGGTTGTAAAAAACGTTGACATTCTCACCACCAACTACTCTACCTTACGTCCCGGCTTTTTCTTCTTTACCATCTTTGCCACGATGGGCATATTAATTGCCACCAAGGCAAAAAGGTTATTCCAGCCTATGGAATCAGTGTGAGTTTCAGTCTCACTGAGAATTGTCCCTTTAATACATCTTGCAAGCCATGCAAGAAATCCCCAGCCGTCACTTTTGATTGAAATAGGGTTTAGGAGTTCCAGCCCCACCAGTATATTGTTTTGTCCTAATTCACAGATTCAACGGCCACTAGAACATTACTTTTCAATCACTCCCATCTTCTCCATGAGGTAGCTTGCATTAAGATTTTGACAAACTCCTTCGCGCAGCTTGTAGTCAAAAACGAGTTCACCATTTTCATTTTCAACCTCAAATGAGCGGTTCAGTATTTTACCGGGATGCTCATCAGCCAGTGAAGCGAGCGTAATATCATGACTGGCAACAATTCCACTGGTTTTTAGACTAAGCAATTGTTTTATTAAGCCAATGGAGCCTTTGTGTTTGTCATTTGAGTTGGTACCTCTCAATATCTCGTCAAGCAACACAAAAATTTCCCTTCCATTTTTAATGGTATCAATAATGAATTTGAGCCTTTTCAATTCAGCAAAAAAGTAAGATTCACTTTCCTGTAGCGAATCATTGATACGCATGCTGGTATAAACCGGAATGGATTTGAACGAAAAGCTTCTCGCACAAACGGGCAGGCCAATATGCGCCATTATCAGATTGAGCCCAACAGTTCTCAGAAAAGTGCTTTTACCGCTCATGTTGGCTCCTGAGAGCAAAACCAATTGTCCTGAAGCATTCAGCCTGAAATCGTTTGACACACAGGTTTCCTCTGGTAAAAAAGGATGACCCATTGCCCGAGCCGAAATAGCCAGCTCTTGTGTAAGCTCAGGCCAACAATACTCAGGATGGTTGTGGGTATAATTGGCCAGGCTATTGAAAGCCTCAAAGCGGGCTATAACCTGCACCCAGGTTTCCAAACGATTGGCATTTTGCTTCTTCCATTCTTCTATCTTTAGTACATAGCGCAGGTCCCACAGAAAAACACCATTCAGAATGATGCCCATGAGCATATTCAATCTTGAGTCGAGCAGGCCTATGAGCCTTCCAAACTTCCTGATAGCTTCGCTACCTCCTTTGGCTTGTTGCTGTAGTTCAAGCAACTCAGAATGATCAAAACCCTCCTTGAGTGAAAGTTGGAGCAGGTTGGCATAAGCATCAAGCTCATTTTGCTTTTTACTCAGTTGGCCATGAAAGCGATTAATGCGCTTAAGGTCTTTGCCTACAAAGGTTAGTTGCGCAAAAAAGTAAACTATTGGCAATGTTGATGTTATTACACCAAAAGCATATAACCCCAATAACAAAAAGAAAACCACGGGTGAAATCACTAACAGAGGTTTGTTGTAAGACTGATTGGCAAACTCCAGAGGTTGGCTAATCCATGATTTGAGCCCGGAGTATCCACTTTCACCTCTTTGCAATAAACCCTCGGCCTGAAAGTTTTGCCTCCAATCAACCTTGGTGGCCAGTTCTTGCAGCAGCTTCTGCCTTTCGGGTATTGCTGATAAATCCGGTTGCGTAATACTGCTTGCCAGATGATCAGCTCCTTCCTGTGTGGTAGACCTGGAAAGCCTTTGGTAAAGTGATCCTGCACCAAAAAGGTCAAGGTCAAAGGCATTGGGGTGGTCAAAATTGAGGTAGCTTCTCCCTATATCATTGAAGCTGTGATCGCCAGTCAGAGCCTTTAGTTCATTTTGGTTTATCTCAATCAAATACCTGGCCCTTTTAATATCCTTTTTCATTACCAGGTGTCTTTTTACCAGAAAGGCAAAAAACACCGCCAGAGCCAAAGCCACCAGGCCTGAAATGAGATAGCTTTCAAACCGAAAAATTGAATAAACCGCCACACCCAAGGCCAGGAGATTTAAGATTCTAACCGTTGCCAGTTGAGCAAACCCTTTTCGTTGCTTACTTAAATGATTCTCAAATTGCCGAACACGCTCTTCATAGAGAGCCATTAGGTTATTCTTCATTGAAGATCTTATCAATTTTTGATTGGGCGTTTTCAGAGATATTACGATGCAGGAAGTCTTTTACTTCATCAAAATTCTCCTTACTTGCTGTTTGGTCTACACCGCCACCATAGAGTATAGATATCTGATCACAGATAGTAGTTAATGTCTCCAGGATGTGAGATGTCACTATGATGGTTTTGCCCTGTTCTTTAAGCTTTTGAATAATCAGTTTAATCTTTTCATTACTCTCAAGATCAACTCCATTAAAGGGTTCATCAAGCATGAGAATAGGCTTATCAAGTCCGATAACTCCCATCAGGGCCAGCTTTTTCTTCATTCCGGTTGAGTATTCATCAACCAGCTTGTTTAAGGGAAGCTCGAATAAGGCATTCCATTGCTCAGGGTTAAACTTTGGGTTTGAGAGCTTGAAAATGTTCAGGTACTCCCCCCCTTTCATTTTGGGGTAAAAGAAATTCTCAGTTTCAAGAAAACCTATGGTTGCGGGTCTTACCGTCTCTCGCTTCCAAACTATACTGCCTGTATCAGGTTTCTTCGAACCAAAAATAGTTCGCAGCAAGGTAGTTTTCCCAGCACCATTCATACCTACCAAACCGTTGATTGACTCTTCTGCAAAGTCAAGATTGAGATCATGAAGTACATGATTCTTTCTGTATGAAACATTGAGGTTTCGTATCTCCATTCAGGCAAAGTATTGAGACAGGTTCTTAACTGATTTTCGATAGTTGATAAAGGCCATGATAATTGGCACCGGCATAAGGAAAGGAATCAGAAAAAAGGCCAACATCAACCCCTGAAGCACATTATTGTTGTCAAAACGTTCGCCAGGCTCATAGGCCGCATACTTGAACAGTATGGCATTTGCACTGGCAAAAAAGGCAATAATGAGCACATAGGCCAGTACATACCACAACTCTGGATGAAAGACCAGGTCCAGTATCACCAGTGGACAGATCATGGTATAAAAAAGAAAAAGATGCCCTTTGATTTTTCCTAACAGCAAGCCTGATGAACTTTGTGCATTGGCTACCAACAACTCTTTTGACTCACCAAACAAGTAAAACACTGATGTATTAAGTGTAAGAAAGAAAATGATAATTGGCACAGCTCCAGGCAAAAAAGAGAGTCCGGCACCCAGCAAGAAAAGAAAGATTACAGCCAGGCCATACTGACGCAGTCCAGTGCGCCATTCAAAAAAGCGAAAGGGCAAGAAATCGCCAATACCAATAAATAAATTGTCAAGATTGAACATGGCCCTCTTTGTATGAGGAATAACCAGAGCAAAAGCCAGCAATATACCTGCAAACGACCATTCCTGTAACCATAAATAGACTATGAAAAGTGGTAACGATAAAAACAGAAACAGGCTTGTATACAGCCTGACGCCGTTGATACCAGAGTTTTTGAGCAATAGTTGATCCTTTCGCCTCATCTGTATGGTTTGCATTAAGGGTATCAGAACCAAACCGAGGTAACTGTTACCTGCCATGAACTGCATGGAGGCAAACCTCATTGCCATTACAAACAACACCAATACCAATATGATACGGACAAAACCGAGCTCTGCTACAAAACGCATCCAACGCTTTGCATGCAGCTTCAGGAAAAATAAAAAGGCTTTCAACGTTCGCGAAATAACGTATTCGCCACTTATTAAATTACGCACTTGTTGATTAACGGTTTAAAACCACAATTGAGATCGCACCTTGAACCTACTTTTGCACCATGCAAAAGGCGGTATTTATAGTTGGTTATTGGAACTCAGGAACTACACTATTGGTAGATGTGCTCAGAAAGCATCCTGAGTTTGCTTTTAAACGGGCTCGCTTTAAACCAAACCTGGAAGACCGCACCATCATCAAGATTCTCAGAAAGTTTGGTGCCGGGTTCATTGAACTGAACAACTACTACCGTGAAATCAATCAAAACGGTTTTGAAAACTACAGAGAGCCCGATTTTTCTCGGGATGACAAGGAGCGATTCATCAAAATTTTCAATAGAAAATACGGCGTGGGCGAAAAAAAGATCTTGTTGCTAAAAAATCCCTGGCTGTGGTTTATGCACGACTTCATTAATAGTCATTTTCTTGATTGGGGCATCAAGAAAATAGTGATTATTAGAGATGGGGCCATGCAGACCGCTTCTAAAGACTACTGGTTAAGGGCAGATGATCCTGAGCGTATGTTGATGGCACGTGCAAAGTTTTGGGTTCGCTCAATGGAGTATTATTTTGACCATTGGCATAATGATCCCAACACACATACAATTCGCTATGAGAACCTCTGCTATGCTCCCAGGGAAACACTTATGGAGCTTTGTGACTTTATGGAGCTTGATTTTACAGCTATTGCACAACATACCCCACCTCTATTAGAAAACCGTCGTGACAAATGGGAGGCGCTTGACAGAACACTGCGCTATCAGGTAACTGAGATTACGGGAGACATGCAGCACAGAGTAGATGAGTTGTTTCCGGTTCGCTAGTCATCACCAGGCATAATTATCGCATTAATAGCAATTGGCTCTAGATTTGACACTGAAATGTGGTGTAAATGAGCAAGGACTATAAAGCTGTTTTAGTGGATGATGAGGCCAACTCTCGAAGCAATCTTTCTAGCTTAATTAGTGAATTTTGCCCTGAAATAGAAGTAGTTGACGTTTTTGAAAGTGGAGATGATGCTCTTAATTATTTACTTCGCCATAGGGTTGACCTCATTTTTCTTGATATCCATATGCCTAAAATGTCGGGCTTTGAGTTGCTTGAGAACATGGGCAAACACAATTCAAAAATTATTATCGTTAGTGCTTATGACAGTTATGGTATTGACGCTGTTAAGGCAAGCGCATATGACTATTTGCTCAAACCTGTTGGCATTTCAGATTTGAGAAAGCTCATTGACCGGCTGAGTGATGACGCTCCAACCATAGTGCGGACTGTTGGAAGCACAGAAAGAGATTACAGAATATCGGTACCACTAAGTCATGGTTTCAAAATTGTTGACTGGAGGACTATTGTAAGAGTTGAATCAGACAATTCATACACACAAATGATATTGATTGACGGAACCAGGCAATTGATAACCCGCAACATGAAAGACTTTGAACGCACCTTGAGCGAAAATGGCTTTTACAGGGTACATAACAAACACCTCATCAACCTACAGCATCTTGAAGAGTACAGCCATATTGATGGTGGCATGGTAATAATGGTAAATGGAGATGAAATACCGATCTCAAGGAGAAAGCTGAAGGAGTTTAAGGATGTGCTTAAAAGTAAATACGACAAGTTATCCTGATGAAGTGGTTGGTCTGCGCCATATTATTTGTCACGCTATCCCAGAATTGCATAGCGCAGCTCAGGCATATTTCAATTGGCCTGGAGCGAGGTTTGCCTAGTCGCTCAGTATACGGTATTTGCCAGGATACCGATGGTCGTATTTGGCTGGGTACGGATAATGGTGTTGCCTATTTGCAAGGAGGTGTTATCAAAAAGCTTGAGCATCCTGGTTTGCCCAAAGTAGTACAAAGGGTCTTCGCTGCACCTGACAGTGGGGTGTTTATTGTAGGTAACAATCCCTCCGGCATATATAAAGTCTATTCAAATGGAGAATCTGTTGCACTACCAAGTGCTGACTCTCTGCGCTTTACGGGCCTTCTCATAGCTTTCTCGGCGTCTGAAAAGGCTATATACTATTCAAACTGGCAATATCTTTTTAAGTCCACCTTAGATAGATGTGATACTTTATGCAAGCTAAAGGGGTCTGAATTAAACAGTATAGAATCCAGTAGCATTTTTCCTGTGTTCATCAATACAAAATCGGGCCTGTATACCTGGAAGAATGACACACTCCGTCAGGTTCATAGCCAGCCCAGTGAAACCACATGCGAATTAGGAAATGGCATCTCAAGAAGTATATCGGCATCAACAATTCACGACTATTCTTCAAATGAAAAGGGAACAAAAACAACGAAAGTTAATTGGCAAATCCTACCACGCCATGCCGCATGGGATGGTACCAAAGCCTGGTTTACAGGCCATGGTCAGGGGCTCTATTGCCTACAGTCAGATTCACTGTACTGCTTATCAGATGAACTCTTATTACCACATACGGACTTCACATACATCTTTGCAGATAGTGATCAAAACCTATGGTGTGGTACAAATGGTAAGGGCATTGTGCTTCTACCCCATCATGAAAACTTCACCAACATACACGCATCAACGGGCCTAACTGATAATTTCATTGCCGCCATTATTGCCACTCCTTACAACCGGGTTTTGGTAGCTACCAAAACGGGGCTTCATGAAGTATTTAACAAGACTGTTTCCCACATCAAGCCTGCTGACAAATATGATCTATGGATTAATCCTGCCACTATCAATTCGGTAATCTACTCTTCTAATGACAAAATTATTGGTACAGTTGATCAGGGTCTGAAAGCCAAGTATGCTCTTAACTCTCAATATGGCTACAGTGTTCACACATCTGCTTCGTTTCTACTCGATTCATTTGTAGTATACGGCGGTTGGGGCAATCTCAAAGTGGCAGATGCTGATAAAATTGATAAACAACCCGTGCAAAATTTAAACACAAGTTCACTGAAGTTTGGCAGAATTACAGGTTTTGCCAAGGTTCATGAAGGGCTTTTGATATCTGCCGATGGCGGGATGTTTCTATTGGACAATTCTTTTGAATTGCATCAGATGAATTGTCCGGATGAACCCACTGGATACTTTGTGGGGGTAGTAAATATTAATGGCAACTGGTGGGCCAGTTCTACCAGTGCCCTCTATTCATGGTCTGGAGGCATTTGGACTCCATTTAGTCTGGAAGTAGGTGCCATGCACACCACCATCACTGATATTGAGGCCGATCCTTTTGAACGGTTATGGCTCGCCACAGAACAAGGACTCATATGTGTTGAAGACAGCTTTATGACCAGCATTTCAGAGGTAAATGGACTGGTGGCCAATGACATTAATCTACTAGAATATAATCCTGACGATACCAGCCTTTGGATTGGAACGGAATACGGACTCTCAATTCTCGATATACAGGAAACTAACCTTGGCAAAACCTTCAATTACAGGCCGTCAATTGAAAGCCTCATAAGCAATGGTCAATCGTTTTCAACGCGTGGGCAATTTGAGTTGAGCAGTTCACAAAACAGTTTTAGCATTAATACAGCTCTTACCAACTATTTTGGCTTTGCCAAGCCCGAATACAGGTATAAACTGAAAGGAACAGGAAGC
>Ga0213833_1002352_pt1 | contig 12242 bp, 11 predicted proteins | sample SWATP21_FD_160575 | JGI IMG/M metagenome (GOLD analysis project Ga0213833, IMG submission 160575) | Coastal seawater microbial communities from Marineland, Florida, United States - SWA TP2 #1 | ecosystem: Environmental > Aquatic > Marine > Coastal | place: USA: Florida | collected 2016-08-14
GTGCTGGTGCTGGTGTTGGTGCTGGTGCTGGTGTTGGTGCTGGTGCTGGTGCTGGTGCTGGTGCTGGTGCTGGTGCTGGTGCTGGTGCTGGTGCTGGTGTTGGTGTCGAACGTGGTGAAACGGATACCGGGCAAGGGTCCGAGGCTCGCACCTCCACCGATCACGGTGACGACTCCAAGGGCGATGACTCCGCTGCTGCCACAGCGGAAGAAGGCAGCTCAAAGCACGACGCAGGACGCGGCGTCGGTGTCGATGAGGGCAGCCGCCGAAGCAGCCACGTTCCAGGCTTCATTGACAGCGGTGAAGGTGAGACTCCAGACGAGCCGCCGGCACCCACACCACGGGACGAGTTTGCTTCGGACAGCGACGACGACGATTTGACACGCCAAGTCAAACGCCTGCAGCGCGAGCGTCGCGCGCTGGAGGCAGAACGTGCCGCCTTTGAACTGGAGCGCCGCCGCCAAGAGCGGTTGAAGGTGGACACCCTGACGTCGGGTGACGCCATGGCGTTGCTACCGCCCCCGGAGCTTGCTTCGTCCTTGAAGCGGCGACCCGGCTCGGCTCCCTCTGGCGGCGCGCGTCGCATCGCAAAGTACGGCGTGTTCCCTGCGGCAGTGCGTGTACCAGTGGGACTCGCCGATGCGGGTGCCGGTGCCGGTGCGGGTGCGGGTGCTGGTGTCGCCGCTGGGGCAGGCACGACGGGCGAAGAGTCGGCGGCGGTGGCGCGGGAGCCGTTTGTGGATCCCAACGATGTGCAGCACGCCGAGGGTGGCTTTGAGGAGGAGAAGGGCGACGACACTGCCGGTGTGGGTGGTGAGGGTGACGGCGAGGGAAGCATGGTGGGGGATGGCGACTCCACGGCTTCCGGTGCCAAGAAGAAGGGCCTGAAGCGCAAAACGGGCGCAAAGATGGCTCTGATTCGGTTGAAGCTGCGGGCGCAGAAGATCTACAAGGACCTCAGCGGCGCCACCAATCGAGCCCTGGCAAAGCGCAACATTATTTCGCGGTCCCGCCGAGTTCGCTGCAAGGAAGCTCGCGCTGAGTTTCGGCAGCGGAAGCCGCCACCCAACCAGTGCTCCACGTGTATTCGCACGTACGTGTTCTCTCGACAGCTTGCTGCGCATGTGGCTGGTGGGTGTGATCACCGCCAGGCGTGGGGCAAGCGTGGCGACTTGGAGATGGAGCACGCAAAGAGGTGGGGCCTGCCTTTGGATCCGACAGCAGACGCTGAAGAGTAGCGGGTTTCCGTACGTTTTGTGTCTGCACGTGCCTGTGCAGCACCGTCTCGATAATATAGATACTCCCCGTGTGGACAATTGTATTGGTGTTTCTTTCTTGACGTGAAGCGAGGGAAGAAAAAAGACACATTTTGTAGTTGAAACGAACGCCACGTCTTCAATGATGCCGCTGGAAGAACAGTGTGGAAGCAAGACACCTCCATATCCCACTCAGACATCCCCCTTTCGGTTGACAAAGGAGAAACTACGGGGCAACATTGGAAGGGCGAGAAAGAGCAGGAGGCAAGTGGCCATGTACCGCACTCTTATTTATCTACCATTGGACACGAAAGGAGAAAAGAACAAGCGAAAAGGACAAAGAAACAAAACAAGTGGCAGGCAGCAAACACAACGCATGCAAACAAGTACAGGCACGGCGTTGTCAAACAGAAGGCTTGTACCGCCGTACCATCACCACGCAATCTCCGCGCATCAGCACTTGGGGTAGATGCCTGTGCAGCAGAAGTGGGTCACGCAAGGTGCGACCAGCAGCAAGTGCCGTCGTTCACACTGCACCAGACGACGAACCGATGCTTCTTGTCCCGTTGTCGAACCTTGCTCGGGTCAAGCTTCTTGCGACCAAACCCAGGGGACGGAATGTACTCTTCTTCAGCGTCCGCGAGCACCTGATGACTCGACAACCAGTGTGAAGTCTCTCTCGACCAAAAAACAACAACAACACGGCTTTGCAGCCCCGTCGCACCATGTTCATGTGGTTGTCGTACGCCCGCAGGAAACCAGTGATCGTGCCTCGTACACCATCAATTCTGCGCACGGTCACTTGTACTCGGGCGCGGTCGTCGAAGCATTTCTTGAGAACAGACAATGGTCCACTTGCATGTGCGGCTGCAACAACAACACCCGCCAGTCCATTGCAGTCAGCCAGCCACCCATGTCGGCCACGCCACAAACGAGCCAACTGCACAGCACAGGCAGTGGAGTGCTATGACACCCACACAAGAATACAGGAAAGGTCACTCACCAGCAATGGCGGCGAGTGGCCCGCTGCGTTTGTTGTCGGTGCGTCCGACGCCAGCGCTATCACCAGCGCCGGCACCAACATCATGTGAATGGCCACTCGTGCCTGGTTCTCTTCGCCGACGGCTTCCCTCTGTGCCGACTGTTTTGGACTGGTGACGGCCTCGCTGACCAGCAACACGTTGTCGTGCGAGGTTCGGGTCTACAGCGTCAGGATGCCAAGCCGGAAGCTGGTGAACGCACACAGCCAAGACCATGGGCCACACAAACACAACAACAACACGGGGCATCAGGTCAGCAGCACTCGTCAGGTCAGTACCACCAGTTGGGGCGCCATCCTTCAGGATAATGCCATGGTATGTGCCGTGGCATGGTGGTGCTCAACAAACACACACCACAACGCACAAGTGATCTGCACTTGGCGATGTTGTCCAGCGGAGCTGTGGATGTGATACGGAACCCGAGTGTGTGCCCGGGACAGCTTGAGGCTCCCTTCGCCAACGCCAGGGCCGGATTAAACAACGGCGAGCGATGGTCGAGTTGAACACCTTGAAAAAACGCAGGCTTCTTGTACTTCTTCTCCAAAAACGCCAACAGCACGTCCTCTGTGCCTGCGTACTTCTTGAGGATGGCAGGTACATTCTTCACCTGCGCATGCACACCACAGGTCATTGAACCCACGTTCCCTCGCATCTGCTCGGGCTGAGCACACCTTGTCAGGTATGAATGTCTTGTAAAAGTGCAGCAACAGCCCCTTGTAGTCCGGCGAAAGTGGTGTTGGTGACATGGCCTCGGCTAGGCGGCGCTGCTTGGACGCAGCTGTGGTTGTTGTTGCGTCATTGGGCCGTTGTGGTGTCCCTGCCACGCCACTGCTGGGGACTCGAGCATCACGTCGCCGCCCCGCCACAACAATGCGCCCTTCGCCACTCAACACACGCGCCTGGAGCGGCGCGCCGTCCATGGCTGCCGTCCGTGCGTGGGTGTGTGTGTGTGCGTGCGTGTCAGAGAGAGAGTGGCATGTTTTGTTTGTTTTATTTTGTTTTGTTTTGTTTGTTTTGTTTTGTTCTTTCATTCTTTCCTTCGTTCACGGCCAGTTCGAAGAGGCTGTTCTGGTGCCGGCCTGTTGCTGCAAACCATGTCTTGGAACCGAGGCCGCGCCTCAAAACGTGCCGAAGAGACACCGCGGGCACAATGGCCTGCGCTGCAAGCGCTGTCTCAAGACATGGCTGGACTGTTTGACTCTCTGCAGCCGGCGTATGGCGCTGGTGCCAGCGCCACTTCAACCAGCTCACACCTGCTTGCTTTGGCGTGTGACGATGGTGTCTGCTACGTACACGCTGCCATTGTGGCGGCCCGATGCGATTTCTTCTCCCGGCTTGTGGGCTCTGGCATGCGAGAGAGCCGCGAGGGTCGCGTGGGGTTGCCAGGGTTGTCCCTTGCTGGCGTGCAGCATGTGATGCGGTTCCTGTACTCCGCCATGCTTCCGGAGGACGAGTGTGACGTGGACTTGAGCTCCACCACGACCGGCTCGTCTCGTGACGTGCAGGAGGTTCGTGTGGCAGTGGCAACCATGAAGGCGGCGCACTTCTTGGGCGTGGCACCCATAGAAGTGCACGCGAGGGGGTGGGCGCAGCGCACCCTTCGTGACTGCCACTTCGGGCACGGCCAGGGCGCGGTGGTCACAGCGCTGGACGTGTTGGCCACCGCTGTGCTGTTTGACGTCGGGGCGTTGCGCGCGACGGCTTTGCACACGCTGTGCGCCCGCCTGGGGCCCACGCGCCTTGCCTACGCCTTGCTCACCCCTTCCCCCCCCACCACCCCCACCACCCCCACCACCACGACGCAGCGCCGCCCGCCGCTGCACTCCCTGCCTCTTCCGGCCCTGGAGGCCCTTCTGGCGTGCGACACACTGCTGTTCAGCGAGGCGTTGGTGGCCCAGGTGGCGGTTTCATGGCTGCAGGCCCAGCGAAAGGCGCGTGGGGGGCGGTACACGGGCCGCACGGTTGGGGGAGGGGGGGCGTCGTGGCGAGAGTGGTCGGACGAGGAACAGCGCCTGTTGCGAACGGTGCGGTGGTGTCGCTTGGGGGACATGCCGACAGCGTGGTGGGAGTCCCTGGGGTTGGTCCAGTCCGAGGTGTTTGCCTTCCACCGGAGCCAACCACGCACCACGACGTGTGCTGGTGCTGGTGCTAGTGCTGGTGTTGGGGTTGCCGTTGGTGCTGGTGCTGGTGCTGGGGCTGGGGCTGGGGCTGGGGTTGGTGTTGGTGGTGGGCGGCACGCAGAGAGTACCGGGAACAGTACTGTTGATGGCACACCAGTTGATGCTGTGTGTGTTGGACAGCCCCCCTGTTGTTCCTGGCGTGGTCTCCCACTGGCGCGTGGCTTGCAGGTGTCACACGGCGGTGCGGGCTTGGTAACACCCACACCCACCTTGTGTCGCGTGTTTCGAGGCGCCTTCTCGCTTGAAGCTTGGGTATTGCACCCAGGCCGCGGCCAGAGACCCAAGGGTTGCATAATGGGGCGATGGAATGGCGGCGTGTTCATGCCGACGCTTGCTGGTTCGCCGGGTGGGCGTGCTACGCCGTTTGGTGCGTCTGGTGATGTCGCGTCGCGGACCTTCTTGATTACGCCTCGTTCCAGAGCGGCTGACGCTGGTGCTGGTGCTGGTGCTGGTGCTGGTGCTGGCGCTGGTGATGGCGGTGCTGGTGGTGGTGCTGGCGATGGTGGTGCTGGCGATGGTGCTGGCGATGGTGGTGTTGGCGTAACTGCCGACGTCGAGGATGGAAGCGAGCATCACAGTGAGGGAAGTGATGGGGATGGAAACCCTGAAGGTATACCTTCCCCGCTGAGCTTTTGCTGGTTCGTGACCTTCACAAGAACGCATGGCACCCCCACACCACCGCCACGTGTTTGGTGCAGAATTGTTCGCGTGCCTCACTCAAAACTCTCATTGTGTGTCGTGTTGTCTTGGTGGGTGCCTTGCCTTGTGCTGTGCTAGGTTTGTGAGCTCGGATGGTTGGGACAACAGTGGCTTTCGTGCGTTCGTCAACGGCACCGAGCACCATGTTGCCACCACTGCCTCACCCCGACCACGTCACAGCGCCTGGCACCACCATGTTGCGACGTTCTCGAACGACGGGATGAGGGTGTATGTGGATGGCGAGCTCGTCGACTGCCATGATCTCCCTCACCACTCTAGCGTACCTGGCAGTGTCGATGGTGACGGTGCGGACAGTGGGCTTGGACGTGGGAACGCACGCGGAAGCGGGCCGGCACTTGACCAACCTCCACCAGACCACCCCTTCGTCATCGGAAACAATGGCTACGGCGATCAGTTGAGCACCGTGCTTTCCGAGGCTCGCGTGTGGCGAGGCGCGTTGTCGAGTGACGAAGTGGCGCACGTGTTCCGGTGTGGTTCATCCACTCGAGGGCGCCAACGTGTGTTGCAGCCGCTGTCTTTGGAGATGCTCCGCGCCACAGGTGGTAGCGGTGGTGGTGGTGTGGCGGCACTTGGCACAAGTCACGCAGGTGCTGAGCGCGTGCGTGGAGACCTGTTTGCGGAGGTGGAAGTCGTTGCGCACTGGATGTTCGGTGTGATGGACAAGGGGGACACAGAGTGTGTGAACTGGGCGGTGGGTCCCAGCAGTGTGACTGAGCTGTCAGTGTGTTTTCACGGGGCCGCCACTGCTGCCAAGGCATGATGGATCGTGCAAAAACAACACGTGCATGCAGAGGTCGACGCACCTTGCCGTAGCTTGAGAACAGGAGAGCGGTTTTCTTTTTGTTTTCCCTATTGTCATGTGTGCTGTGTGCTGTGCTGTTTGCGTCGGGGGATTGGGCATAGCACACTTGTCGGTCATTTCACACCAGCAACTACACCCACGGAATATCAAATCTCAAATGAACATGCACGTCCACACAACCCTGGACCCGAGCGAGCTCTGGGGCACTTGACCACCCACTTCTCAGCTTCTTCTGTCGACCGCCTTGTGGCGCGGTGTGGCAGAGAACAACAGTGGATGGCGTCGCTGGAAACCCTCGAACGACATGTTTCGGAGCTGGATGATCGTGAGTCCGCAGCACACAATGTACACCAAAAATGTGTGGATCACTGCACCAAACCATCACATCTCGTCACGACTGAAGAGGAGGAGATAAAACAAAGAACAAAACAGCGGGCGCACAGGAACACACGCAAGGTCACCACAAGACGCAGGCCCCACGCACATGGAACCATTTTCCCGCGGTCTGCAAAGTCCACACTGCCGTCTGTTGCGATGAAACTAGCCAACAGATTGTTGGAGACGTGCAGAGCCAAGCACTCGAGGGGTGATCCAGTCACTGCAAGGCGAAGGCACAGGCAGCAGCCCACGAAAAAGGCAGCCAGGGACTGTGTGTGCCGAACCCGACGGCAGCGACACCCGCACAACAAACGGTGTCAAAAGGGAAATGCTGTTTGCGCACGGTGTCGCACGAACAAACGGCCCAGCAGCCCGGACAGCAACCAAACCAAGGAACCAAGGTCGAAGCAGCACACCGTACCCACCTGCAACAAGACGTAGTTGTTGTCATACTTGTGGCTGGACGCGTTGAGGAGGTGGATGCCAGCGAACAAGGCACTCGACAGTGCCGCGCACCACACTACATTGCCATTTCTGTTTTCATGCAAGGACAGACACAAAAAACAAAAAAAAGGGTCAGGTCACAAACCACCAGCAAGCCAAGCCATCAAGCCAAGCACCCGCCAGGGCCACGAGCCTTCGGAGAGTGACAATGAAAAGCCCCGCACGAAACAACAGCTCCTCTGCAAGCGGCGCGTGCAAGCACAGGGTGACAACCGAGGACCAATCTATTGGGGACAGGCACGCGCTGTCCTCGTGGCAAGCGCGTGTTGCGTCAGGGACGATGAAGGCAGCGGAGTCAGATGGCCTAGGCGCCGACAAACGAAAGTTTGACAAGGACAGGTACCACACGGTGTTGTACTGGTACGCCACCAATGCCAGGAAACCGATGAAGTTGTAGACAATCAAACCCAGGCCAAAGCGGGAAATGTGTGGCGTCACCAACCTGTTCGTGCCACGGAGGTGGGTGAGACGGCGTGTGCACCACGCTGTCCAGCGCCAGGCATGCACGTACCACTGCACGACCTTTGCAGGCGTGGCTTTCACGTGCCAAGCGATCAAAAACACGAGCATGGGCAGCAAACACAACATGTCGAGGAACACACTGCCGAGACGAGTGGCCTGGCCACAAGTGCAGTGCACAGTGTGAGCACATGCACGGGCGCGCACACAAGCATGCACACACACCCCTGCACGCGTCCCGATTGCGACGCGACACAACAACTCAGCACGCAAGCACATGCTCCAAACGTGCATCCACACACACAAACACACACAGAGAGAACAATGCAGCACGGGGTGAGAGCACGAACCTGGTGGAATGACTCGCCCCACACTATTGTGGACCCAAGCACCGACAGACTGGCTGCTTGGAGCCCTTGGGTGAGCGCAGCTTGCAAGAGCAACCCACCAACCGCAAACAAGAAGAAGGAAAGCGCATGGAGGATAGACCCCAGCAACGTGGTGCCACTCTCCTGCTCGACGCACTGCTCAGGACCCTTCGCCTCAGCTGCATCGAGCCGGGTTGTCACGGACCCCTCGGCCGGCGCCTCGCCTTGACCAGGCACGCCCCGCTGTCGCATCACCACCACCACCCGCGCGCACTGCTACTGCCGCCGTGGAGGATACTCCAACCGCTCCCGATTGCGACAGCTTTTGCGCCTGTGTCCACTCCGAACACCGGGGTCGGGGTGGTGGGCAAAGGTGGCTGTGCAGCCTGAGGCTGCCCTGACGCGTCCATATTTCATTGGGTAATTCTGAAGGCTGCCCAGCGCGTGTGACGAATCGCTGGACGCCTCCGTGTTCGCCGCCAACCCCTTGCAACAGCGAAGGGCTCCCCGGCTCGTGTTGCACTGACTGTCCCTGATACGTCTTGTGCGCACGGGCGCCGCCGTCAGGGAGCGTAGTCCGGGTGTGAGCACCAGCGCGAAAGCACAGCGAGACGTGGTGCTGGTACCTATGGGTAATTTTGATTTTGACACACGTGTTTCGTGAATCACGACGCTCGTGCCAGCGGTGCTAGTGTGCATGATGGCGGCCAAGGCGCCTGCTGCACTGGATGATGTCGACCATGTCGCAACGGCGCTGAGCAAAGCGACACACGTGGGTCTTCCAGAGGGGTTCAAGCCGGTACGGTTGCCCTTGGATGAGGAAGGGTATGTGCACAGCTTCTGTCTCCCGCACTCCACCCCAGCAGCCACCACTTCAGGTGATGGCGATGCCACCAGTGCACAGGCAAGCAAGACAATGGTACGTTGCCATGCAAGGTTTCCAGTGTGGTGGAAGGGTATGCTGGAAGTGTGGTGGCATTCGTTGCTCACCGTGCTGGGTGTGGGGGTTGCTGCCAGAGCGACATGCGAACCTTCTTTGACACCTTCGGCGTGGTTGTGATTCGAGACGTTGTGAACTCCTCCGCCGTTGCTACGACGCTGGATGAAGTATGGAAAGTGATAGAGACCGCACCACAGCCTGAGGGCGCGCCAATGCGTGTGAGCAGACGTGATCCATCCTCGTGGAGTGATGCTTGTTGGCCAGGTTGTGCGTCCGTCAGCAATGGTATGACGCACCGGACGCCACAGTTTTTCCCGCAGTTTGTGCGCAACCGTAGCAACCCAAACGTGGCGCGGGCGTTTGCGTATCTTCAAGACTGTCGCGTCGGCGACCTTGTGTGCTCCGCGGACAGGTCCACCCTGTTTCGTGCCACCCGCACTCCCAGCCGTCGTACGTGTGACGTGTGACGTGTGTGGGGTGATGCCAGCTGAGCTACTGCATCCGATTGTTGCCGATTATGCAAACTTGATCATCATCTAATCATCTGACCCACGCATGGAAATATACATGTGTGTGTGTGTGTGTGTGTGTGTGTGGGCGGGGGGAGGGGCTGTAGCAGGAAAGGCTTCGGAGGCGGGAGATTCAGCGCGGACAACTGCAAGAATCCTTTCAGGCAAGGAGGCATCTGGCACAAGTCAAGACGCTGCTGGGCCTGTCACAGACCACCCACAATGGAGGTCACACTTGCACAATCTTCATGTGGATATCAATCCTGTGGACATGGTGTTCATGGAGAGCCGTGTGATTGCGGCGAGGCAAGACACCAACTACAGCACACCCATGCATCTGGTTGCCGACATGCACAACGCTGTTGCTTCCGAGTGCAACGGCATATCGTTGCAAGGCATACTCAACCTTGTTGACAACCGATCCACCCACGGCGGGGAGGTGTGGAGCGACCCAGACACCGAGCACGGCTGCTCACCGTCGGTCGTCCGATCGCCCATCAATGGCGCCACGGATGTGGCCGTCGTCAACAACAGCAACCGCAGCAGCAGCAGCAGCAGCAGCCGCAGTGCGCAGTCGACATGCCATGCCGTCGTCGATGCGAGCCCCAAAGACGCAAGCAGCCACGGAGACGCCTCTCCACCGCCAGGCACCGCGGCCGAAGACGGCGGCTTCGTGTGCGTCCCGGGCTTCCACAAAGTGTTTGCGGAGTGGGTCGTCGCGACGCAGCTCGGCGCCGCCTCCTGCGGTGGCTTTGGTCGGGAGTTCCTGGGTGGTGCGGCACTGTCCTCCTCGCGTGCGTTTGGCGTGGGTCGTGCGCGAGGCCGCCACGGTCGTCGCACCCCGGCGGCGCGGAGCTCCGTGTTCTGGTTCTCCGGCACGCCCCTTGGGGACGCCGTGACGCCGTTCGCGCAGCGCGTTTCGGCCCGGGCCGGGTCCATGATCATCTTTGACTCGCGGCTGCCTCACGGCTCACGCCCCAACCACAGCGACCGCATTCGTGCGGCCCAGTTCATCACGTGCGTCTGTCCTCCTGTGTTTCCGTGTTGGTGTTGTTGTTGTTGTTGTTGTTGTTGTTGTTGCTTTTTGTTGTTGTTGTTGTTTTTTGTGTTGTGGTGGTGGGGTCGTAGCAAGACATGCGCTTTGTTGCCATGTTTGGTTGCCACCGGGTCTTGATTTGCCCCTGTGTTCGTCGCCACCACTCATGTTGTGTGTGCATGTGTGCATGTGTGTGTGCCTATTTACGTGGGTGCGCTGTTACGGAGTCAGGTACTTTCCCTTGTCGCGTGTACCTCGCGAGCGACAAGTCGCTCGAGCTCGCCTCGTGGCTCGGTGGGTGTCAAAGCACGCCCCTGTATTGTTTGACCCCGTGGCGTTGCCAAACGTGGACCGGAGACGACGCACCAAGCGCAAGCGGGAGTGGGATAGCAGTGACACATCGGACGCTGGCGCTGGCGCTGGCGCTGGCGCTGGCGCTGGCTCGAGCTCTGGCTCTGCACCACCTCACCGGGTGGACAGGCACAGTGGTTCCACACACGCCTGTGGCACTCGTGTGCCATCCACTCTGGATGCAGGCGGTGGTGATGCTGGTGATGATGATCGTCGAAAACCCTTGCTGCGTCTGAAACCTGGGACCGCTCCGTGGGCGTTGCTGTTTGGGACGTGGCGGCCACGGAAGTTGTAGATGAGGCTGGCTCCTCCTCCCCAAAGCGTCTTCTTCGCTTGGCCCACTGGCCTTGTGAACACGGTCAGACAGAATTTCTGAGAGGGAAGGGGGGGTAAATGCTATTTTTGAAACATGGATTTCTCGGAAGCACGATCATGACTCATCACACATGTGCCTGTCACAAGTGTCACAAGTGTGAACTCGTGGGTGCATGCAGTCGGTGGAGGCGGGCTGGGCCGCGCTTCGTGGGGCCATCACACCATGAGCTCCACCTTGGGCGGTGATGCAGGTACCCCACTGCTCGCTGGGCACGCTGACACCACAGAGGTGCGGGTCGCCGATGCAGTCACACACGCTGTGTTGCCTGCGCCAACAAGGCGAGCGGTGCACAGCCTCGCACCCGCCCGAAAGGACACCTCCATGGCTCCCGCACGCCCTCATGCAGCTTCAGCTACCATGGCTTCACGTCGCGCTGCCGCGGCATACCCACGTTCGTCGCGGACGTTTCTGCGGCTGTCACAGCAGTCGCGTGGTCGGCTGAGAGCGTTGAGCAACTTGGTGTTGCGAGCGGGGGAGGTGCCCACTACTTACTGTCAGGTCAGTGCATCGGGGTAAATGATGGTGCAGCTGCAACGATGTGTGTGTGTGTGTGTGTGTGTGTGTGTGTGTTGGTGCGTGTGTTGGTGTGTGTTGGTGTGTGTTTGTGTGTGTGTTTGTGTGTGTGTTTGTGTGTGTGTGCGTCCGCGCGCGCGCGCGCTTGTGTGTGGTGATGACGGTCACGCCTGGCGCAGATATGTTTTGATCGTGTTGAGGTCAACGCGACGTACCGACTCTCTGCTTGTGGGCACACATTCTGTAGGTCTTGCCTGGAAGAGCTCGTATCAGCTGAAGTGTCCATGGGGCACATGCACGTTGGGTGTTGCTGGGCTGCTGAAAACGACGAAGACGGGGTGTTGGAGACGAAAGGGCAGGAGCAGGGGGCATGCGAAGCCTCACTGTGCGTGGCGGACGTCAAAGAGTTGAGCAGCGCGGAAACCTGGCAACAGTTCCAACGGTACATACAGTACAGCGCGCCTGGTGCCTGGGGTTGCCATTTGTTTGTTGCTCGACTCGGCAGCGGAAGTGTGACGGCCATTCCCTGCGTGACGGCCATTCCCGGTGTGACGGTGCCATGCGCTGTGTTGTCTTGACAGGTGGCGTGCCAATGCGGATGTGTTGAACCGCCGTTGCCCATATTGTGACACGGTACAACGCGGCAACCCACAGCATCCGGCCATGACGTGTTCAAAGTAAGTGCAACATGCACTCCACATCACATCCTACCAAGAAGTGGCGACAGTGGTCGTACATGTAGTCGTTGAATGTGTATTGCTTCACCCCCCCCCCCCCCCCACCCCCCCCCCCCCCCCACCACCGCACCAC
>Ga0213833_1002353_pt1 | contig 12238 bp, 16 predicted proteins | sample SWATP21_FD_160575 | JGI IMG/M metagenome (GOLD analysis project Ga0213833, IMG submission 160575) | Coastal seawater microbial communities from Marineland, Florida, United States - SWA TP2 #1 | ecosystem: Environmental > Aquatic > Marine > Coastal | place: USA: Florida | collected 2016-08-14
TGACGGGGGGGGGGGGTGGGGGGGGGGGGGGGGGGGGGGGTTACAGGATTGGACGACGGCGGACAGGTGGTGACCGCTGCCGCCGGTGGCAGTCTGGGAGCAAACACAAGGGGCTACCCCGCCGTGCCGCACGCACGCGCCTCTGTGCGTGAAAAGCGGCCTGTAGGTGCGCTACACGCACATGCCATCATAAATCAATGCCATGGTGCCTGGGGATGCGCTGGAACACGTGTTCGGAGAACAGCAGGCGCGGCGAAGGCGCATGCACCAACGCAGTCACACATTCGCGAGCATGTGTAAGACCGGGCGGACACGTAACCAGCGACAGACCACAGAGACGTGCAGACCACACACACCACGGTTGCTGATACAACACAACACATGGAACAACGCTATGTGCCTCACGACTACAACATCACACGCACCTCAATCAAATGGAGAGGACACTTGGAGCACGCACACGGCCAGGCAGAAGTGCACGCCCGCACGCGCGCAGCAACAGCTGCCTGTTGGGGCTGTCGTCGCCCGCACAGGTGCACCACAGCGATGGAAAATGTCGTTGGGTGCAGGTGGTCGGAAAATCGAGTCGCCACGCCACACAACACGGGCGCGAGACAGCACACCGTACCCAAGCACAGCGCGTACACGAGTGGCGTTGGCACGGGATTTTCTGGGAAACCCAAGTGCAGCCAAAATTGTGTGTTTGGCTTGGGGGCAGTAACAGCTGAAGACAAGTCCACGGCAGTAACAGCTGGGATTGTGACCACGGAAACCCTCGTTCGCATTACTGCAGCTCAGCTGTTACTGCCTTCTGTTGCCTTCAATTGTCATAAATAGCTGTTTTGTTTGACTTGCTCGATCGTGCAAGTTTGATCTGCAGCTTGCTGTCGCCTGTTGGGTTGTGGACGCCATTGTGGGATTTGTGGGTGGTTCCGGAGCCACACGTGCCACAGACCACCAGCGACCTCGTGTTGCCGGCTGACAATATCTGTTTCTTGAGCAGTGTGGTGTGATTAGCACGGAGAACTGGCAGAAAAGCTCTGCCAGCACCGCGTAGCCCGGCAGCAAAGGTGAGCTATCTTGATCGTTGCGGACGAGCCCTTCACGCGTCTGTTCTGCCCCTGAGGGCCGGGCCCTTGCTGTTGTTGCAAGCCCCGTCTTCCCTTACCTTTTTTGTTGTTTGCGTGCCTTGGCCTGCTTGCTCGCGCCGGGTTTGCCTGTGGCAGCACACACACCCGTCGTCACCATGGCTGACATCGACATGGAGGCGGTCATGGCCAACACACAGCAGGCGCTGGGAGGATTGTTCCGCAAGCCCAAGCTCACCACGAAACTCTTGTCTCGTCCTCCGTTTCGATACATCCATGATGTTATCTTTGCCGTGAGCAAGGCGACCGGTTTCCCCGACCTCAGCGTGTTTGACGAAAGCGAGATGGTGGGCAAAGCCATCAAGGACAAGACCGCCAAGATTAACTTTTTGAGGAAGGCCATCCAAGTTCTGGAAGACGCATCGGGTGAGCAGGTCACCATGCGCCCCGAGAAGGCGGTAGCAGGCGCTGAGTCCCACACCGTGAACGAGTTCTTCCAACTCTTGGCTCGCACGGCGCGAGGTGGCGGCGCCAACGACGAAGGCAAAGGTCCAGAGGATGATGGCAAGGTATGCCCCGTTGTGTGTTTCCATCCCCGTCCCATCTGCACCCACCACCACGCACCGCGCACAGCGCTCAGTACGCACGCATGCCCATGTACGCACCGTTGCTCACATGTCTGTGCGCCGGGCCTGTCTGTCCTCTTGCGCTGCTCCGCGCGTGTGCGTGCTGTTTGTGTTCCTTTTGTCGGACCGGGGAACGAACCCCTTCACCAGGCTGCCGAGGCTGAGCAGCAAGCGGCGGCACAGCGTGCCCGTGACGAGGAAGAGAACCGCCGCCGTGCTGCGGAGGCTGCCGAGGCGGAACGCGCGGCGCGTGAGCAAGAGCGTCTTGCGCGAGAGCGCGAGGCAGCAGAGGCAGCGGAGCGTGCACGGGCAGCGGCAGAGGCAGAAGCTGCCGCGGCTGCTTCGAAGATGGATGAGGGAGGCAAGATGGACGATGGAGGTGGCAAAGAGGATGGTGGTGACCCTAGCGATCCGTTCTCAGGGGTACGACACGTCTTCGTCGTGCTGTGTCGTGCCTTGTTGTGCGTGTGGCGCGCCGTGTGTTGTTTTTGTGTTATTTTTGTGTTGTTTGCCCCTTGTCTGCCACGGTCTGACACGACATGTGATGTTCCCCTCCACCCACCCACCCCACTCACCCACCACAGCCGGTGCAGGTGGACACGAACTGGGAAACCACCGCGGACTTGGTCAGCCGTCTGATTTCCAAGCCCCGCATGTCGCAAAAGCACCTCTCGCGGCCTCCTTACCGCTTCCTGCACGACATTGTGAGCCGTTTGTCTGCCAAAACTGGTTTTGGTGACGGCCTTTTCGCTGGTGACGAGTTGAACCCGAAGACCAAAGACCGCGACGTCAAGCTGAGTTTCCTGAGCAAGATCATCTCATGCGTCGCGCTTCACCTGAACGTGACCATTCGTGTACGTCGCCATGCATCAACACCTCCGTTGTACCCGGCGTTTCTTGTGGCCGGAAGCCTGAGACAGGAAGGGAAGCGTAGCAAGTGCTCACCCATGTCGTTGTTGCCTTTGCCTTGCCTTTGCCTTTGCCTTTGCCTTGGTCACTGTCATGGTGTGGCGTGGGTGGTACCCCATACAGGCTCGTCCCGCCAAGATCGCGGCTGGGTTGGAGGCGGAGCTCACCAACGAGTTCCTGCAGTACCTCGCCTTCGCTGCCACGCGCGGCGACTCGCGCGACGCCGTGTCCCGTGTGCTTGCGGGCGAGACGCAGCCCGAGGCCGGCGGCAGCCCCGAGGACAACAACAACAACAACAACCAGGCCGAGGACGACGGGCGCGCGGCCGCGGAAGCCGCGCAGCGCGAGCGGGAGGACCGCGCGCGCCGCGAGCAACAAGAGGCCGCGCGCAAGCAGCAGGAGGCGCAGCGCCAGGCGGCGGCGGAGGCGCAGCGCCAGCGTGAGCAGGCGGCGGCCGCCCAGGCGGCAGAGGCCGCGGCGCGGGCGGAGGAGGAGCAACGGCGTGCCCAAGAAGCGGCAGCCGCTGCGGCGGCGTACGGGGGCGGGGGTGGTGCTGCGAACGCGAACGCCGGGGGCGATGCCGCCGCCGTGGCGGCGCCGTCGGGGCCGTCGGGTGGCGTGCGTCGGTTGGCACGGCCCACCACGGCGCGCCGTCGACCGCCACGTGTGCGGGAGAACGCAGAGCAGGTGGTGGGGGCGGAGAAGAAGCCCGTGGGCGCGGTGGGCATCATGAAGGAGGGTGAGGAGTCGGACTCGGACGATGAACCTGCGCCTGGGGAGCCCGAAACAAAGGCGTACGTGGGCCCGGGCGGGCACGGCGCGAGCGCTTCCAACCTCAACCCTCGTGCTGTGTTGCCTGCCTCACGTTTACGTGTGGGGGGGAGGGGGAGTGTGCGCACGGGTGGCGGGCGGTTTGTGTGAGCGCTGTCTCCTCACCACGTTCTTCGCTGTTGTTGGGTTTGTGCTTTCTGTTTGTGTTGTTGTTGTTGTTGTTGTTGTTGTTGTTGTTGTTGTTGTTGATTTTGGGTTTGGGTTTTTTCTTTTTGGTGTGGTTGCTGTCATGCAGAGAGGACGTGTTCGGCGGAGGCAATGCCGCCGGCGGTGCCGGAAAGCTCACGCGTGATATTTTGAACAAGCAGCAGGCTGCGGAGAAGGCAAAGGGAACAGGCTCCGAGGGGAAGCCGGCGGCCACCAAGGCGACGGGCATCCGCATGGGTCGCATCAAGAAGTCGCGTGGTGCTGGTGGCGCGTACTCACAGGTCGACATTGAGAAGCTACGCGGCTTCATTCAAAAGCTGTGCCAAAGCACAAATCCACTGGGCAAGTGCATGGACTATGTGTTGGAGGACATTGAGAGCATGAAGGGCGAGTTGGCGTCGTGGAAGGCCGACTACCGCCGGCGTTGCCAAGACTTGGAAACGGAGGAAGAGGTGACTCGCGATGCCATCATCCCCCTCCAGCAGGAACTCAAGCAAGCCGACGCTCGCATTGAGGAAGAGGTGCAAAAAATCAACACAGTGAAGGCCAAGATCGCCAAGAACGACGCGCGAATTCAGGAGCTGTTGCGCATGGTCGTTTCGTGGTAGTCTGTGCATTGCGAGTGCGGCACGTGCACAAGAGGTAACAAGTGTGTGACTAAGTGTCCAGAGGTGTGATTTCTCAAAATCGAGAAAAAGTGGGTGCCGCGGCTGATGGCTCAGTCACCGAAGAAGCCACACACACTATTTGACGCCCGCTCCTCGCGCCGTTGCAGTGGTTGGGACGTTTGTGTAACCATGAACCTCATCTAAGTTGGTTTTTCTTTTGCCGTCACGCCTCGGACTGCCGTGCTGCGGCTGCTGTGTGTGCACGTGAGTGGGAGTGTTGTGGCACGATGTTTCGCCTGTTTCGCACCATCCGCGCCAAGGGCCACACACCTGGTCCCCTCCACGCGTCTGGCACCGACGCCTTCCCAAGGTCCACGACCGACGATGCCGTGTCCAGCGCCACCTTGGCTGGCACACCTGGCCTGCGGCCTGGGCGCCTCCCCACAGCGCGCTCCGCGTTGCTGCCACGCCCGGCCGCCGCGCCGCGCGTCGAAGACGGCACCGTCGGCAGCCGGAGCACGGTTCAGGTCATGTCCGAGGCGGGCTCCAGCTTTGACGCGGGGAGTGGCGGTGGCGGCAGCGTCACCAACTCCAGCGTCCAGAGCATGTCCACGGTCGCGCGTCGCCGGGCGCGGGCGGACGTTCGCGTCACGTGTGTCGCGTTCGGCGCCACCCCGGCACGAGACCACTGTTTGTCGGCGGTGTTTTGCAGCTCCGGCCACCTGATTCTCCGCAGTGGCAGCCGCAACAACAACCCTGTGGTGCGGTACATGCCGTGGTACCGCGACGGCGCCAGGTGCGTTGTGTGTTGTGTTGTCGCGTGCCTGAAGCAGCCGTGTGTGACGCATCCGCGGCCTTGGTTGGGGTGGCTGGGGCGCATGCATGTGGTACAGGGCTATTGTGAGCATGGCATTCAGCCCATGTGCCAAGATACTGGCGGTATCCACACGTGATGGGAGTCTGTACCTGCTGCCCGCGCTTGCCTTTGTGTCCAAGCCGGTGTCGCAGCTGTTTCACCACCCCCGTTACACCCCATCGGGTGTGATATCCATCGTCGCGTTCTCGTCCGTGTTTGTGAAGGTGGGGAGGTGCAATCTGTTCTGTTTTGTTCTGTTTTGTTCTGTTTTGTTTTGTTCTGTTTTGTTCTGTTTTGTTCTGTTCTGTTTGGTTCTGTTTGGTTCTGTTTTGTTTTGTTCTGTTTTGTTCTGTTTTGTTCTGTTTTGTTCTGTTCTGTTCTGTTCTGTTCTGTTCTGTTCTGTTCTGTTATGTTCTGTTCTGTTCTGTTCTGTTCTGTTCTGTTCTGTTCTGTTCTGTTCTGTTCTGTTCTGTTCTGTTGTGCTCCATGTTGCGCTGCCGCTGCGACTCCGTTGCACCCGGGGTGCACACTAACACGGTGCTTCGTGTGCTGTTGTCGCAGTTGGCGCCGCAGATCAAGAACTTGGGGGTTGTCGATGGGAAGCAGGTACATTGGATTGACCTACCCGCTCCCTCCCTTCTTCCCACTCGCACCTCGTGTGTGTTTGTCGCTTGGCCTGGCTCCATTGTTGTGACGTTTTCATCCTTGGTGTGTGTCCTGTGTCTCCAGGTCGTATCTCGTGCAGACATTGTTGAAGTGCCCGTGCCTTCTCTTTCTTCCTCGCAGCGCCCGCATGCGGTGTGGTGGCGTACGCTGCAACGACGTTCGTTGATCATCATCGCTGCTTCAGACGGGCGCCTCGCCCTTGTGGATGTTGTGAACAAGACGCAGGTGCGTTGTGCCTGCCGTTGCTGGCGTAGGTTTGCGTGTCGGAAGTTATGTTTGTGTGTGTCACACGTAACCGAGTGACACGCGCGCACAGGTGGGAACCTTGCTGATTGCTTCCAACGTCTGGCGGATTTCTGGCCTCCGCTTGTTCGAAGACACCCAACTGGGCATGCGTGTGCGCTACCTCCTTGTCCACACCTCGAGTGGCCTGTATTGGCGCCTGCTGTTGGAGCGCCAAACCGTGTCGCACGCCCCACAAGCACAAGCACCGCGAGCCACCTCCCCCCAAGCCGGCATCGACATGAGCAACAGCAACAGCAACAGCAACAGCAACAGCAACAGCAACAGCGGTAGCAACAGCAACAGCAACAGCGGTAGCAACAGCAACAGCGGTAGCACCGGTCGCGGTGCTCGTTCCTTCGGCTCCTCCCTGGTGGGTGCCTCCCGCCACTCGCGGGGCGGCGCCACAAAGAACCCCACCACGCCCTCCCCGGTGCGACGGTCCACCAGCACGGCGGACAGTCCGGCACGGCGTGTGGGCGCTGCCGTTGGCATGGGCGGGTTTGGCTTTGGCACCCGCACCGCCATTGCGGCGCGGACTGCGCGCAGCCCTCGGAGCCCTGGTTCAACCAGCGGGTCGCCTCGACCCAGACCCAGTGGCGGGGGTGCAAGAGGGGGCACTCGTGCGGACGTGGACTCCGCCGCGGAGTTGTTGGCGCAGCATGACTCTGCGGCACGGGATGATGGGTGCGACTGTGGCGTGTTGGCAGGGGTTTTTGTGTGGTTCGTTTGTGCGCGCGCATGCATTGTGTGATCACATGTGTTTCATTGCTGTGCACGGTCACGCATTCAGGTACCGCTCTGTGTTGGAAGCTGCAAGCATGGTCGAGGCTGCTGTGGCTGGTGTCGGCTTGGCTGGCACTACCACGACCCCTGCGACAAACCCGGAAGTTTTGGGCCCGGAATTCAAGTGCGACCGTGCTGCTGCTTGTTGCTGCTGCTTGTTGCTGCTGCCGCTGCTGCTGCCTGACTGACTGACTGACCCACTGGTTGACTGGCTGGCGGCGGTGCTGCTGCTCAGGCCTGTGTGTTTGCACGAGTTCCCGCGCCGGTGCTCCATCACCGTCCAAAACATGCGCCAGGGACCGGTGTTGGGGGCCTTTGTGCCTGCCACTGGCGTGCTCCAGCTCTTCAATCCCTCGTTTGGCCCCCACTCGCTCTTCGATTTCCAGTTGTTCCAAGGCCTGTGCCACATCCTGTACACGACGCACTTCATGTTTGTTGCCTACAACAACGCGCCCGCCGCTTCTGAACCCCGTCGAGGTCACGACACCGGCACGGCGTCCGCGACCCACTCGCGAGCTGCGGACGACGCCACAGCGCAGCGATCGCGACGAAGCCGCGCTGGGACACACGATGACGGCTTGACGGCGGTTCCCACAGCTGCAGAAGCAGAAGCACGACACCCGGTACGTCGCCCGGCGTGCGTGGCGTTTTCATGTGCCCCCCCCGCCCCCCCCTTGTGCTTGTTGCTGTGTGTTAGGTGTGGCGGCCGTCCTCTTTGGCAGTCTTGTGTTTTGACCGCGCGTCTTTATGGTTTCGACCCATCCACACAGGCGCGCGTGTTCGTGGTGTCCACGCTGGCTGCTGCACGACTGACTGTGACTTCCGGCGCCGGCCACGACGGTGGTAGCTTGCACGGGGGCGCCAGCAGCGATCACAGCGGGCTTCGCAGCGACGGGCGCAGCGCAGGCGGCGGGGGCGGCGGCCACCCTGCACACGCTGTGGTGCAGGAGTTCACGTTGCCCCCTGGGGAGGACGTGCTGGGGATTCGTGCGTTGTTGACGACGCAAGGCACGGTGTCCAGTGCCTCGCGCACGGTGCCTCCACGCCACGACGGGGCTGGCAGCGCTCGGGACGACGCCTCTGCCTCCTCCCCAACTGGCGGGTCCAAGCAGCACGCCACCAAGCGACGACGGTTCTTCACCCCCATGACTCGGCGTGAACGCGTGCAGAGGTCTGCCGGCGGCGCTTCATCGGGTGGCGGGGATGGTGCGTCCGTGGGCTCTTCCGACAGTGCCGGCGGCGCCGGCGGTGACAGCGGTGCCGCCGCCGGCTCTGGCGGTGGTGTCGATGGCGGCAACGACCCGTCTGTTGTTGCGCGCTTTCGCTCCCGAACGGTGCTGTCTGATGATGGTGTGGAACACGAGCTTGCCGCGCCGCCCCCCGGCGTGGCGGACGACAGCATGGAAATGGAGGACCCTGATGAGGAGGTGATTGATGACGTGTCCAAGACGGGTTTCATCCTGTGGACCACCAAGGTAGGTGGGGGTCGAGTGCAACCCCGTGTGGGGAGTCCAGTCCAGTCCAGTCCAGTATGAACGACAGGGCGTGGCGCCTCGTTGACCTGTGTGTTGGGCATCATGTGGTGTGCGTTCTGTTCCCTCAGGGAGTCTACGAGTGTGTGCCGAGTCATGTGAACGCCCACCAAGCATTTTCCGTCCTTGTCGAGCGCGGGCTTGAACGCAGCCACGCTGAGCCGCTTGGTCTGGCGTTGGTATGTTTGTGTTGGGCGTGCCCCATCGCACGACGTGTGGCGGGCTTACCCGGTGTGTTTTGGTTTTGGTCTTGTGTGTGCCAGGGCTTGAACTTGCTCACGCTGTTTGAAGCGGCGGCTGACAAGGCGTGTCGCTCGCCCAACGCACAAGCCGCTGACCGTGCTTTGACACTGTACTCGTTGTCGGGTGCGAACCCGTTCAAAGTGGTGAGGCAGCTCACGAAGGTGCGTTCTGTGGCGCAGTGTCTGTGTGTGGTTTCACCGGCGTCTTCCGCTTTCTTGTCCCACATTCCTCCGGCGAAGCACTACTCCTTTTTTGGTTTTGTTGTGTAGGGTTCTTTGTCTTACTTGGGTGTGCCACACCTACGCGCTGATTGGGACGTGTTGGCGCAGATGTTGCGACCAGATCTCGCTGTTGTCATCGCGTTTGACACACTGAGCAGCGAGCGGGCTGATGCCATGCCTGTGGTAGATCGAACCCAGCTCGCAGACGTGTTGGTTCCCATGTACGGCCTTGCCCACATGCTCAGCATCGACTACGCGCACGCTGTGACCGTGATCGGAGCCGCAGACACGAGACACTCAACCGCCCCGCGGGTGCTCCCAACACATGTCATTCGACAACACATGCGGCGGTTTCTCAAGGTTGTGACGCTGTGGGCTGTGTGCCTTGGCTGAGTGTGCGTGCGTCCGCCTCCAATTGACCCCAACGTACACTCGCAGACGAACCGTGACTACACGTACGAGAGAGCCATTGAACACCTTGTGGCCCTGGGCTTTGTGTACGTGGAGCTTGGCGCTGCATGTCTGTGCCCCCCCCCCCTCCCCCCAGCGTCTCTGCAGTCTGATGATGGTTGCATGTGCACACACACGCGCCCACTCCTCACAGCTTTGAGGCACTTGTAGTCGGACACAGTCGCAAGTGCATGTCGTCTGCACTGACGAAAGTCCATCATGGAGGCGCCGCAGCGCTTCTCAACGACGAGTGTGTGACGTTTCTTTGCAAGCAGTACGTCGTAGTTGTGAAGGCGTGTAGCGCTGCGTGGGAATGTGCAGCTGCTGCCGGCACTAACTTGGAGTGGCTGCCACTGCGTGACCCTTCAGTGGCCACCAACCTTTGGTGTTCTCATGCCATAGCGGCTCGCTGTTTCGCCAGCTTACTTGTGAAAGCCAGGTGCGATGTACACTCTGCTGCTCCGACTGTTGGGTTTTGTTGTTTTTGCTGCTGTGTGTCTGCACCTGTGCGAGTGGCGGGTGTTGTGTTGTGTTGTGTTGTGTTGTGTTGTGTTGTGTTGTGTTGTGTTGTGTTGTAAATGTCGTGGCTTTCGTGATTGAGTGCGCGGCTTGACCTACTGGTTCGTTGCTCCTCTCCCACCGCCCACAGACCCAGCTGATAGTGTCCTGCCCCGCACTGCTTGCCCGGTGGAGTGCGTGGCTGATCCCGATGATTTCCCTCCTCTCCGACGCCACGCTCCGCAGAATTGCCCAGAAGTTGTACCCTGCAGCCGCCGAGGCTGCTGCGCACAGCGCGCTGGAACGGGCACAACACGGCGCCAGGGGTGGCAGCAGCTACGGACAGAGCAGTGTGGCCGGTGACGTCGGATCTGTAGCGACGCACAGCATTGGACGGCAGCGGTCCGGCAGCACCGCTTCTGACATCACCATTTCCTTCGGCGTGCGCCTGAGATTCAGGCGGGTGCGCAAGAAGCACGAGCTGGCCGCTGCCATGCCCATCACGCAAGATGGTGTCGAGCTGATGTTGCTGGTGTGCTTGGTGTTGAACTGGAGGTTGCGACGCCGCGCTGCTGGTACACCCAGCCTTGCCTCGGACGCAGTGCTCCTGCCGAAGGACTATGTCGCCTCTTTCACAAGCCGCGCAGGTTGGTTGGTTGGTGTTTTTGTCATAATTTGTGCGGTTTGTTTGATTGTGTGTTCTGTGGTTCGTTGTGGGTGACTGTTCACTCGTGCGGTGTGTGTGTGTATGTGTGTGGGTGGGTGGATGGGTGCAGTGGATGCGGTATGGGAAGGGTTGAAGGTGGATGACGTCGACTTTGCGGACCAACGCACGTTGGAGCACTTTTTGGTGTCGTTGTACGTCTTCCATCGTGGGTCGTGGCAAGCAGAACACTGCGCCGCGTCGCTGTGCTCAACGACATGGGTCGTGTTGGATGTTGCCTTGTGCTCTGCGCCCCGCACAGGTACCCACGATTCCGACCCCGCACCATGCTGGAACGCTGTTGCGACTGGGACAACCTTCGTGCAGCGGCTGTTGTGTGCGACCTGCAGTTTGAGTTCGACGAGGAGCTCCGCTGTCAGTTTGGGCACCTCCTCAACACCTTTCCGCTCCCTCCGCAGCGTACCATCAACCAAACGGACCTGCTCGTCGCCACTGCACTTGAACTTGCGTCTGTGTACTCCGTCAACAACCCTGGTGACCGCCAACGGACGTTGCTGATCATGCATGTACGTTTGTTTTGTTTTGTGCATGTGTTGTGTTGTGTGCAGTCTGTGCACCCGCGCCAGGGCACTGACCGAGAGCCTGTTCCCTGGCACTGACCGCCGTGTCTTGCTGCGCCCCCTTGTGGCCACCTCCTCACACATCCACCACCTGCACCAGCTGTTTGCCTTTTGGGTGTCTGCCAAGCTGCCGGTTCGCCCGCTGTCATCAATGCTCCTGGAGCGAGTGGATGAGTTTGGGTTGGCCGTGGGAGAAGTGGTCTACAACAGCCACAATGACGGGGCAGGGTATGCCGCCGTGGATGCCGGCGGCGTGTCGGCCACAAATCGTGCCGTCGCCGCCGTTGGTGCTCTCACTGCGTCCATCGCTCGGCAAATCGAGCTGCCCAACAAGCTCCTGCTCCAGGCTGCGTCCATGTGTGTGGATAAGCTTCATGACACTCTCGTGCGTGCTCATGAGTGCCCTGCATCGCTCGGTGCATGTGTTGTGTGCGGTGTTTGTGTTTGCAGGCGCACGTTGTTGTTGTTGTTCGTTTAGTGATTGTTCTTGTTGTGTGCGTGGTTTTATTGTATTCTCACACATGCATTTTGTTTCTGCTCCTCAGAAAGCCACCATGGCGTCGGGTGCACGCAGGTGGAAAAGCTTGCGCAGCAACTTGAAGAGCAGCACCATGGCACGTCCGTCCTCCGTTGTGCTCCGCATCGACGCGCCGCCCTCTACAGGCCTTGACACGGGCGCTGCCAACGGTGCCCATTCCCGCGCTGCCTCGACACCCGCCGCATCAGCCTCTGTCGGTGGCGGCGCGGGTGGCGTGGTGTCGGCACGGCAACGTGGTCGTGGGGGGCACGGGCGCATCGGCTTCACGTGTGGGCACTCCTTTAAGCTGCGGGACTTCCAACAGACCATCATCCCCCGGTTCGAACGCCGCATGGAGGAGATGGGGTTGTCGGTGTCAGGCCGGCTCATGGTCGCGGACTACAATCTCGAGCGCACAGGGCTGGCCTGTCCATCGTGCGTGCTGGACGCGATCAAGGCGGATGTGGTGCGTGTAAAGCGCCGCAGCATTCTGCACGGCACCCGTGCCATGCAGCTTCGCACGCAGCTTCTCAGTCACGGGCACGGCAGTGGCAGCTCGGGCACCCCCGCCGGGGGTTTGGGGTTTGCAGCCATGTTGTCACCGCTGCTGAGTGGCAACGCCAGTGGCATGATGGCCTCCACCCGGAGCTCTGGCAGCCAGCCACCCAACAGCGGCGACCTGCCGGCGGGCTCA
>Ga0213833_1002355_pt1 | contig 12237 bp, 24 predicted proteins | sample SWATP21_FD_160575 | JGI IMG/M metagenome (GOLD analysis project Ga0213833, IMG submission 160575) | Coastal seawater microbial communities from Marineland, Florida, United States - SWA TP2 #1 | ecosystem: Environmental > Aquatic > Marine > Coastal | place: USA: Florida | collected 2016-08-14
GGGGGCTGAGGAAGCAGAACATTGCGGATGCGGTAACGTGCAGCATTACCTGACTGATGCACAACAGCAATTCACGAAAGTCCACCGTGCCTGATTCGTCCAGGTCCATGGCACGGAAGATATGATTCACCATCGGCATCACCTGAAGCACCGCACCAGTTCCAAGCGTCACGTAATACATGTTTCATGCTGCTGTGATGCATGGGATAACGACCGGAGCAAGCTGAGCCGAGCCGCATGCGTACCTCTGAGCCACAATCAAAGGTATCGATCATGAACTTGCGAAAGGTGACACGATCCATCGCCTTTTCGGCTTCTCCCTCTTGAATGCACCGATCCCAAACGTCACGCAGGAATTCAACGCTGAACCGCGGGTTGCTTTTTTGGATTGTTTCGATGTTGCCGCGGAACTGAGGGCTCTCCTGTCGCATCGTAGGAACAGGCACACCACAAAAAATCAGGGCAAGTGTGAACACGAGAGTGGAACTTCGCAGAAGTCGAGTTGACCGTGCATCTCAGCAACTGGCACCGTGTGAACGAACCAGCACAACACGGGTTTTGGCAGGAACCATTGACTGAAAAAAGCACTCTGCCAGTAGCGGCTCTTCATCCATGGCTTGGAGGAACTCATCCCTGGACATGCGCGAGATCACAATAGGCGCATGTCATGTGTCACCACCCGCATATTTTCATCACGGAAGAGTGCGAACCTGGACAACTGTCCGTTCATGTCACGGTCCATGGTGGCGAGCAACTGTTGGTAGACAAGCCTCACGCCGATGTGTGAGCCACCAAACGAAGACGAAACAAAGAAAGGCAATGACCTACGCACTTCGGTGGCAAACTCTATTGTTTCGCTTGCCTCATCATTGGCTTTGCTTACGAATCGCATCACCTCCGACAACGAAACAGTTCCGTCTCCATCAGCGTCGTAGGCTGTTCCACAACCACACCACACAGCACATCGCCACACCACACCGCACCACACCACAACACATGCGCATCAGCAACGTGCAAACGCGCACCGCCCAAGGCTGCCTAGACAAATGTACCTTCAAACAACATGCTCATCTTGTCTTTCGCGGTTCCACGGGTTAGCTTGGACAGTCCCATGGAGAACTCCGCAAAGTCCTGTGGCCGTTCATGCGCCATACACCATCATTCCAAGGCGGCCTTGGCAAGGCCCATCCACACAACAATGCCAGCTGCCTCAGCACCCAACCCACCATGCTCCCACTCAAGTCTTCATCGAAACTGGGAAATCCAAACAAAGGCCAGGTAGCAGGCAATCAGGCACAGCAAAGCACCAACAGCGTTACATCGCCGTGTTTCAATTTGTAGCTAGGCGGAATCATGCCAGGACGTACGCGTCGAACAACAAACACAGCTGTGGGTTCTCTTCCATAAGCACTTCGTCTGGAAGTTCACGCAGCGCGGACACCTTGGTAGAAGCTGAACCTCGCAAAGCAGGGTACCTGCGTGGACATCACCATCATCAAAGACATGTCAGCAGGTTGTTGCACGCGGCTTGTCGAAAAGGCGAACAAAGCGTACTCTAGCACCATGACGCGCACAAACTGTGCACGCGTGAACTCTCCATCTTCGCCACACACGTCCGCAAACACCTGGCACCCAAACAACGTGGACCAAGCGGTGAGCCATACAGCCATCATTCCATGCCTGCTGCTTCCCTATCACGAGTGTCTCACCTTTCTGAGCCGACGAAGTTCAATGGCATCAAATTTTGTGGACGACGACAGCTTGGTGATGAGGTTTCTGCTCGCAACTTTGGCTTCCTTGCTTGCAACCAGTCGTTGCCGCCTTGCGACCGTCGCAGCTGACAGGCCAGCAGTTGGTTCCAAGGGCTTCAGCTGGTACTTGGCGAATCTGAACAGCAGCACCCACAATCAATCATGCACGCGTTGAGTTGGATTGTGCTGGCGCATGCAACGCATTGAATACACGGTGCCACTGTGGTCGTGCGTCAAACGTACTTGTGTTTCTCCTTCTTGAACGCAAGCAGCAATCGTTGTGAAGACACGTGTGACCGTGCCCATCTGTGCCCGTCGGTGACGATCAAGATGATGCATGAGCGTGAGGGGAAACTTGGGCACAACAACCACGGCAACGCTGCACACAACACACGACGGAAACGCCGCACACGCAGAGCACCATACTTTTGAAACTCTGTCACTGAGATGCTGTGATCATCATCCACATCCTGGATGTCGTGCAGTCACCAGTGTGAACCAAATAGGCCAACGAGGGAGAGGGAGGGGATCAAACAGACAAACAGACAAACAGACACCCACAGGGTCTTACCGCCACTGCAAACATGTTGAGAGACAGCCTTGCCAATTCATCTGCATCTGCGGGTCGCTTGGTCAGGCCGACCTTCCAGCACGCCCGAGTGAGGCACCGCAACAACTCCTTCATCTCGAGCTGTCCACATCATCATCCTCACTCGTCATAGGAGGACACAGCAGCCCGAACAACAACATAGACACGGCACGCAACCTGTCGCACCTGCGACATGTCGCCCGAGTCATCGACATCAAACAGTCGAAAGCACAGTGCAAGCTGTTCATCCACGTCGGACGCGGTGCAAAACAACGTCAGCACCAGGAACACTTCAAACCCGTCGATACGAGCCATGGAGTGTGAGATGGCAGAAGTCATGTCTGTCGCCACCGACATGGAATCGTGCTGACAGAGCACCACCAGCCACGCGTCACACCATGTGCGGTTGTTCAGTCAGTCAGTCGCTCGTTCGGCCAACAGCGCACCACTCATCACTACCACCATTCCCGGCACACATACATGCTCTGGACTGTGGTCATGGTCATGGTCACGATGTGGGTGTTGGGCGTGCTCACGAGCCGCCTCAAGACCCTTCTTGCCGTAGCCAAACAAGCCCGTGAACAGGTCGAATATGGCAATGTCGAGTGACAGGAACGAAGTGACTTGGGCGATGTGTAACTTGCCACGCCTGGCGTGACGCATGCACACAAGAACGGGCACAGATGCACAACGAACACGCACATATCCATCACCACACGCCGCATCCGGGTGGTGCAACATGAATCACCCTGCGTCGTGGTGACACACGGAATGCACACGCTGCCACACCTCGTTTTCACTTTGTCAGCATCTTGTGGCGCGTGAATGAACTCGTAGTCCGTGAAAATCTGATGGCAGATGTACAGAAGAGAGCTAACAGTCACCACGCATGCACCACCGGCAGACAACAACTGCACACCACAAGCCGTCTGAATGGGCGTACCTCCCAGAACTCGCTGCGTGAAATGCTTGCAAGGCGAGTCGGCCAACCACCGTCACCAGCACCAGCAGGATCATCGCCACCGCAGGTAGTATCAGCAACTGTGTCAGCATCCGTATCGGCACCAGCACCAGCACCAGCACCAGTACCCGCACCAGCACCATCACCAACATCATTGTCGGCAGCACCGCTGTCGTTGTTTTGCTCGACACCACCTTCCTTCCCGCTTGCACCGTTATCCTGTGACTTTGCGCCTGCTTTCTCTTGTGCCTTTTTTTCTCCGACAGCATGCGCGACTGCACCGCCTTCCATCACGATGGGAAGGCTTCTTGTAACGGCGGCTGCGCATGGCTGTGAGTCAGTTGGAGCACCAAACATCGTCCGGGCCCGATCGAATGCCACATTCACACGGCTGATGAGCCATGCGGCAAACGATTTGTTGCCAGCCACCTCACGGCCACCGCCACTCGGTCTGTTGCCCATGATGTGTGCCGTACAGAGGGGAGGTACTCAGCGCAAGGAGGGGCAGCGGCAGTCACCGTGTGCGGAACGTGTGGACTCAGTTCCACTGCACTACACCCATGTATCGTCAGAGCAAAACGGGTGCTGCGTGCTCTACAATTCACGTGTGGTGGGGCGACATGTCGGCAGGTGCCGGTGTGTTGCGCATGGGGGTGGCTTGCGTGCTGACTCGACCAGGTCACGGCGTGTCACGAAACGGAATCCAAGTGATTGATTGATGGTCACGACAATTTTGACAAGAAGTGTGTGTGTGTGGGGGGGGCGAGCACCATTGGATGGACATGTGAACAAGGGCGCTTGCTCCTGCTAATGGCACAATCGCATGTTGTGCGCACCGTACTGCATCAACAGCAACAACACCCGCAGCAACCACAATAGCAGCAGCAGCAGCAGTGCGCTCATCATCACTGCATGGCCGTCACCCCCTGTTGCCCTACAGTTGCACCAGCATGGACACTATCACTCCCGTTCTCACCCGCAGCATCGCCTTTTGAGACACCAGCCGACTCCCCATTGCCATTATCATCGTCACCATCACCACCACCATCATCATCATCATCATCATCATCAGCGTCATCGCCGTCGCCATCACCAGCGCCTTCACCTTCATTGTCACCGTCACCCCCGGTCCCCGTGCCAGCCGTCGCTCCTATCTGAGGGGGAGGGCGGTTGCGGGGTTCTTTGCCTGGAAACCCTGACTTTAGTATAACAATGTGGTCTCGTGTTCGGCTGGGGGGTTTCCACTGGGGCCACAACGCATGGCGTGAACCAAAACACGGGCATCAGTCCCAGAGTCAGCTTCCGCATCACAACAAGCTGCGAATCGCGCGCGGACACGTACATCCTCAGGAAGCTGAAGCAACGTGCCGCCCCCACTTCGTGTGCTACGTGTGCGATGTCCTGCAAAACCAACCAGTCAAACGAAGCATTGTGGTTGGTTCAGGAACTCCCAGCATCCAAACCACACCGTCACATCACGCCACTCTCACGTCGCGTACCTCTTGCTCGTTTGGCAGACGGCTTTCCAGGTGTCCCCATGGCAGGTCGTTTCGTTGCACGCTGTCGAAATACCCAAAAGTGAGCTACATGCATGATTCGCTTCACATATTGAATCGCTAACAAGAACACATGGCGAAACAGCGTACCCTTTGGTGCGACACTGGACGCGGGAAAACAGGACACAGCCGTTCAAAGCCAAGTGGCATGTGAGGGTCGAAGCATGGGGAAGCATGGAGCAGTTGCCAACAAGTACCCCACCGTGCCATGCACTAACTCGCTTGCTGCCGCTACCAAACAACACCCACAACCACATGCAAAATGGACACACCTGACACCCATTGATAGACTTCGACACCACCAAGGCTGACGAGCCGTCGTTCCCAGCGCTTCACCTGGTGCGCAAAAGTGAACAACGTGCCCTGTTTCATCAGCCACCCACTCACCAACAGCATCAACACAACACCATCTCCGGCTCCTACCAGTTGCATGCCGTTGCCTGGCTTCTCACCAAGAAAGCTATGCGCGACTCGTTTGCCCCCTCCCAACAACCGCTCCGCCGCAGCGTCTCTATCTTCAAGGGCATGCTGCGCACGTTCTGTAGCAGCAGCAGCGGCAGCCGCCCGCCGACGAGATGTTGTCGCTGCGCGACGTCGTCTGGACATCGATGAAGTGTTCCACCACTTGAGTGTTGCAGCGAGCTGCGTCGCGCGAACGCAGTCGGGTATGACATAAACGCGATAATTTTATGTCATTTCATCGGCAATGTGTGCATTCGTGCGAATCTTTGACGGTTGGTGTCGCTCGTGCTGCCTGTACTTGTTGGTGTCCGCAGTTCCTTCGTCTTTTGAGATTTTATCGCACCATAAGCCATGGCGAACGATGGACGTGCGTGCTGGTTGGCACGGCATGTGACAGGTTGTTGTTGTGAACGTGTGTTTGACCATGTGCAAAATTGTGCGTGGCGCGTGTTGTTTTTCGTCTGCAGCGGCGATTGAGTGGGCGACTCCAGATTCCGGCAGCCTCAGAGCTGTCTGGTACATTTGCATCATCCTGGCGTTCATAAGTTTCTTTATGGGCCTCAAGGAGTATGTGTTGCACAAGCGCTTCGAGAATCAGTACGTTGGTTGCCTTTGTTGGAAATTTTTGCGTGTTGTTTGCTTACTTGACGCAATGATGTGCTCCACTCACCTCTACCCACGTGCAGCCCCAAGGTGCAGCACTACATGGAACGGTTGCTTTGGACCATGCCTGTCTACGCTGTGTGTGGTGTGGGCACGATCTTGTTTCCTCTTTGCGCCGTGCAGTTCATCTTGCTTCGGCAAAGGTGCGCAGCGAGTTCAGCGTGGCAAGGAATACCACGGAAGCATCCCCACCCCGCATCACTGGACACACCAGTGGACCCTGTCGTGCTTGTCTGTTTGCTGACGCGTATGGTGTTTGCTTGCACATTTCACAGCATGCAGGCCTTCATGGTGTACAACTTTGTACAGCTGTTGATCACGTACTTCACTCCGTACGCCACGGAAGAGGTTCGCATCAAGCACCTGGAGGCTCTGTTGTCCAAGGTTGACAAGGTGAAGGCGAAACCTCCTTGCTGCTGCATGGGACTGCTCCACCCTGGAAAGTACGCTACGAGGTAGCGCCCTGACACCCGCGTACCATTTGCCTCACTTGTGGTGCGCAGGCATTACCTTCACGACCAGGTGCTTATCCCAGTCCGCGTGTTTTTGTACGCCATTCCTTTGTTCGCCGTGTTGGGACTTCTGTCGGATTCGTACAATTACTACGGGTTCGGCATCTTGGACATTTCCCACACGTGGTTCTGGTTGAACCTCGCATCGGTGTTGGTCACCATGGTTCGTGCTGCCTCGTGCAGGTGGGTTGCATGCTGGCACGGTTGTTTCGGCTGACGTGGGTCACTGTCATCCCCATCCCTTCTGTGATCAGTGGGCGTTGTCTGCGCTGTTCACCATTTTCCAACTCCTGGAGCCGCTCCTTCTTCCGTTTGTGAAGCTGCAGAACACCTGCGTTCACATCGTGCTGGGCCCCATGGTTTTCCAAGAGCTGATCATCGGAATCCTGGCAGAGAACGGCAAGCTTGGGCTTCTTTTCGGCCTCAAGTCCGAAGCCGAGTCGGCCTTGGTGTTGGTGAACTTGTTGTACTGCATCGAAGGCGTGGTGGTTGGCTACTTGTTCCTGCGTGCGTTCAGCGCCAAACAGTTCTACGAGGAAGAAGTACAGGACAAGAAGTGGACGCAAAGCCACGACATCGTTGACTCCGTCCACGGTGGCCGCACGGGCAAGTTTTTCCGAGGCACCCACCGCAAGCCGCGGTTCAGCATCATGGCGACTCCACGCCGTCGTGACGCGGGGCACGTGGCCTTCACGAACGCGGAGGTCATGAAGGACATCTCGACTCGTGATCGCCGCGAGTCCACCGTGAATGACCACTCCCGCTTCTCTGTGCGTGCGCATGAAACCGAAAGCAAGCCCATGCCGAGTGCAGTGTAGTCGGGCCGGCTTCAATTTGCGCCAGGGTGGGCGTGTTTCGTCATTTGTGCAGTAGTGTGGTGTGTGCCTGGCAGCGGTTGTGAGGTGTTGGGCAAGTGTGCTTGGTGTTTGTCACGACTGAATGCAGCGTGGGCTTTGGAATGTGGTAGTGCCCAATGCTTCTTCACTTCTGACACCGTGCACACACTACCCATGCTCTTCCACATGCAGAGGGGGAACAGTGCGGGTGGTGCCCACTGGATGCCATGGTAAAGCCTTATTATTTCCCAGTCAAGAAGTGCTTGATGCGATCAATGGTGTCACTGAGGAAGCCGGCCTTCGGATGTGCTTCCTCTTCCTCGGCAAACTCCTGCATCAACTCGCGCTGGCGATCCGTGAGATTCCTGGGGGAGTACAAAGAGAGTCAATGCACAGAGCACCAGGTGAGCACCGGGACACAGCACACTGCCCCACACGGCACACACCACGCGGCAAGTGAAGACACGTACTTGGGAATCTCGACCTTGAAATGTACATACTGGTGACCCTTGCTTCCGGAGCCCAACTTGGGGATGCCGCGTCCACGCATCAGGTGCGTGTCTGTAGGTTGTGTGCCCGCAGGAACAACCAACTCCACCTCGCCGTCAAGGGATGGAATGCTCAGCTTGGCACCCAGGACGGCTTGGGTGAGGGTCAACGGCACCTACAACGAGCGACAACCAAGTCACATGCAGATCAGCCACCACACACACACAAAGCAATCACCTTCACAGACAGCCAGCAAGGGTGCGTGCAGCGCAGCGCAACTCACCTCCACATGGACATTGGTTCCCTCACGACGGAAGAAGGCGTCCTTGTGCACGTGGACATGGACGTACATATGGCCCTTGGGTCCACCCAACGGACCCACGTCACCCTCCCCAGACAGGCGCAGGTTCACGCCAGTGTCCACACCCGGTGGCACGGTCACCTGCACCGTACGACGGCGTCGCACCCGGCCTGTTCCGCGACAGGAGCCGCACTTGTTGACGATCATGGAACCTTGGCCATTGCACGTGCCGCACGGGGCCGCCACGGTGAAGAAGCCTTGCTGCATCAAGCGCTCACCGCTGCCACCACACGCCGTGCACGTCTGCGGCCCCTTCCCATCCGAGCTGCCCTTTCCGTCACACGTGCCGCACGTGCCGTACGCGTTCACCGTCACGTCACGCGTCGTGCCCTTCACGGCCTCCATGAAGTTCAACTTGACGTCTGCTTGCAGGTCCTGGCCGCGTTGCTTGGCACGCGGGCCACGGTGTCCACCCATGCCGCCCATGCCGCCCATACCACCGCCGCCACCGCCGAAGAACTCCCGGAAGATGTCCTGTGGGGGAACAACACACAACCAACCCAACAAAAACAGCCAAACAACCAGCCAGGTTAGGCCTAAACGGTCAGAAGCGGTGGTGGCAATGCATATCATACCCACTCACCCACCCACCCACCCACCCACACGCAACCTTGCACCACCCAAACAAATCACCATCACACCTCCACCAACACTGAAGGCTGAACGCTGAGGTGCTAGTGCCACGCACCTCTGGGGACATGCCCGGAAAGCCCTGTCCACCACCACCACCGGCGCCCTGCATTTTTTCTCCGTCATGCCCAAACTGGTCGTACATCTGACGCTTGTCGTCGTCTCGAAGGACCGAGAACGCATGCGACAGCTCCGCGAACTTGTCCTTCGCTTCAGGGTCGTCCGGGTTCGCATCGGGATGTACCTTCTTCGCCTTGGCGTAGTACGCTTTCTTGATATCGGCTGCAGATGCATTTCGTGCCACGCCAAGAACGTCGTAGTAGTCGCGTTTTGACTGCTGCGGCGCACCAGATGTGTGGATGGCTCGGGCATCGGTCACAAGCCGGAGTGGCACACGAGAGACGCCAACGGTGCAGGAGGTGGCAGCGCCACTACGCCGTCCTGAGCATGGAACCTCAGCAAACTGCCGCGATACAAACGTCACTGCAGCACACTGTCGGCCCACTGGCACGCCAACCGGCCTGTACGAAGCCACACGAAGCGCAGGTCGACGCCACGCCATTTCGGAACACCACAAAACGTGCCGGCTGGGGTGGGGACAGACGGCGCTTCGTCAAGAACGGATAGCACACACCACCAGCCGTTAAAAGACTGCAGGTACAGTAGCTGCACTCGATGCCGTGCACACGACACCAGGCGGTCCACACAGTGCCGTGCAACGAGGAGTGCTCCGCTTGTCAGGGTTGCAGCAGCACCTCACCACCGCTGCGCGCCGGAAAACAGCATGAAGGTATATTCATTCTATCACGGCGCGTTCAAAAATAATGTTTTCTCACACTCAGGGCACTCATTTGCCAAGCTAGTGTCTGCATCACGCTCCTTTTTCAACGAAGTGGGAGTGCGCTGAGAAAACTCTCCCTTGTTCCACCCTGTACGTGTACACCCCCTGCCTTCCTTCTCCGTCGCCTGCCGCGTTTGGGATCCCGCTGACGATGGCGTCACCCTGGGCAGTTACTCTCGACGAAGATGAAGGAGAGGTGCCAGGCAGCGTACGGGTGTTGTTGATTCTGTTTCGTCTAGGTGGTGCCCCGTCTCATGGTGTTGTGGTGCGTGGCTGGCAGGATTTCCGCGCCTCCACAAAGGACGCTCTCGTTTTCCTCATCGACGCACGGAAGGCCATGCTTGGGACAAATGATAGCGGAGAGGTGTGATGAGCCCACTGGCAGCATCGAGGAGTGGGCGTGGGCAGCCACTCAACTGCTCACTCGCGCCGTGCTGTGTTGTTGTGGTGGGTGCAGGTGTATCTGCACAATGCCATGGCGGCGGTGGTGCAGCTGCTGAAGACCAAGATCGTCGCATCAGCGAAGGATTTGGTTGGGGTGTGGTTTTATGGCAGTGTACGCAGTTGTTGTGTCAATGTGGCGGCAGGTGTCTGTGGCTGGCTGACTCTTTTCCCACCTCAGGCCTCCAAGAAAAACAGCAACTCCTTCGATCATGTGTATGAGTTCATCGAGCTTGCTTCACCGTCGGCCACTGCAATCAAGCAAGCAGAGGTGCGCTGAACTGTGCGCAGTCGCTTACGCTGTGACGGCTCTTTGACCGCAAATGCATGTGTGCTGCACACAGTCCGTCATGTCAGGCGAGTTCGACTTTGCGGGAGAAGTCGGAAGCTTGGACAATGCGTCCGCATGCCCGCTGCACCACGCACTGTGGGCGTGCTCCATGTCCCTCAGTTCAAAGTACGACATGCTGTGCTTTGCGGCTGGTTGGTGTGTGCGTGAAGGACTGTGCTGACCCGCGTGTGTTGTGGGATGTATTGTTGGTTGGATGGGCGTGTTTCAGGGTCAAAGACGGCGACTCTCAGCGGGTGTGGTTGTTCACCAACGATGACAACCCCAACCCAGATGACGGTGGCCTGCGTGATCAGACCATTCAAAAGGCCAAGGACCTGGTGGAGTTGGGCCAAGACCTGACCCTGTGGTACATGTCCCGTCCGGACCTCGAGTTTAACGTTCGACTTTTCTTCGCGGGCATCATTCCTGTGGATGAGGATGACCCAGAAAGCGGCATCCAAGACATCTCTCAGCTTGATGACGTCGTGTCACGGGTGCGGCGAAAGGAGCACCGCAAGCGTGCGGTACGTTGGTGGGGAAGCAGATGCTCGACCGTGCATCGTGTGAGGTGACTAACGCGTTGTGGTGTGCTTCGCCTTCTCGACGGTTTGTTTGTGCTTCAGTACGCACGCATCCCACTCAAGCTTGCTGAAGGCATTGAGCTCTCTGTGGGTGTGTACAACCTCATCTATCCAACAAAGAAGCCTTCCGCCGTGCAGCTGGAAACAGCAACGAACCAAAGGGTGAAGACCGAAACCAATTGGCTGTGCAGTGACACCGGGCGACAGCTTCTGCCGCACGAGATCCGAACGTACCAAAAGTTTGCGGACTCACGTGTCATGTTTGACAAGGAAGACATGAAGCAAATCAAGAACTTTGGTTTTCCCGGTGCGTCTTGGCGAGTTGCGCATGGGCGCTGTGCGTCTTGGCGCGTTGCGCGTAGGCGCTGTGTGGAGGAGTGTTGATTGACCTGGTTTGATGTCATGATGTCATGTCACAGGCTTGCGATTGATGGGTTTCAAAGACATTTCGGTTCTGTCCAACGAATTGAATCTGAGGTCGCCATACTTTTTGTACCCGAATGAGGTGGGAGTGCCTGAGCTGTGTTGTTTGTGTTGTGTGCCATGCGTCTCACAGTGCTTGCTTGCCTTCATCTCTTTCTCCCCGGGCGTGTGCTGGCGGTGCCGTTTGCCTTGGGTGACAACAACAACAGGCCGGCGTGTCCGGCAGCACTGTCGCGTTCCGTGCACTCCAAGAAAAGATGATCGAGCTCGGCAAGGTTGCCATCGTTCGGCTGATCATGCGGGCGGGGTCGGCCCCACGGTTTGCTGCTCTCGTGGCGCAGGCAAGTCCTCGTTGTTTTCGTGTGGCAACACGCGTGGTCACTCCACGTGTCTGGCCTTCGTTTGCTTTCAAATTTGGCGCCGCGCCTATCCTCACGCGCCATATTTTCTGTGTTTTCACCACCCTGCAGAAGCAAGTTGTGGACGAGTATGGTGCCGTGGACACTCCAGCAGGCATGTTCTTGATCCCGTTGCCCTTCTCCGACGACATTCGCCCCATCGCGTCGGAGCCCACAGAGAAAGGTGTGTGGGTTGTGCGCGCGCCAGTGGGCTGTGTCTGTGTCCATGTGTGGTGCCGCTGTGGTTCGCCCCGCATTTTTATCTCTTGACCGTTGGGACATCATGTGTGCGATCGGCATGTTCTGGCGTGGTCGGATTGCACTAGCCAATGTGGAGCAAATTGCTGCTGCCAAGAAGGTTGTTCAGTGCTTGAATGTCGAAGGGTTCAGCAGCTACAACTTTGATAACCCA
>Ga0213833_1002356_pt1 | contig 12232 bp, 8 predicted proteins | sample SWATP21_FD_160575 | JGI IMG/M metagenome (GOLD analysis project Ga0213833, IMG submission 160575) | Coastal seawater microbial communities from Marineland, Florida, United States - SWA TP2 #1 | ecosystem: Environmental > Aquatic > Marine > Coastal | place: USA: Florida | collected 2016-08-14
AGTGTTGGCTCGTTTGCTTTTTGGGCCCTCTCCACTCGATTCCAAATGTGTACAAAGTGTCTCTCCCACGATGGTAGAGACCTACACTCGGAGACTTTAGGTCTGTTTCTTGTGGAGACGAGTGAGAGGAAGATAGGCAAAATACAGGTAACCCTAGTTTTGAAAACACGATAAAGATAATGGCCTTTCAAGGGTTTCTGTTTACTCGCTTTTTGGGGCCCTCTCCACTTTATTCCAAATGTGTACAAAGTGTCTCTCCCACGATGGTAGAGACCTACACTTGGGGACTTTAGGTCTGTTTCTTGTGGAGATGAGTGGCGTAGAATGAGTACAGCGCCGAAGCCTTTTGTCACAGTGGACAGATCGGTGAACACTTGTTTTTCAAGAGAGCAAGGGTGAGCACAGCAGGTCCCTCCCAAAGAAAGTGGGCAGTTGTTTTCGATGGTGTGAAGTGGTTTGTGTGGGAGGGGCGAGCGTGAACAAGCGGGAAACGCGTTGGGGAGGGCCAAAAGCTTCGGCAAATTCACACAGAGAGCATGCCTTTTGCGAGCTTTTCGAAGTCTGCTCTAGAGGGTTTGAGACCTTTTTGTTGGAGTTTTGGCCATGGGTGGAAGGCATCAGGGATTTTGAAGCGAGGGATACGTTTTTCCAGGAGTGATTGGAGTTCCTGGTTGGAGGGAAGTTGATTGGAGGCTGTTCTTAAGAAGGCGACAGGGCGCTTGCCAAATTCTGGGTGTTGAACTGCTACCACCATGGCCTGGAGGATTTCGGGGAGTTGGCAGAGTTGTTCTTCGATTTCTTCTGGCTGGATATTTTCGCCACCTGAAATGAAGACATTGTCTCTTCTTCCGATGATGTGGAGGTAGCCTTCATCGTCCCATTGCCCAAGATCGCTTGCGGTGAACCAGCCGTCTTCATCTCTGGCTGTGCGAAGTTTGCCATCCTGTTCGAGATAGCCCTTGAAGAGGGTTTCGCCTTTGACTTTGAGTTCACCTGTGGAAGAGAGCTGCATTCTGCGGAAGGGAAGTCGCTTGCCTGCATTCACGAGTGTATCGGTGTTTGCTGGGGTGGTTTGAGATTGTTGAGTGGTGACTTCTTCTGAGGGGGTTGTGCTGATCTGAGACGCCATTTCTGTACAGCCGTATGTGGCGTAGACGGGGAAGCCTGCTGCTGTGGCTTTTTGATAGAGTCCTGAAGTGATGGGACCGCCACCCAAGAGGAGGACTTTTAGGTGGGCGAAGTCTTTTTGTCTTTCGGGGTGGGCTTCCAGTTGTTCCAGGAGGCGATAGAGTTGTGTGGAAACCATGGAGATGTGGGTGATCTTGTCCTGGACCAGCTGTTCTTCAGCTGGAAGGGCTTTTTGTTGGAAGACAACTGTGCCGCCGCCCAGGATGGCCCGGAATAAGATGGCCATGCCACCTACGTGGTAGAGCGGTAGAGACAAAAGCCAATGGTGGCCCGTTTGGAAGGGGATGTTGAGGCTGGAGCCAAGGGCACTGAAGAAATGGTTTGCGTAGGTGTGCAAGACGGCTTTGGGCTCGCCTGTACTTCCCGAAGTGAAGATCACTGTGGCATCTTGTTTGGGGTTGGGGAAGAAAAGGCCCGGCTTTGCGCCTAAGGGGATACTCATGCCTGTAAGTGTGATCAGGGTCTCGAACGGTATGACTTGAAGTCCCTGGATGGCTTCGTGTCTATCGCTGACCAGGAAAGAACAGCCGACCTTTTGTAGAAGTGAACGGATTTGCTTTTCTGGGAAGCGCGGACTGATGGGGACTGCAACAAAGCCTTCGTGGATACAGGCCATGAGCAGGATGACATAATCGATGCCTGGTTTGTTGAGGATGCCAAGACGGTCGCCTGGAGACAGTCCCATCATCTTGAGGCTGTGGGCCATTTGTTCAACGCGTTTGTGGTAGGTGGCGTAATCTAGCTTTTGCTCGCCTTCAATCAGCGCAATCTTGGTGCCAAAGAGTCTGGCTGCTTCTTGAAAGAGAAGGCTGGGGTGATGCATCTGGTGTTCCACCCACATCCATTTTTTGGGTAGGAGCCGCTTTGAAGGCTTTTGAAGCGATTCAGAAGATCCCATGACTCACCTCCTCTAGTCTGTGGGTTCGGATTTGGCAGCTTTTTTGATGTACTTCAAAGAGAGACCATTCTCCATTTTTGAGGGACCAGGGGGATGCCAAGAGATTTTCCTGGAACCATCCGCCTGTACCCAGTCCCATGGCTGTTTTGCGTTGTGGGATGGCTGCGGCCCAACTTGCCAGATAACTGAGGCCCAGATGGCTTTCGAAGCACGAAGAAATAACGGCAAGGTAGCCTCTCTCTTGAGCGATATTGAGCCATTTGTTTGTCATTATATAGCCACCGAGCAAAGCTGGTTTTAGGACAAAAGCGGCTGTCCCTTCAGGGATAGAAAGAGCAGACGCTTGTGTGCATTCGGAGAGACTTTCGTCCAAAGCGATGGATATCCCGGTCTGCTGATAAAAGCTGGAGAGTTCAGATGGATTTTGCAATGGTTCTTCGATGAATTCTATCTGGCACTTGTGGAGCTCTTTGCCAAAGCGGACAGCTTGTTCAAGAGGCCAGGCACGATTGGCATCGAGTCTTATCTTTCCCTGAGGACCGATACTCTCTCTCAATCGATGGACTCTGGTGATATCTTCCTCCAATGAACGGCCACCCACTTTTAACTTAAAGCAAGTGTATCCCTCTTGAAGGGCTTGTTGACTCACTTCTTGAAGTTGGGCCAAAGGTGCCGTTAGGAGTTTTTGAATGGGAAGATGTGTGTGTGCCTTTGTGGACAAGAGCTGTACTAGAGGACGCTTTTGTTGGGCTGCCTGGAGATTCTGTTGTGCCATTTCCAGACCAAAGCGAAGAGAAGGATAACAGTCTTCAAGTTTGAGAAGAGCGCGCAAACCTGTAAGTTCATGAAGCTGTGAGATCTGTGTTTGAATGTGTTCCAGAGACTCTCGATGCAAGCCTGGAAGAGGGGATATCTCGCCATATCCGAATGCACCTGCTGGATCTTCTAAGCGAATGACAAATCCTTTCCTGAAGTGCGTGGCTTGCTTTTCGGAGGAAGCGGGTTTGCGAACGTAAAGAGGTGCGCTTAGCGGAAGCGAATAGGCGTAGAGTGTCCAAAGAACGGTATCTGAAGCTGGAGGAGGCTTTAAAGACATGGACCTGACCATTTTGCTTTTCGGCAGACGTTTTTAATCCGGCGGACGTGTTTTTATCCAGCGAACGTGTTTTAATCCGGCGAACGTGTTTAATCCGGCGGACGTGTTTTAATCCGGCGAACGTGTTTTATATCCGGCGAACGTGTTTTATATCCGGCGAACGTGTCTTTATCCGGTGGACGGCTTTAATCCGAGGGACGTGTTTAATCCGGGGGACGTGTCTTTATCCGGTGGACGGCTTTAATCCGGGGGACGGTTTTAATCCGGCGGACGTGTTTTAATCCGGCGGACGTGTCAGCGACACGTCCCTACGAGCACAATTGGGCACAATGCAACAAAACTCTTATGCACCTTTCTCCAATGAAGCTCCAAAATCCCCGTTTGCTCACCCGTTTGTTCGCCCTCCCGTACGGACGTGTCGCTGACACGTCCTCCAAAATCCCGTTGACACGTCCTCCAAAATTCCCGCTGACACATCCGCTTATTTCAATCGATTGTTTACATGACCCAGCCGATGGTGAACAAGATGGAAAAGATCATGAGTATCTTTCCTGTGGAGGCCAGGGCCTGATTCAATTGTGGTCCTTCACTGGTTCGAAAGACTTTCCAGAGTGTGGGGATGGCTATCACCAACACCAAAAGGGTGAGTAGTACATAAGGGTGTTTTTGTGTGGACATGTGCAGGTACACAGGGATCGCGCAGGCCACGAGAATGGAGAGAAGGTATTCCATCCTGGCAAAGAGTGGTCCAAAGAAGACTGCGAGTGTGCGTTTGCCAGCTTTTTTGTCAGTGGGGATATCTCTGAGATTGTTGATGGCAAGGATGGCCATGGCCAGCAGACCTGGGGACAATCCGGCCAAAAGAACATAATGATTGATGGTAAGCGTTTGGCAATAATAAGTGCCGCCTACCGCCACAGGTCCAAAGAAAATCAAGACGAAGATATCACCGAGACCATTGTAGCCCAGTGGGTAAGGACCAGCAGTGTACGCGATGCCCGAAGCGATGGAGAGTACACCGATCAAGACGACAGGCCAACCGCCACGCCACATGAGATAGCTCCCCACAAGGAAGGCAATCACAAAGCACCAGACAAAGGCTTTTCGGATCATGGTGGGATGTACGAGACCTGCTTGTGTGACACGTGTGGGTCCGAGTCTTTCTTCGGTATCAGCGCCTTTCATGTAATCGAAATAATCGTTGGCCAGATTGGTTCCGATTTGGATCATCAGCGCACCGATTAAGGCGGTGATGGCTGTGAATATGTGCATCTGACCATCGGCGTAAGCCATGGAAGTTCCCATCAAGACAGGTGCAAAAGCGGCTGAAAGGGTTTTGGGACGGATGGCCAACCACCAGATCTTGATTTTGGATGTGATCATTTTTTGATCTGTGGGACGTGTCGGGATTCCCGGTTCTTGTACAATGATTGAATCTTTGGTTTGGGTCACCATGTTACACTCCATTGGACACTTTTGGGGGTGGTATGTCTTTTGAAAGGATATGTTGGACAGTTTTGGCGATCTCCCTGTGCTGAAGGAGATTTTGTTCTCTATCGGTGGTCACTTCGATGAGTGTGGAACGCTTGCTTTGAAGCGCCTTTTGGTACACTTGTGCAAACTCCCCCAGTGTCTTGGGGTGATGGACTTCCAGACCGAAACTTTGTCCACTTGCCTGAAAAGTAAAGTGGTGGGGTGTACCAAAGTAGTTTTCGAAGACTTCTTGATGTGAGGCAATGGGCAAGAAGTGGAAAATCCCACCTCCCGAATTGTTGAGTACCACGAGAATCAATGGGTATTCGTTGGATTGGGCCAACATCAAACCATTGAGATCATGCAAAGTGGAGAGGTCGCCGATGAACAATGTTGTGGGTGCTTGAATGCCCATTGCAAAACCAGTGGCACAAGCGAGTAAACCATCGATCCCACTTGCACCTCGATTGGCGGCAATTTTGGGAGCCTTTTCACGAGGGAATGCGAACATATCCATATCGCGAATGGGCATGCTGTTTGCGAGAAAGAGTCCATGTTGTTCTGGTATATGTTTGGAGATCAGGCTTGCGATGACGGCTTCACCCGGCGTTTCGGAGGCCATGTTGTCTTCCATAATACCAGCAATGGTCTTGTACACTTGTCGATTGTGCTGCTGCCAGCTTTGGAGCCACTGTGTATCTGGCCTTTCTGAGATGTTGTCGTGAAGGGTTTTTGCAAACTCGTGGAGTTGCGCTTCTATACGCCAGGTGACCACATGAGCGGGATCGATTCGGTTAGGATGCTCTTGTACCAGTATGTAATGCTCTGGTGCGATGTGTTCGGTGAATTGCAAAAATCGCTTTGAGACCAGTGGACCACCCAGATGTAGGATGGTCTCTGGTGTGTGGGTTTGCCGAAAAACTGGTGAAAGCAACAATTGATCGCCGTAGTGGATACATTCTTTCAAGGTGTTGTCTTGTCTGAGTCCTGAGGCGATATCTGCAAAGATGGGCCACTTCAGTTTTTGGGCCAATTGTTTGCACTGTGCCAGGAAGTTTTGTTCGAGGGCTTGCTCTTCCGCTGGACTTTGCAAGAAAGTGGGGAGCCTTCCAATGACCAACAAGCCTTTTTCGGTGGTCTGGAGGTGTTCGGAGAGTTGCTCAATTGTGGCTTGTGAGAGTGCTCGAGGCGCTTGTGTATACGTGGTGAAGGGGGATTGGTGTTCAAGCCATTTTTCGAGACATCGTGTGTATTCTTTTGGATAGCTTTTGGGTGTGGGTGCCAGAGGCTCCCGAAAGGCCAGATTGATGTGGCAAACCCCTGAGGGCGAGCCTTTGGATTGGTGTACCGCTTGATCGATGGTGGTGAGGACCATTTTGGGAGAGATCTCTTCTGTGGAGCAAGGCATCTGGAAGGACCAGCGTGTGTACTTGCCGAAGAGCTCGGGTTGGTGAATGGTCTGATTGGCACCTGTTGCCAGCAATTCTGGGGGACGATCCGCGGACAAGATCAACATAGGGATGTGTTCAACAGAAGCTTCGATGACGGCAGGCAAATAGTTTGCAGCTGCAGTACCTGATGTGCAGATGAGCACAGCGGGTTTCCCAGTGGCTCGAGCATAACCAAGTGCATGAAAAGCAGCACCTCTTTCATCAAGGCAAACACGAGTCTTTGCTTGTGGGTGGCGTGCTGCAGCGACGGTCAGAGGTGTACACCGAGAGCCTGGAGAGAGACAGAAGTAATCGATTTGGTTGCGAAGGAGTTCTTCAACCAGCAAAGCACCCCAAAGGATATTGAGATTCTCAGCTTGCTGGATGCAATTGATTCTATATGTATGGAGTTCTTCTGGGGGCGTTGACTTGGGAAGAGGGGGTGTTGTGGGGAAGGCTTTCATGATGCTGACTCGGTGCTAAAAGAACCTCATAGCGGGCTACTGTTGCAAGAAGAGAGCGACAAAGTGTTCGATCTTTCTTTCGATTTCGAACCACTCTGCTTGTGGTTTGGAGCCCTCGACAATACCTGCACCAGAATACAAAGACAACTGTTTTTCCCGAATCAAGCCAGAGCGAATGGCCACTGCGAATTCAGCATCTTCTGCACTGAACCAGCCGATGGGCGCTGCGTACCAGCCTCTATCAAAGGGTTCGCACTCAGCCAGAAGGTGCATGGCTTCTTGTCTTGGTGTTCCGCCCACTGCAGGCGTTGGATGAAGTGCCTTGAGCAATTGTGCATCATTTGCGTCTTGCAAGATGCCCTTTAGCTGGCTCCGGATGTGTTGGACATTTTTGAGTTTCAGAATGCCCAAAGTGCTTTCTGTTTCGACTTGCTGACAAAATTGTTCGAATTGGCTTTGGATGGCGTCCAAGACCAACTTGTGTTCGTGGACTTCCTTTTCACTTTGAAGAAGTGCAAATTCCAGATCTTGATCTTCTTGTGGATTCTCTCCTCGAGGGCGTGTCCCTGCGAGTGCTTCGCTTTCAAGGACATTTCCGGAGCGTTTGTAGAGACGCTCTGGACTTCCACCGATAAAAGCGGTCCCGAATTTCGGCTGAAAGAGAAAGAAGAAAGAGTGCGGCGTGGTTTGACGCAATCTTTGCAAGAGTGTTGTTGGCTCCAGTGAACGTTCGAATTGAAAAGTGGATTTTCGAGCCAGGACCACTTTTTCAAGTGCTTTTTGTTCCAGCAATGGAAGGACACTTTCGAGACATTGAATCCACTCTTCTTGATTTGGCGTGTTGGTCTTTTCGGTACATTGTGGCAGGTGGTCGAAGTGTCTCTCACCTGTTTGGAAATCCAGGGTGCCAAGTTCCTTTTGAAGCGCCTTGCACTGCGTTTTCAGATCTTTGGCAAAATCGACTCTGAAATTGCAAGCAAATGTGGTGCCTTGGGGCTGTACGCGGATTTCAAATCGAGGGACCACAAAATGATAGGTACCAAAAGCTTCCCACTCTGGCGCAGCTGGTCTTGAAGCGTCAAAGCGCATCCCGCCGTAGTATCGGATGTTTTTAGGACAGTTTTCCAGGATCGCTTGTAGCTTTTTAAAAGCTTCTCCAGGCTCATTTCTTGGTATGGATTGGTCCCACAAGATTTGATCCGCTTGATCGATCCCACCCATGGCGAAAGAACCATCTCTATCTGACCAGAACATCTTGGTGGCATGGGGTTGCTTTTGCAGCCAGGCCAGTGGTTCAACGTCTTCGATATTGGTTTCAATACGGTATAGAGAAGTCTGGTTTTCATCCCAGATGTCTCGCTCTTGAAAATAGTCGAAGAGTTCCTGTAGTCGCTGCCAAAGGAACCGCCGCACTTGTTTCATGGAGAGAGTGGCTTCTGAGAGAACCTCTGTAAGCTGCGTTGTTACCTTTGATTCTCTCATAGCTTGTCTCCCCGGTAGATGGTGGCGATACCAAAGGTGAGGGGATGTTGTTGGAGTCCTTCAAATCCCGCATTGGCCATCACTTCGAGAAAAGCTTCTCCATAAGGGAAAGCCTCTACGCTTTGGTTCAAGTACGTGTACGCTTGTCTATCACCGGAGATGAGTCCTCCAATCCTGGGCAAGAATTCCCTGAAGTAAAAGAGGTAAGATGAGCGTAAAAGCTTGTTTTGAGGCAAAGAGAATTCCAGGATGATCACACGCCCGCCTGGTTTGAGTACGCGATACATCTCGTGAATGGCCTTTTGGAAATCTGGAACATTCCGGATACCAAATGCGATGGTGACCACATCAAATGAATTGTCTTCGAGAGGAAGCTCAGCTGCGTCGCCTTGCTTGAACTGGATGTCTTGTGTCAGAGAAGTCTTGCCATGTTTTTTCTCTGCAACCTCCAGCATTCCCGTGGACATATCGACGCCAATGGCTTTTGAGATATCGGGATTGTTTTGGCAAAGAGAAAAGAGCAGGTCTCCTGTCCCTGTTGCCAGATCGAGCAATTCGATTTGGGAGATTCTTGGGAGGTGCTTTCGAACTTTTTTGCGCCAGAGCACATCCTGTCTCATGGATAGGATGCGATTGAGAGGATCGTATGTATCAGCGATGCGGTCGAACATTTTCCAGCTTTCGTGAGCTGAAGGTTTTTTGTCTGCATGGGTTGTGGTTTGCTGTTCCATCACTTCCTCCTGGGAAAAGTCGAGTGCTTTTCGGTTTGCTCGTCAGTCGGTGTGTGTTCAAGGGTTCGGTCCACTGCGTGGGCGATCCGCTTGACTTGCTCGATGAGTTCTTGGAATCTTTTGGGTTTGAGGCTTTGAGGGCCATCCGAGAGAGCCTTTTCTGGTTGGTGGTGTACCTCCAACATCAACCCGTCTGCGCCTGCTGCAATGGCACTTTTGGCAATGGGTGTGACATATTCCCACTTTCCTGTCCCGTGGCTGGGATCTGCCAGCACCGGTAAATGGGAGACAGCTTTGACTGCTGGGATGGCGTTGACATCAAATGTATTGCGAGTGTGGGTTGCAAAAGTTCGGATGCCCCGTTCGCACAGAATCACGTGAGGATTACCATGTGAAAGGATGTACTCTGCTGCGAGTAGCCATTCTTTGACCTGGTTGTTCATGCCTCTCTTGAGAAGGACGGGTTTGTCGCTCTGGGCAACTGCCTTCAAAAGCATGAAATTTTGCATGTTCCTGGAACCCACTTGCAGGATGTCTGCATATTCGCTCACTTGCTGAAGATATTCTGGTGACATCACTTCGGTGACAATGGGGAGACCCGTTTGTTCTCTTGCTTCTGCCAACCACTGAAGTGCTTTTTCACCATAACCTTGGAAACTATACGGTGAAGTCCTTGGTTTGTAGGCGCCACCTCTTAGGGCTGTCGCTCCAACTTCTTTGACTGCGTGGGCGATTTCTAAAATTTGTGAACGGCTTTCTACAGAGCAGGGGCCTGCGATGATTTGAAGGGCTTGTCCGCCTACAACAGAGGACCCAAATGGCATCAGCGAGTTGTCTGGCTGCACCTCTCGACTGGCCAGTGGAAAGGGTGTTTGAAAGCCTTTGGCTTCTTGAACACCTTCAAGGCGTACGATGGTCTCAAGGATACTCGCAGAAGACTCTGCCCCTGGATTTTGTAATCTTTCTACAGAGGGAAGTGCGATGATACGGGTTTGTCCACTTCCCTGTTCGCGTAATTGGTAGCCTTTTTCTTCAAGGAGAAGAGCCACTTGATGGCGCGCTTCTTCCGAAATGTTCGGTTTTAATGTGATAATCATATCGGTGACTCCTGTGCTGATTCGAAGATTGCTTAAGTGGCCTGACGAATCATCGAGGAGAATTGTGGCGAAGCTGCCTGTGTATTCTTGGTGCCCAGACTTTGCCAGAGCAGGGTGGCCCAAAAGGCAATTTCTTTTCCGCCTGGGTGTTCTCTGTACGCGCCTAAACTTTCCAGGGCGAGTGTCAGTTCTCTGTCAATTTCAGCGATGGTGGCTTCTGCTGCGCCTGTTGCAAGAACTTCCTGGCCCAATGCGCGGACTTCTTCCCAATGAAGAGCAGGTTCCAACCATGCATCAGCCAATCGCTTTTTGAGCGATTCCGAGCGCTGTACTGCTGTGAGAATAGGGAAGCTGGGATTACAATTGTAGATATCTGCAAATGGATTTTTGCCTGTGTGATCTGGCCGCAGATCTTTGAAATCATCTGCCATTTGAAAGGCCAGACCAAGGTGGCGTCCGCATCTGGCGAATCTCTTGTGTGCGTCCATATTGTCTGCCAGGAGTGCTGCCGCTTGACCACACCATGCAAAGAGAACACCTGTTTTTCCAAGCGCAATCTCTCTCCAGACACTACAAGCCAGCTCCAGGCTTCCACGAGCCTGCACTTCAAGCATGGCTGCTCGGGTCATCTCACTGACCACTTGAAGGGCTTCTTTCATAATGATGGGAGGGTGGTCTTGTAACTGCTGAAGTGCCAAGGAAAGGATCAAGTCACCTGTAAGAACTGCTACATTATTGTTCCACTGGGCATTCACTGTGGGACGGCCTCTTCGCAAAGTGCCTTCGTCTACCACATCGTCGTGGAGAAGGCTGGCCGTGTGCATCAGCTCTACTGCAATGGCTACATCCGCAAGGCCATCTTCCGGAGCACCTACTGCTTGACCGAAGAAGTACACCAGTCTTGGACGAGCTCTTTTCGCCTTTTCACCAAAGCAGATATGTCGAGCAGCATGAGCAAGGACATCGGATTTCTGAAGCCAATCCTCCAGATCTACATCAAATATGTTGTGGAATTCTCCCTCCACTCGCTCGATAAAATCGCTTGTCTCGATATTTTTGCTGATCATATCCTTTTCCCTCATTCAATCTGTTTGAAGGTTTTATGAAGTTCAAGACGTCTTGAACTCTGTGGGGTACATCGGGATTGTAAGCATAATTTATTGGATGTCCAGACCTTTCCTAAAAAAAGATCAATGACGCAGAAGAGTGAGCTTCGAAATCGGCCGAATGAGCGAAAAAATAGAAAAGAGGATAAAATGTCTTGCGAGGACTTTTTGGGATGCTTATGGAGGGAAGTTCTGAAAATGAGAGGGGTATTCTTAGAAAAAAGATGAGGGGTTGTAGATTATTCTTCTGGAGCTACCATGACAACACCGAGGCACATCTCGTCATTGGTACCGTCACCCCATTTGACATCTCTTGTCGCTTTCTTTTTGCCGTTAACAACGGGTTGGTTTTCAGCTGAGTTGTCCCATTTGCAAGAGAGCATGATCTTGTCTTCAGATGTGAGGGTCGTGGGTGTGTTGAGGCGATAGCTGCCTTGCCAGTTGAAATCCCATTTGGGGATACGCAAGAGACATTCTTTTTTACCACTCTTTCTTTGGATAGCCACTTCACCCCATGTTCCCAGTTGGTGCATATGGAGCGTTGCTGTGTAGATCTTCAGCTTTTTGGCAGGTGTGCCACCTCTGTTGAAGAAGTTGTAGAAGCGCAAGAGATCCGCGGCGAAGCTGTGCTTGACGTCTTTTTCTCCTGAAGGGATTTTCATGGAACCTGCCAGCCAGGATGGATTGGTGAAAGGCAAGATAGTCCCGACCTTTTCTACTTTTTTATCAAGCATGAATTCGATGCTACTTTGATCAGAAGCACCATCTTTGGAAGAAGCAGTGTAGTAGTGCATTTGCAACACGACTTTAGAGCCAGGCTCAATTTTCAAGCCGAGTCCTTTGGGGAATTTTCCAGAGTTACTTCCTGGTGCCCAAGAACCGATCCAGGAGGCGTTCAAGCCACCACCTGTTCCACCAGGACCACCATAACAAGGATATCCTGGTCCCTCTGCTTTTTTGTCGAGTTCTTCAAATTCTTTGACATTTTTGGGGGCAATTTTATAAGCGATAACGTGGTGGACAAGTTCTTTATTATCCGGATTGACGCGGAAACCTGTAATGTGCGTGGTTTCTTTGTAATCCCAATCGACAAGAAAGCACCTGTAATCGTCTGGTTTTGTTTTGGGTGTGTATTTGATAGGCAGCTTCAGGGTGTGGTCCACACGTGGAAGACCAGTCTTTTCGATTTTTACAGGTTTGTATTCAGCTTCTTGGCCCATTGGTGCATTGAGATCGACCCATTTGCTGATGGTCTCGATTTGGCTTT
>Ga0213833_1002357_pt1 | contig 12229 bp, 15 predicted proteins | sample SWATP21_FD_160575 | JGI IMG/M metagenome (GOLD analysis project Ga0213833, IMG submission 160575) | Coastal seawater microbial communities from Marineland, Florida, United States - SWA TP2 #1 | ecosystem: Environmental > Aquatic > Marine > Coastal | place: USA: Florida | collected 2016-08-14
CTGTGTAGTCTGTGTGTGTGTGTGTGTGTGTGTGTGTGTGTGTGGACGCCTTGTGTGCACTCTCATCCATCCTGTCACAACCGCCCTCCCTTCACTGCCAGATCGCCATGGAGCGTCTGAACCTGGAGACGTTGGCCAAGCAGAAGGGTGTCCTGGAGAATGAACTCGCGACTGCCAGAGAGCGTGCCCGTGCCGTTGAGGCAGAGTTTGATGCGTTCCGTGATCGCCAACGCAACAGTCCAGAGGCAGCCCTGCGTGACAAGATCTCCCAACTGGAGCTGGAGAAAGCCGACTTGGTGCGTCCTCCTCGGTTTTGGCTGTTTAACGCAACGCGTGTGTCTGTGTTGGCGTCAGAGATGGTTGACGGAGGTGTTGGTGTGTGCGTGATGTGATGTGATATGATGTGATGCAGGCAAGACGTGTGGATGTTGCCCAGGCTGCGGTCCAAGTGGAACGCAAGGAGCGCGAGAAGACCAAGTGCGTTGGTGTGGGTGTTGACACGTTGAGTGACTGTGTATGTGTGTATGGTGTGGCAAGGCCTACGGTTGGTTCAGTACTGTGTTGCGTTGCGTACTGACTCGCCGTTCCATCGCCATGATGACAGGTTGCAACTGTTTCGCTTCGCGCGTGAAGTCCAACGCTTGCAACAAACGATCACACGGATGCGGAACAAGGAAGAGCAGCGTGTGCGCATGCAGTACTTGGCCGAAGAGCAGCGGTACGAGGGTTGGAAAGTCAAAAGAGGCTGCTGCTGCTGCTGCGTTGCTGGTCCTGGAAGATGTGTTGTGTGGTGACGCTGCGCTACCTCTGTGGACGCCAGGTACCAACTTGACGGAGAGAGGGACACGCTCCGTGAGATCGCTGCCGACTTGCAAGCTTGGAAGTCGAACGTGCAACCCGGCACCTTGGACTCTGTCCCCATGCCCACTGCACCTCCGCCATCGACCGAGCTCGCGCCCACCACCGTTGCTCGTGCAGAGGGTGTCCCTGTGGCGACAACGACTGTGCAGTCGTCACGCGTCCATGCCACAGCGGTCACCACTGTCGCTGCTCCCATGTTCGTTGCGACGCCCCCCGCACCCTCTGTTTTTGGCGTGGACGCCGGTGCAAGTGGTGGGGGTGGAGGTGGAGGAAGTGGCAATGGCAGTGGAATCGTCAGTGGCAGCGGCAGCGGCAATGGCAGCGGAAGTGGGAATGGGAGTGGGAATGGTGAGGAAGCCAAGGCCGGCGCACATGCCTCCGCCATGGATGCTGTGGGTGTCGAGTTGGCTCGACTGCAGCGCGAACGTGACACGTTGATGCGCACAGGTTCTTACACATCCAGTACGTGTGTGCGAGGGGTACAGGCGCGGCAGGGTTGTAGGGGTTGTGTCAAGGGATCATGCCAAGCGCTGCGCTCTCTGACGTTGTTGGTGTGTTGTTGGCGACGCTGTATTGCCCGTGGTGTTGTGTGCGCCTTCAGCCGATCCTATTGTTGCAGCGTTGGATGCTCGCATGCAAGCACTGAGCAGTCGATAGGCGCATGTGCGTGCTGTGAATACCGTCAACGAATGAATGACTGACGGGAACGGGGCGGAACGGAACGGAACTATGGTTGCCGATCCCACGAATGCGCGATCGAGCTGATCCCTTGTTTTGTGCTGTGCTGTCTTGACGCCCTGTGTGAGACGGTGCTGAACGTAGTGACTTGGGTGAACGGCGTGCGCAGAAGGCGTCAAGCCGCACTGTTGTGTTTGTGGTGCTACATTCAATCCAATCGACAGATGACTACCCTCATGCGCACCCCCATCCACGATGTGATGGCCTCGTGTGTAGATCATCAACTTGAGACGTCTTTCATCATACAACAACGACACCCCAGCTCGAAACAAACGAAACTACAGCAATCACGGCACCACACGCAAGCGCGAACAGACGAACACGCTGCGCAGAACTCCCAACTGGAGGCGGGCAGTCCACCCCTGAATGAAGGAACAAAGGCCATACCATGCAAGACGCACGACAACAAAGAAAACAGGGCGGGGAGGTGTGTGAGCAACGAGTAACGTGCAACGAGCAACGAGCATACCCCCCTGTTTCGTTCCCACGCCCAACACCGCACCTGCATCACGGTCAGACGTCTTGACGTTGCACTGCTGACACGTAAGGCCCGGCCAACATCGGCAGCGGCCCTCCGTGATCCAGTACTTGTCCGAGTCGGTGAACACACACTCGCCACCAAAACCCGTCGGGAATACCCCACAGTCCCACGCCGAGCTGCACGGACCACCACCCCTGGCGGTGGCGCACTCGTCGCCTGCCAGTGCAAACGAATGGTGATCTCGACAGACAGACAGACAAACAGACAGGCAGGCAGGCAGCAGCAGCAACAGTGGCGCAAAAGTGCTCATAAACAAGGTGCAAGGAGACAAGATGTACGTACCAATGCCTGAGCAGTCGGCGCACGTGTAGCCATCTTTGCAGTCACAGTTGCCCTCCTCGTTGCACGAGCCACCGTAGGAGTAGTCCCCAAAGATGCCACAGTGCTTGTCTTCCTCACACACGCTACCGCCGGTGCTGCAATCATCGCCGGCGTACCCATCAGTGCACGTGCACTTGCCAGTGGATCGGCTGCAGGTGCCGTGGCCGGAGCAGTCGTTGCCGGCACACGGATCGAACTCGCACTGCGAACCGGCGTAGCCGTCATTGCACACGCACAAGCCGTTGTGACACGCGCCGTGGCCGGAGCAATCCACTCCGGCACAGGAACACGTGGCTGTGCCGGCAACCAGTTGGGACTTGGCGGCTTCGCAACGGGCACACCCAAACCCGCTTCCGCAGTTGCACTTGCCGCTTCGGCAAACGCCGTAAATGCCACAGTCGCTGGATCCGTCGGTGCACGAGCCCTGGCCCGACACGTAGTCGCCGCACTTCGCGCCTACAGTACCACAGGAGAACCACACACACAACAAAACCGCGCGTCAAAAGAAAACGAAGAAGTTGTTTGTGCGTCAAAATCGACCACCAGCACGCCTCACCACACACGCACCGAGGCCGATCACGTCCTGTGCGACATCCAAGGTGCAGTACTCGCAACCCCAATCCTTGTAGCACACACACCGCTTGTCGATGCAGAGGCCGTTGCCGCACTGGTCGTCCGAGGCGCAAACGCCACCCCCCCAAGCCATGTCACACAGGTCGATGGTTTTGCTCGGCACCGTGGACGTATCCCGCTCCGTTCCAGAGCCAGGAAGTTCTGTCACTGTGCACCGACCGCATCCTTGGTTCCCAGCGCACACGCACTGACCGTCCACACAGGTGCCACCGCTGGTTGTCGAGGCTTGTTCACGGAGCGAGTCTACGTTCGCTGCCGGCCACCCACAATGCACGTTGACAGAGCACGCTGCGCCACCCTTGGTGGCAACACAACTGTGAGCACAACATACAGCAAGCAGTGCTGCAAGCAACAGCCTCTCACGCATGGTGGACAATTGTCGTGCAGGGCTGTGCGATATGAATTCGCTCGGACACAAGTGCTGCAGTGAAACCGCGTCGTTTGTATCTTAAAATTGGCAAACAACGTGTCTCTTCCCCAAGATTGGGTCTCCGCTATCCCAGTCCCACGTTTGAACCGGTGGCTGGCTCCCGACAACTGTGTGCATGTGAGCTGATAAGTGGATGAGAACGTGACAAACAATGCGCTCTCCGTAGGGGACGGGGTCGACTATCTCACGGTGTTGCGAGGCCGAGGCTGCGCAGCCATGTCACAGCGCACACCTCGTCGTCGTGCGCGCGTGCGCAACAATGCAGAGCGTCGAATGACCCCACAGCAGGTCAAACGCGCCCATGCTCTCCATTGCCAGCTTCTTCACAGGTTCATGCAGCAGGTAACGCCACGAGAGCTGCGTATGCCTCACGATCTGGCCGCCAGTGTTGGCAGTCGTGACATGTGGTCTTGGTTCACCGCGCTTCCGGTATCACAGCGCGTCATGGTGCGTTGCAGCTGTGCTTGATTCATTCTGTGGTGGTGTTTGGGGTGTACTTGGGGGAGCTGTAGTCAGGGCAAGGGGGGGGGGGGGGGGGGGGGGTGGGGGGGGGGTGGCGGGGGGGGGGGGGGGGGGGGGGGCAACAAGGCTGGCCCGTCTCGTTGTTCCTCATCGCCGTGCTGCGTTTCGTTATGTTGGGAACACACGCAGGTGTGCACCATCCCACATGTGGAGGTCATGGAGCTGTGGCAGCGCATGTCAGCCGTGGCAACGGCCTCACGCACACGCCACCGCTACTCCCGTGGCTTTTTTGGGTTCTTGACCGGCGTTCCCCCGCCCAAACCCGCTCCGGTGACGCGCACACCGACACGGCCACGTCGCAACGCTGCACCATCACCATCCCCATCATCACCATCGCCGTCGTCGTCGTCGTCGTCGTCATCACCGTCCGCTGTTGTGACCACACCGAGCTCCGTCAAGACGCCAGGGGGTGGTGTGCCACTGGAGCACGTTCTTGGTTGGGGCCCTCGCTTTGCATGTGAGCAAGTGCCACCCACCACCGGCCACACACACTCGCCGTTGCGGCGGCAGCCGCATCCGCAGCGTAGCAGTCGCACTCACGTGGAGACGGGTGCTGCTACTGCTGCTGCTGCTGCTGCTGCTGCTACTACTACTACTACTACTGCTGCTGCTGCCGCCACCGCCGCATCAGCAGGACACAACAGTAGTGTTGTCACTCCACCGTCCTCCTCGCGTGTGCCGCGACCCAGTGGTTCGTCCGTGCCTCTGCCTCTGTCTCCGCCCCCACCCCCACCCCCGCCGTCACTGTCACTGTCACTGCCGCGGTCACTCGCGCTCCCTGTCTTCGAGTTTGTGTCGTTTGCCGACATGGTGCGTCGTGCAGGCGGTCCGCACAGTGCCGTCGGCGAGCAGTTTGTGCGCAAAGGCGCGGAGGCGTGGGCGCTTGAGGCGGCGTTGTTCGAAAGCACACAGTGGTTGCTTGTTGGCGGGCAGCACGAGGCCCCCTCCCACAGCACAAAAAAGGCGACTACTCCACTATCTCGTCGCGCGAGCGGCTCGCGTAGCAGCCGCAGTCGCAGTCGCAGTCGTAGTCACAGTCGCAGTCGCAGCGGCAGCGGCAGCGGCAGTGGCAGTGGCAGTGGCAGTGGCATCGGTGCTAACAGTGGCGGGCGTCGTGTAGATGATGCACCCATCACTGCACAGCCACAGCCACAGCCCCAGTCACTGTGTGAGATTGGCGGGTGCACTGTCACCACCGAGTTGGCCCAAGATGCTGCCGCCCTGCGTCGCATGTTGACCACCGTTGCCGCGCGGCTGTGCTTCAACACGACTGTCCATCGGCAGCTACCAACCGGGCACACCCAACAAGCCCTGCTGGTGCTATCTTCTCTCGGAGCATGCATGGCCCGTGCCATCATCGCCGCAATTCGAGCTGCCTGGGTGCACCACATGTCTCGTGGAGGCAAGGGCACTGGCACTGGCACTGGCACTGGCACTGCTGGTGGTCGCAGCGGTACGGTGCCGCTGCACTCCCACCCCCCGCCCCTGCTCCAATCCCTTTCGCGTGGTGAGCCACTGCGTCAAGAGTGGCAGCGTCTGACGCAGACGGAACAACACGAGCTGTTGCGTGGCGTGTGTGGTGATGGCGCCGCAGAATCAGACGTGAAGGCGGTAATGGATCGCGTGTGCGCAGCCGCCGTGCGTGGTCGCATGGCACGCGTGTCTTCCTCAACCCTGCCTCCACCCACACCCACACCCACACCCACACCCACACCCACGGTGGTGCATCACGCCGGGTTGAACAACACCGGCACGCTTGCTGTGGATGAGCTTGTGTTTCAGCAACGCCTGGGTTGCTGGCCCGTGTATGCACCCGAGTCAGGAGCATATTCCCTCGGGGCAGGCGGTGGCGTTCTCCGCACAGCGGGCGACGGGCGGGGTGCAACACCCACCGCGTTGCCGTGCCGTCAACTGGTCCACACCTGCATTGGCTGGCGCAGCAGTCAATCAAGGTTGCTTGCCTCGCGCCTGCTGCAGTTGCACCGCAGCTTGGCACACCGGCGCGCATCACGCATCGCGTCGGAGTTGTTGGCTGCCACTCCTCCTCCACTGCCGCCACGTGCGGTTGTGACAAGTGGTGGCAGTGGTGGTGGGAGTGGTAGTGGGAGTGGGAGTGGTAGTGGCGGTGGTGCTGGTGCTGGTGCTGGTGCAGGTGCAGGTGCGGCTGGAAGTGTTGGTGGGGGCGAAGAAGGTAGACCAACAGGGGGAACTGTCGGGGAAAGTTTCGCGCGAAAAACGCCCAAGTCAAAAAGCAAACGAGGCAAGAGGAAGAGAGCACAAGGCAGGGGCGCCACCTCGGACTCGAAGAAGGATACAACCGCGTCGATTGGCCACTCCCACAACAATACCAGTACCAATGCGCGTGTGGATGGGGATGGGGGTGCAGGTGCAGGCGCAGGTGCAGATACAGATGCAGACGTGGTGAACGCCACCACACCCACTCCGGCGGTTTCGTGGTTTCGCGCCATTGTGCGCCGTCTGGTGCAGGCGGCGGCAGTCCAGGCAGAGCACAACCGCGCACTTGCCATGCGCCACCAACGCCGGCGAGCTGCCAAGCTTGCCAAACGGCGCCGCGCCGTTGCTTCCATGGCCCAGCACGTGGTGGACCACGCCACGGATGGGGTGCTGGCGGTGGTTGATGTCAAGCGCCGGGTGCGAGTGTTGCGGGACCGCGGTGTGATGTGGCTGCCTGGGTGCAGCACCACGCAGCAACGCTGCGGCCGCGACAGGGTGGTGACGGAACCGGGGACATGCCCGCCCTTTCCATCGCTGTTGGTCGCGACGCAGGGCGTGTTTGACAGGTTGCGTGCGCTTGCTCTGCCACGCAGCACATGTTGCGTCGGGTCCACGATCACCCTGCCAGACCCTGCGACTGCCACTGCGACTGTGACTGCGACAGGCACCCCACTCACCACCACACCAACGGCATCGATGCCGTCCACCGCGGCTTGTCGCGCGCTGATCTGTACTTCCTTCGGTGCCACCAACGCTCAGGCCATTGTAGAGGAGTGCCGACGTAGGTGTGTCTCTGTCCGTGCGAAATTGCAGCGCCGCGTGGCATGCAGTGCCTTGTGTGACGAGTTCGAGGTGCAGGAGCAGGCCAGATGGTTGGTGCTACAAGCTGTGTTGTTTGGTTGTGTGGGTGACCCGCTTGCCAATGTGGAGGCATGTGGCCGCGTTTCGGGTGAAGTGCGTTGTCACTCGACTCGACCAGGTTATGCCGAGCTTGAGGCTGGTGGAGGGAGGGAGGCAGACGCCAGGAGTGGCGTTGGTATGGATGCTGGTGCTGGTGCTGGTGCTGGTGCTGGTGCTGGTGCTGGTGCTGGTGCTGGTGCTGGTGCTGGTGCTGGTGCTGGTGTCGCTGAGAGGTCCAAACCATACCACGTATCCCCGCAACTGGCCGCACTTTCGCTAGCCCTCGTCCTGGAGGAACTGTCTTGTGCACCACTGGCACGGGCCTGTTTGCGGGTGGGCTGTGACTATGCCCAAGCCTTGCTGCGCGCTGGGCCAACCAAGCGGGAGGCATCGTCACCAAGCTCCACCAATCGCGTCGCACGTGTCATTCCCAGGCATGTGTTGGATGTGGTGGGGTCGTTTGCTGGGTTCCAGACGCTGCTACGTGGTGTGCCGTTGCGTTCGACGCTCGTGGACATGACTCGCCTGCTTCAACAACACGTCCCGCCTGCAGGGGGCACCACGCGTGTTAGCGACGTCCCTGTTGTCGGGTTGCGACATCAGGTTTCCACGCCGCCCTCATTGCCGGATCCCGCAATGGTGGTCCCCACGCTGTCCTTTGTGTCACATGTGCTGCTATCCACAGCATGCCACCCTGCGTTCCAGGCACCAAACCCCTGGACCTTGGGGTGCCTTCGACGGGTTCACGCTGTCGTGGATGTGTTGGCACGCCGGCAGACCCAGCACCCACCGGGTTCAGATCACTTCTTAGCGCTCGGGGCCTGGCACAAACGAGCGCGGTTCCTGGTGTTGCGCCTCCACCAACTCCTTCGTGTGCCGCCGACGCACGCGTCCGTCACGTCTGAGGACATGTTCCGTGCCATTGCCCGCAACGCCATGAAGAGCGAAGGCGGTCGGTGGGAGTGGTCACTATCGCTCCCCAACGCCCGTGCGCAACGCCGCAAGATGCCGATGCTAGATGCACAAGCTCCAGCTTTTGTGGGCCGTTCCAACAACACCAACACACAGCTGGATACCCCGCCGATGTCCGCTTCTCGGAGCAGCGACACGAACAACGGTGACGGGGGAGGCGAAGGGAGTGACGCATGTCTGGCGTTCATGGCGCCGCATGCCACACATCCGCCTCGCCCCATGCTTATCACCTTACTTGGTGGCCCCCACGAGCTGTACTCCGTCGTCTCTGTCGTGTCGGCCACACGCAACCACATGAGCACATCGTCCTTGCCGCGTGACGCCCATCGTCTTGGTTCCTCCCCCGCTGCCCCGAACACCGTGGTCAATGCGGATGCAGGGGACTCGAACGCGTTGGTTCGCGCTTCGGCTCCCACCATCGCGAAGGCTTCCCATGTGGACGTGGCGGTGCAAGTGTCTCCCGCTCCGACAACCCAGAACGGCAACGTTGCGCGCCTGCTCGCATCCACAGACACCACTGACAGCAGGGTCGACGGCACAAGGACCACCCCAGCTCACGACGTTCTGGCATGGTTGGGTCGTGACATACAGGAGATGGCAACGGATTTGATGGTTCGTCTGTGCTTGTTTACGTGCAGTATGTGCTGGCATGCCGACGACATGTGTGACCATCATGGCACGCCACAATGCAACGTGGCGCGTGCCGTGTACTTACTTCGTGTGGTGTTGTTTTGGCTTCGCGTGGCGGTTGTGTCATGGAACATGGATTCAACGGCGCTGGTTTGGTGGCTCAGAATGTGGCGGCACAACGACGAGCCCCGCAAATGAAGTTGGTGCACAACGTTGCCCGCGTCGTATCATGCCTGTGGCCTGGGTCCCGTGTCGAAGTGTTTGGATCTCTTGCCACCGTTCGTTTGGCTCACCTCACCCCACCCCACGTTAAAACGAGTTGACTCGTGTGCTCGTACTTGATTCGCTTGTTTGCGGTTGCTGTGCGTGTTTCACAGGGTCTCAGCATCCCGAGCAGCGATGTGGACCTTGTCGTCTGTGATGTCAAGGAGCACTACCGAGCAGTATTGTCTGGTGTCAAACCCACCTCCCCCTGCATTCAAACACTTGCAGAGCAGCTCCAACAAGCTGCGTGGGTGCAAAGCATGACGGTCATCGCCTCGGCTGCGATGCCAATCATCAAACTCAACGCCCGTGGCGATGACGGTACCACTCTGCGTGCTGACATCAGCTTTGATGGCCCCTCGCATCGGTATGAATGCCTTGCTGTGACACGTGGCTGTTGTTTTTTTTGTCGCGCCCGGTGGTTGACTGTGTGTTGCTGTTGCCGTTTCTGTTGGACCACACGCTTGTTCTGCGACTCTATCAGAGGTCTGGTTACCGCAGCACTGGTAATGCGCCTACTTCGTGACTTTCCAGCACTTCGACCGCTGACACTTGTTCTCAAGCAACTCCTTGTTGTCAAGGGACTCAATGACCCCTTCACGGGTGGATTGTCCTCCTATGGCGTAGCACTTGTTGTTGCTGCTTTCCTGAATGCCCTTCGTACCAACCCACCCCATGCGTATCCCGGGTAGGTCACGGTGGCTGCTACAGCGAGCCCATTCGACTGATTTTCAATGAAACACCTGCAATGCGGGTCGGGTGTGCCAATTCTTGCATCCGTTTCTGTTTGCGTGGTGGGCGTGTGATGGACGTGTCGAGCAGGCTACCTGGGGACCCATTGTTTGCCGCTACATCGCGCCCGCCTGCAGATGCTGTTCCGGGTGTTTTGCAGGCCTGGCATGACCATCGATTCGGGCAGCTGTTCGTCGGGTTTCTGGAGATGTTTGGAGAGCAGTTTGATCCCTTGGTGGACAGGATCGTGTTTTCACCACTTGGGTGCGTGCCGTTGTCCCCTCAACGACTTTGAGTCATGCAACACCGGAGGGAACGCGCGTTGTGATGTTTTGTGGTGCTTCGCTGGGCTGGTGTTGTGCCGTTTGGCTGCTGCTGCTGCTGCTGCTGCTGCTGCTGCTGCTGCTGCTGCTGCTGCTGCTGTCAAAAGCGGTGAATGGCCCCGTTGATATCCCTCTTGTGTCGATGCCGTTGTGTCTCCAGCCCCAGCGTGCAGCGTCGCATCCGCGGCGGGCCATTCCAAGCAGATCCGTTGGTGATTGTCGACCCTCTGAACCCAAGCAACAACGTCGGAAAGACCTGTTTTGGCGTGCTCGCGGTGCAACACCACTTCTCCAACGCGCTTGCCATCATTCAAAGTGCCTTGCAGGCGCGCGTCACTGGTGACAATCGTGCCGGCCACTCGAGCTCGAACGCTGGTGCTGCTGCGGCGCACATCAGCAGCACCACGCCACCCCGTGCGCAGCAGTCGGCTGCAAGACGCGCTGGCTTCGGCCCTTCTCCACATGGTTCCGCTGCGTTTGGTCATGGCCATGCTCCGCATGGCACTGGAGGTCGCCCGCTGCCCAATGCGGCTACGGTGAGTGTGCTCCCACACGTGTCGACACTGCGACCGCCGGCACTGCCTGCTGGAGTCCGCGCCCAGGCTTCAGATGACATGGTTGGTATGCCGCAGTCTGGACCACAACTTCAGCAGCCGCAGCGCCAGCGCACCTTGCTCGGTCGCGTGTTTTCGACACGCCACCACTCCAGTGTCGTCACACTCGCGCGCCATGTGTACCTCCCAGCCACCGCGCCCGGCACCCGATCTGTGGCGGCTTCCCCTCCTCCACCAACCCCACCTGTCAGGCGCATTGGTGTAGGCTCTTCGATGGGTACAGGACCTGCCACACGTGAGGCAGTTGTGGTTGGACCTCCCCCTTGCTTGTCTGCCGGCGCCACGGCGTCAGAGCTGAGTAGCTGGGCTTCGCTTGCGCTCGTGGCGCTGAATCAAATGGCACATGGAGATGGAGGTACAGGGGAAGACGGCAAGTGCTTGGCATGCAAGGCCGAAGTGCCGAGCGGTGTGGGGCCGCACTCGCCATGCCACACCCCCTGGTGCGTGGTCGCAAAGCTGCTTGCGACGTTTCCGTCAAGCAGTGCTTGACCTCAGCCGCGCATCATGCCGAGGCTGAGTAGTAGTCCGTGGTGAAGTAATTCGCGCCTTGCGATTGTGATCTCTTTTCGACTATGTGTCCATCCACCACGCCGTTCCTCCATGCCGTCCAACCCCCCACGCACACGCCGAGTGCGGTGGCTCCGCAAGCCATCTGCTTCACCAACATCGTATGGCGGCAATGCAACCACAGTGCTGTCATCTGGCTTCCCGACCACCTCCACGCTTGCGTTTTCGACGCATGGCAATCCAGGCGACGGACCACCCAACCCACGACCGAAATCCAAGACTCCAAAGGCTCGCAAGCCTCACAAGGCACAGCCACCGCCGTCTGTCCTTGGCATCATGTGGCAGTCATGGGCAGGAGCATCATTTGACCCGCAGCTGCATACACCCATGGAGCTGCACGAAATGACAAGCCCAGCGGCCCCACAGTTCCCACCGCGCACCAGCAACAAGCGCGGGAAACGGCGCTCCTTGTTCGCGGGAGGTGCTGTGCGGACACAGAACGCGCTTGAGTTCCGCATTCGGCATCGCCCTCGTGGGTGTGATCCCCCGAAGGTGCACCGCCGTGTGTTGCCGCGTGCCACAGCGGCTCGCACTGGCAAAGGCGGTAGAAAGACGGAGGGCCGGCCGATTCATGGTGGGGACAGTGACGTGGAGTCGCTGTTTGATGCCTCCAAGGAGTTCCAGGGCAAGAACACGGTGTTCAAGTTCGCCTACAACTCCGCGACCGGGAAGCGGGCCTTTGTGGTGCAGCGAAGGGGGTCCGAGCAGCACCTGGCGAGCGGGCTGAAAGCCCGGTGGACATCCGGGTGCGTGGTGTGTGGTGTGTGTGCCCCATGGTGTTGTCATACGTCGTGCTCATGTGTGACGGCTACAACCCCCACCCACCAGGTACTCGTTGACTACCCAAGCTGGGCATCGTGACAACCACCGTGTGCATGATTCGCGCGTCAAGTTGTCCTTCCCGCTGTGGAAGCTGGCGAACATCCAAACAAGTTGGACGCACCAA
>Ga0213833_1002358_pt1 | contig 12225 bp, 8 predicted proteins | sample SWATP21_FD_160575 | JGI IMG/M metagenome (GOLD analysis project Ga0213833, IMG submission 160575) | Coastal seawater microbial communities from Marineland, Florida, United States - SWA TP2 #1 | ecosystem: Environmental > Aquatic > Marine > Coastal | place: USA: Florida | collected 2016-08-14
GTTCATCATGTGGGCGTCAAACACCTTGTTGATCCGTCTCGTTTGTGGCAAAGCGCTACCCGGATCTACGGCGAAGACTTGATGGAATTCCTTTGGGGAGAGATGCTTCCCATCCCTGAAGAACAAATTGTACCTCTTTATGACAATGATGAGCTGGAGCTTTTGGGAACAAAGATTCTGGCGATGGATACACCAGGTCACGCCACACATCACATGTGTTATCTGGTGGATGGGTGTTGTTTTACTGGAGATGTTTTGGGGACCAGGATCCCAGGTGAGAGCCATGTGAGAGTGCCCAGTCCACCTCCCGAGTTTGTTCTTGAGCTTTGGCAAGAGAGCATCCGAAAAATCCGTGAGAAAGCACCAAAAGTGGTCTATCCTGCACATTTTGGTGCCTATCACGATGTCGATGAACACCTGAGCCACTTGGAAGACACCCTTTTGGCATTGGTACGCTTTGTTGAACAAGAGCAGGCCGCCGGAAAAGGACGAGAGCAGATCATCGATGAATATCACTCGTGGATTGCGGGTCGTTCTTTGCGTGATGGTGTGAAAGAAGAAAACCAACAGCGTTATGAGTTGACAGCAGGAGCCACCGGGAATATTGATGGTGTTTTGCGATATCTTCGCAAGAGAGCTGAGTGACAGTAATACGAGATCTCGTTGAACCTACAGAGGAAAAGATGTCTGAGACAAAAAGAGCCGTTATTTTATTGAGTGGTGGATTGGATTCCAGTACTTGCCTGGCCATTGCCAGAGAGCAGGGCTTCGAGCGATATGCCATGAGTTTTCGATATGGGCAAAAGCATGAATTGGAACTTGCTGCTGCTCAAAGAGTTGCCGATCATATCGGGGTGGCTGAGCATCGTATCGTGGATATCGATCTGCGCGCTTTCGGCGGTTCTGCTCTGACTGATGATCGTTTTGAAGTGCCCAAAGAGCGCTCTGAATCCGAAATGGAATCAGGCATTCCGATCACATATGTTCCTGCGAGAAACACGATTTTTCTCTCTTATGCCTTGGCTTGGGCCGAAGTATTGGGCGCTTGGGATATCTTTATCGGTGTGAATCACATTGATTGGAGTGGTTATCCAGATTGTCGTCCAGAATTCATTGATGCTTTTGAGAAGGTAGCCAATTTGGCAACGAAAGCATCTGTGCAAGGGGAGAAAAAGTTGACCATCCACCGACCTTTGATCGAAATGACCAAAAAAGAAATCATCGGGAAAGGTCTCTCTTTGGGTGTCGATTACGGGATGACCACTTCTTGTTACGATCCTGCAACTGATGGTTCTGCTTGTGGTTCTTGTGATGCGTGCTTGTTGCGCTTGAAGGGCTTCGAAGAAAATGGAATGAAAGATCCAGCGCCTTATTCTGAAGTGATTTCTGGGTAAGTAGAAGAAAAGAAGGGGAGAAAAGTGATCGAGGAGGGACTCGAACCCTCACGTCCGAAGACAAGAGATTTTAAGTCTCTCGCGTATACCGATTTCGCCACTCGATCAAGGGGTTATGGGATTTTGCTATCCCAATGTTTTCTCAGGTATAGCACCTGGCTTTACCGAAGTCAAGACTTTTGGTGTGGTATCGAAAATTCTACTGTCGGTAATTCTAAAGTTTCATCTCTTCCAGCTTCAATAGAACCGAAACATATCTCCAGGAAAGCCTTAAGGATGCGGGCAGTGGCACCCCATATTCGGTACCCTGGTTTCCAGAGAAATTCATACACTTCAAAATGCTTCCCTTCCGAGTGTCCATAAGAACTGAGCCTCAGAACTTCACTTGTATACAATTCTCGCAAAGGGACACTGAAGATCTCATCGATCTCATATTCACTGATCTGAAATGGAAAAGGGTGTGGGACAACACCCACAAAGGGAAAGATTCTGTACCCTGTAAAGCTTATAGAATCTGGGAGTTTACCCAATTGTCGTATGGCATCAGATGGGATACCGATTTCTTCGTGGGTCTCTCGAAGCGCCGCGTGTAAAGCGTCGGGGTCTTCGGGATCGATTCGTCCGCCAGGAAAAGCGATCTCTCCTTTGTGTTTGGACACTTTATGGCTGCGCCTTGTCAGCAGGACATGCCATTGAGAATCTTGCTTATAAATAGGCAGTAAAACAGCTGCTAAACGTCGGGTATGCCTTTGGATAAACCATTCAAGGTCAGGATCCAGGTCAGGTGATGTTTTGAGCTTCTGGAGGATAGATTCTTCGCTTAGAGACAGATCTTTTGTGACTGAATGGTCTTGCACTGAAAACCCCGTTGATTACATATTTTTTGAGCTGTTTCACAGGTTTCGAAGCATGCTCCGCCCTTGACCAGCGAAAGGCATTTTTGTTTGGCTGGACAGTTCGGGGAAGTGCTCGAACATTTTTGTCGACAGGTCCAACGATAAGGACTCCAAGGATCACCTGCACAGAGATCACCATCTTTACAAGGAAAGAACTCGCTTTGACAGAGTTCATCCCGTGCTTTGATGGATTCTTTGCTACAGGTCCCTTGGCTGTGGAAAGTTTTGTGTTGGCATTGATGTCCTGCTGCGCAAAGTATCCCTTGAGACACATCACAGGCTGCGCCTGCTGGAGCTTCTTTGGCACAAAATGAGGTCTTAAGCTTCCGATGAAGTAAACACTTTTGTCCAGAAGGACAATTTGGCTGGCTGGGTGTACAAGGTTGTGTACAGAACCATCCATCCGCGAGTTTTGTGCAGTTAAGACCCTCTGCACACCGTTGATCGGCTGGGGCTGTCGGATGTGTGTGACATCGTTTACCTACAGCCAATTTCCCAGCCAATTGCTTAGCATTGGGCTGACAAGATTCTTTACCTTGAGCAGCGACGCACTGGAAGAGTGACCAGGTGCACTTGGTTCCGTTTTTGATGGAGCAGCTTTGTACACAAATGGATCTTTTGGAGTCCAGCTGTTGGCATTGGGCTTTTGTACCGCAGACTTTGGGATCTTTTTCACAGGGTTTGAAACAGAAAGCAGGTTGTTGTGGGCCTGGTGATCGGCAAACTAAGCCTTTGGCACAACGATGTGGACCCTGGCACAATTCGCCTTCTTTGAGGTCTTTTTTGTAGCAGAGTTTGGTACGACTGTTAAAAGTTACGCAAACTTGATCTGCTTTACAAACCTTTGGATCTTTTGTGCAATTTCGAAGACAAACGGGTAGGTTTCGCGTGGATGAGAAGTAAGCACAAGACAAACCGCTCCCACAGCGCACTGTGCTATTGCAGATTTGGTCTTCTTTCAAAACAGGTAGACACGCCGCTTTGTAGATCTCACCTTTGTAATTCTTGTATGTGATGCAAGTGGTTCCCGCTTTACAGGATTTTGGATTGGTTGCGCAATCTGGACGACAAACCCGCTCTCCTGTGGAACCGACACAGACAAGATTGGCGCCACAGAGGAAAGTGCCATCGCAAGATTCACCTTCTTTCTCCATCATTTTTTTACAAGCGGTATCTTTTTGGTTCGTATCTGGGAAAGAAGTGACTTCTGCACAAAAGGAGTCCTTTCCACATTCAGGTGTTGCCTTGCAGGCTTTTTGACAAGTCCCTCGAGTCGAATCTCCATAAGGTACACAGCTGTCGCCTTTTTTGCAGTACCAACCGAAGGTACAAGAGTAGCCTCTTTCCACTGGATGACCACAGGCGTGTCCCACTAACGTTCTATTTTCAATGGAGTAAACTGGTCCACAAATCCTATCCGCTGAACAAGAGGGGTTCTTTGCATCACAAGATGGCATACAGATCCCGACATTTCCCAAACCGGGGGCTACGCACAGTAAACCTTTTTCACACTTGTCCTGTGGCAAAGCTGTAAGACTAGGGTTACAGGTCTCATCTTTCTTTCTCTTCCCTTGTGAAAAACCATCTGGAAACTGTGATGATTTCAGATGTTCTGGAGGAGGAAAGCGGCCTTCTGACCATTTTTGTTCTGGAAGAGGAGGTGGCTTGGGACCTTCTTCAACGATGTCCTCGCTCTTGCCCTCGGGTGTTGATGCGTCGCCAGCATTTTCTTTTGAATGCTCTACTTTTGTCGGCTCGCCTGTCCCGGGTTCTTGTTCGATGCTTTTGCATTTGCTGTCTGAACAGGTGGTGCCTGAAGGACAATCACTGTCGCTTAAGCAAACGGTTTTTTCACAACCATTCAAGAAAAACAAAGCAAACAAGGTCACCAAAAAGATGCTTATCGAAAAAGCCGAGAACAATCGGCTAGATGTTGTATTCATCATGAACATACCTGGTCCGTTAGTTCGAACACTTGGGGATATCAATAAATTGTGCTTTCTGACCTTTTTTGATGCCGTGAAGTCGGCTAAAAAAAGCATTGACTTCTAATACATACAAAGATTTTTCTTTGATACTTCGGCCCGTTTCATCGTGAGGCCTGGCATCTTCTACAATACCTACGATCTGTTTGTCTCTATCAAAATGTATCATATCCAGTGGAATAAAAGTGTTTTTCATCCAAAAGCTGTGGAAGTCAGTCTTTGAAAAGATGAATAGCATCCCTTTGTTATCGTCCATGGATTTTCGGTGCATCAAGCCTTTTCTTTGCTCTTCCACCGTACATGCCAGTTCCACTTGGACCGTGATTTTCTTCCCCTTTTTGCCTGTAAACACCACACGGGGATTCAGTTTTCTCGCAAGTACACAACCGTTACAGTTTGTTGTGCTGGAGGTACAACTGGTGTGTACAAAAATCAACAATACCCAAAACAAGCGAGATAAAGATAGCTTCTTACGCAATTCTCTCATTAACACTGAGCTCCATAAGTCACGAGAATGCAAGTGTGTTTTTGGATAACATTTCTACAACTTTGAAGAATCGTAGCTTGTCTTGACCGGAGAATAGCATAAAGCCCCGCATTTTCCGAGTCCTAAATCACTTTGACCTGTGGCCCCAAAGAATCCAATTGACCTCTTTGTCTTTTTCTTTTCTCTTTTGAAAGTCTTCTCTTTCTCTTCTTTTAGTCTTTCTAAAGCTATTAAGAACAGGTATTTGTTTAGTCTTTTTAAATGTGACTTATATAGTTGTATTTAAAAAGTTTTGAAAGATATCTTATCTGTATATAAGCATTTCGAAAAGGGTACTAAAGGAAAGTAAGTCTAAAGCCACTGGTTTTCTCTTTTGATAAATTTCAGATAGGAAAGCTATTTGACCATTTTGCTTATATTTCCTGTGAAAGCTTCGAGCCCTGGTAGAAATTCGGTCATTTTGGCAATTTGCATTTGTGGATGGTTGAGGATGTTCTTCCTCACTTTTTTGATGAAGCAGATATCGCGGATTCTTTTGGTGTTGCGGTTTTTGATTGGCTTATGAGTTTAATCGGAGAAAGCACATCCCTCGGGTTTCAGTTCTCTTCTTCTTCACTTCTCTTTTGATTAACAAATCAATTTTATGCTCATCTTTAAGTAGAACTATTGGGGTTCTTTAGGGATAAAGTTGAATATCTAAAATCTTTTTGAAATAAGATTCTTATACTCTATTTTGGGATACAGGAAGTATTTGGAATGGGTTTAGATTGGCTTTAAGATCTGATAGCGTCCTCACCCCAAACGATTCAAAAATCCACACACTTTCCCTCTCCCCACTTCAGGGAGAGGGGCGAAAGTTTAATCGAAACAGATGTTTGTGTGTGTTTGGCTCTCTACTATGACGATTCTTATTTCGAATTGTGAAGGTGGTCTAACTATCTGTTTTTACTGTTTTTAGGGCACTCTAGCGACATAACAATTATGTGTATTTGTGAGAAATATAGAGGAGAGGAGATATGCATCAGGGTCATCGGAAAATAGATGGAGGTTGTGGGAATGCAGAATGGACGTACCTGTGCAAGCGTTATCACAACAGATAACTAAATAGAAAAAGACCTAAAGTGTTGTAATTGCAGGACCTCTCCTGAAGTGGGGAGAGGTCATCGTGTACAAGAGTGGAATTCGGTGGGTGAGGGGGCTAATGGGGACAAAAGTGCTAAATCACTTTACAATTTGATGGTGTGTTGTTGAATACTTACAGGATTTTTGATTTTTGGAAAGCGCCAACGTTTGACAGCTCGGAGGATACAAGAGCGGAATCGTTTGGTGGATGGGGTTGGTGCGTCCATTTTGACAGCGTGGGTTTTACCGTCTAGAGCGATCTTCCAGGAGAGGGTGACTGCAGTGGCTTTCATTTGGAAGATCTTGCAAGTCAACAATCCTGGACGATATTTTTGCAAAGTCCAAACCAATTGTTTTTTGGAGAGTGTGCCTTTGTGTTTGCGCCTTTTGTGCTTGGGAAGGTGCAGCATTGTTCGGAAGAGCAGATTGCCTTGTCGCTTTTTGACCTCGAATTCGGTTTGGAAGCTATCTTGTCCAGGTGGATAGGTGAGTCTGATCTTGTATTTTCCGGATTTGATTTGGGTTTTGAGAGGAGCCATACCACAGAGCATTCCATCGATGTAGACATAAGCCCAAGGACGGACACCTATGTAGAGCCAAGTTTTTTTGGAAGTGGCTTTACCAAACTTTTCCATGCATTTGGGCTTCAATTTGCTTTTGGAGCGTTGTAGTTCTTTTCTCCACTGTTTTTTGCAGCGCTTTAAGCAAAATCGTTGTTTTCGCTTGGCGTATTTGCGGTAGGCGTAAATTCTTTTGCGTAATCTGCGGATATGCCGAGGCAATTTACCTTCTGGTAGAGAGAGAAGAAGTTGAGATTGCCAGCTTCTATAAAGCTCTATTTTATCATAAGTTTTACAGGGAGTCCGCCATCTCTTTCGAATGGCTTTGAGATATCTTTTTCGAACTTGCCTGTAGTGTTTTCGGCTTTGTTTTTTGGTCATGGTTTTGTCATTGGATTTTCCCATTTTGAAGCTCATGGTTTCCGCTTGGGAAGCCTGCGGGATAACCAAGGACAAAGCCAGGATTAGAAAAACACTTCGTATTATTTTGGAATTCATGGTGACCTACCTCATTTGGATTAGAGAAGCAGAAGGTTCGGTTTCGTGGGAGCGGGGTAGGGTAAAGCGGGGAGTCTGGTGTTATCGAAGGTTCTTTAGGATAAGTCGAACCTCTCCAGCATCCCTGCTTCTAGGGAATTTTTTAAGATATTGTTTAAATAGAGTGCGGGCTTTGCCGGTGTTGCCCTTTCTCCTGTAGTAAGTGGCCAATCCGTAATAGGCATCGGAATTTCGTTTAGACATACTCATCGCCTTATCGAATTCTCTTTTAGCAGAACTGGTTTTATTGAGTTCCATAAGTGCCCATCCAAGGCCTGAACGCGCTCGGCTTGTATTCTTTTTCTTAAGAGCGAGTCGGTAGTATTTTACGGCTCGGGAGTATCGCTCTCTGTTGAAGTAGCGACGGCCCATGTGATATAAGCCCTTGTAAGTATTCGCTACTCTTGCTCGTGGTCTTGGTTTTGGAGCGACTCTCAATTTGGGTGCAGGGCCTTTACGAGGATCTGTTTTGCCTTTCGGATCAGTGGTTTTGTTTCCTTCACCTGGAGCTCTGAGGCGAGGTGGTGGAGCAGGTTGATCCAAGAGCAATTTGAATTTGCTAGCCAAAGGATGCTCAGCATTGTCACTGAGGATAGAGCGAGCAGTTTGTAAACCACCTTTCGGGCGGTTTTTATCCAGCATGGACTTGAGCATCAAGAATTTGGGAAAGGCTGCTTTTTTGTCTTTTTTGATGAGCTTCGTCAACCATTTGTCGGTGCCAGACTGATTTTTGGTATTGACTGCGAGAACTGCCTGGATTTTGTCGATTTCTCCTTGATGCTTGTCTTCTTGGAGTTCTTCGCGCAGCTTTTTAAGGTTGTCTTTGTACAACTTTGGATCGCGAGATAGCACGTAAAAACGAAGGAAATTCAGGCGAATATGAGGATGGTTGGGATGTTGGGTTTTCTTCAACAGCTTTTTGGCTTTTTCCCATCTTGCCTGGAATTGTCGTTGGACTTCGCTTCTCTTGTTTTGCAGTGTATTGAGCTTTTCGACTTGTTGTTTAAGCTTCTGTTGCATCAATACTTTTTGCGGATCTTCATCTTTGAGTTGTCCCAAAGCCTCTCGTAATTTTTTCACTTCTTCGTTTTGGCTTTTGATCTTTTGGTTGAAAAGAAGCGTGTGGAAGTTTTTGTACCTGGCTTTGGTAATCTCCATTTCGATATTGGCTGCTTCGTATGTGGGGAAGGTATCACCGTGTTCTTCTTGGGCTTCCTTCAGTATTTTCGCAGCTTTTTTGAATGCTTTTGGTTGAAATTTATCGAGTTGTTTTCTGGCTTTGGCCACTTTTTTGAGCGTAGAAGGTGTGGCTTCTTGCAGACCAGCTTTTACAGCAAGAAGTGCGTAAAGTTCTGGTTTGACAACTTGAATTCCACCTGCGATCAGACCCAGGACAAGGATGGTAGCGACGATCCATTTTCCTTTGGAAGAGGGGGCTACATCGAAATCATCATCATAATCATCATCATAGCTCTGTTCATAGTCACCAAATCCAAAAGCTGGTTCGGCTGTGCCAAAAGAATCGGAGCCAAAGGAAGGTTCGCCGAAAGAACCAACATCATTGTTGTGGTCAGCAGGTTCAGTGCCTCCCAGATACCAACCGTCGGATGTGGGTTGGGATTGTTGTCCATTGGAAGGTGGTGTGTGTGGAGCAAGGCTCTCAATTTGTCTTTCGACTACAGGTATTTGATCTTCATCTGCGTGGCCTGAACCTCTTGTCACCAATACAGAATTGTCTTGAGGTGCGGCAGATTGTAGTGAGTACTCGGTGGACTGGCTTGCGATCGCAGGTTGATTGGCTGTTACAGCGGTGGGTTGGGACGTTTCTGCTGCATAAGAGCCTGTTCCTGTTGGGGCTTGTAAGGAGAATTCCGTGGCTTGGCTGGCATCTGCTGCAGGAGGATTGGATTTTCCTTCCTGACCTGCTCCAAAACCCAGTGTTTCTCTGGGGCTCATGGACTGGAGCATTGGAGACATCAAGCTCGCTGAAGCAGCAGCAGGAAGTTGATCGAGGACCTGGAAAAAGGGCTGTAGATTTGGAAATGCGCCAGCCGCAGACCAATTGTGCTCGTCTTGGGACAATTGATCTTCTGTGCCGATCTTTCGTTCTACAATCCAGCGTTGCAGGGTGGCAAGGTCTGGAACTCTTGCTACGACTCCATCTTTGTAACGCACGAACCAATGCTCTTGTACTTCCTGTTGGACAGGAGCGGGTTGGTGTACATGTACAGGGGCGCTCCCCTGGCTGGATTTATAGACGCGGAACATATGACCACAAGAAGAACACTTCACCCTGACCGAGTCTGAGGTGACTTGATTCAAATCCAGGTCATAGACCGCACCGCATTTTTCGCAAACAACGTCCATATTCGCTTGGGCAAGGTTTCACAGCTGAAAACGATTTTACATCACTGTAATTCCTGTGCCTTTCTCCTTTTTCAAAGCAGTCCAGAGCTCACAGCTCCGGGTACCGTACCATTTTGATTTAGCTCTTACTTGTAGTACTAGATTTTTCTTTTTTATCACGGTGTATAAGTAATGCGTTTACCCCGATTTCTTCAAAAAAGTTACGTAGGGAACTTGCTACATACACTGAGCGATGTTGACCACCTGTACAACCTATTGCAATTGTTAAGTAATGTCGATCACTTTTTTGAAAATTTTCGATCGAGAATTGTAATAGGGGCTTAGCGTAGTCCAAAAACTTTGCGGTTTCATCAAATTGTTCAAGGTATTCACGAACGGGGATATCCTCTCCGTCCATGGGTCTGAGTCCTTTCACCCAATAAGGATTTGGGAGAAATCTGACATCAAAGACCAGATCTGCATCTGGTGGGAGACCGTGTTTGAATCCAAATGAAAGCAGTGTCACCTTCAGGTTGGATTGCTGTGTTTCGGGAGAAAAGTAATCTCTCAGTCTTTGGCGCAATTGGTGAGGCGCAAAATTGGAGGTATCGATACAGAGATTGGCGACTTCCCGCAAAGAGGTCAGCAATTCTCTTTCGCGTTGTATACCTGCCTGGACATTGTCCTGACCTAAAGGATGGGGGCGTCGGCTTTCTGCAAAGCGTCTGAGCAACACCTGGTCACTGCTGTCCAAGAAAATGATCTGTGAATGAATTGTTTTGTTTTCAGATAGTTCTTTGAGGATCTTGTTTTGATTTTCGGAGAAGCTGGGTTGTCGGGTGTCAACAACGATGGCCATACGCCGCACGGCTTTTTGGGCCAGTGCAATGAAGTCCGGCAACATGATGATCGGGAGATTGTCCACACAAAAGAATCCGATATCTTCCAGTGCTTTGATCGCAACGCTTTTTCCCGAACCACTCATGCCCGTAATCACTAATAGAGTGGGCTGCATATATTTTCCCTTGGCAATTAGAAGAGCTGTTTGCGTCGGTTCGATGATGGAATATTCAGCATCCCTCGATATTTTGCAACGGTTCGTCTTGCGATCTTAATGCCTTCTTGCCCAAGGATTTTTACAATGTTTTGATCTGAAAGGGGATTTTTGGAGTCTTCATTTTCGATCATACGTCGAATTTTTTCTTTGACGGTGAGGCTTGAGATATCCTCGCCACCTTTTGAAGATTGTAGACTGGAAGTAAAAAAGAATTTCAGCTCAAAAACACCTTGTGGTGTGTGAACGTATTTGTTTGTGGTGACACGGCTGATGGTGGACTCGTGCATTTCGATATCTTGCGCCACATTTCGCAGGATCATTGGCTTGAGATATTGGATGCCTTTATCGAGGAAATCTTTCTGTCTTCGAACAATAGATTCTGTAACCTTATATATAGTCCGTTGACGTTGGTGGATAGAACGCAGTAGCCAGGTCGCGCTTCGAAGCTTTTCTTGGATGAATTCCTTTTCTTCAGAATCCCCTTTTAGGGCTTGCTTGTAATAAGCGCTGATCTTGAGCTTTGGCAAACCGTCATCATTGAGAGTGACTTTGTACTCATCTCCCACTTTTTTGATGTGGATATCTGGAGTGATGTAAGAAGGTGGATCTGTGTCGTAATTTCGCCCAGGGTAGGGTTCCAGACGAGAGATGACTTTTTCTGCATCCACGATCTCTTCGAGGGAGACTTTGATTTGCTTGGCGATTTTTGTGTAGCTTTTTCGTTCCAGGCTTTTGAGATGGTCTCGGATCAATCGCTTGATAAGAGGGATATCTTCTGTTTCGCTCAGTTGCCTACACTGGAGTAAGAGACATTCTTGAAGATTACGAGCTGCAACACCTGCTGGATCGAGTTCTTGCACAGATTGCAGTGCTTCTTCAGCGATTTCTCGCCAATAAGCAAAGCTTTCTTCGGGTGTTTCATTGATATGCTCTTGATCACCTTCTTCTTCTTGGAGCTTGAGTTCTTCTTCGACCATCTGCTGGGCCAAAGAATCCAAAGGATCAGTTTTGGGATCATCTTCTAGAAGTAACCAACCGTCATCATTGAGATGTCCAATGATCAAGACAGCCATATTTAAAGCGTCTTGGTGGAGCTTGGTCATGTGAAGTTGCCACATGAGCTGTTGACTCAGATCTTCATGAGGTGTGAGCCGGGACTCCATGGTGGGGAGATCATTATCCGGTGTTTCTCGAATGGAGGGGAGGGCAGAGGTCGAAAAGTCGATATCCTCGAAGTATGCACTCCAATCTGTCTCATTAAAGACATCTTCAGGAGAGACCGAAGATTCTTCGGGAGTCTCGGCTGTAAGGGCTGCTGCGGCTTCTTGGAGCTGGGCATCTGCTGCTTCTGCGGCAGCTGCTCCTTCTGCCAGGTTGGCTTCTGTCTGAGGTTCTGCTTCGGCTTCTTCTTGGGATGAAAATAAAGGGGTATCTTCATCACTCGCCGGTGCGGGTTCGGTTTGCTCTTCTTCTAACTCCTGAACAAGATCCTCCAGGATAGGATTCTCCAGTAACTCTTCCTGTAACATCTCAGCCAATTCTACGTGGTTGAGCTGCAAGAGTTTGATCGCCTGTTGGAGTTGAGGCGTAATAATTAGCTTTTGTTCTTGGCGGAGCTGTGTGCTCTGTGTTTGCCTTAGACCAATCCCGAACATTTGGCTCATAAGATTTCCCTGCGTTCGAAGAGTGAAGTAGACAGTCTTCCTACTCAGTACTGTCACTGAACATTGTGATTTACGTGGGGTAATGTCCTGTCTACAAAAAGTTTTTTTGCCCTCAAAAACAAAACTTCCCTAGCTTTGGCGTTTGTTTTTGCGCCTCACGCAAGTTGCATGCCAAAT
>Ga0213833_1002361_pt1 | contig 12208 bp, 12 predicted proteins | sample SWATP21_FD_160575 | JGI IMG/M metagenome (GOLD analysis project Ga0213833, IMG submission 160575) | Coastal seawater microbial communities from Marineland, Florida, United States - SWA TP2 #1 | ecosystem: Environmental > Aquatic > Marine > Coastal | place: USA: Florida | collected 2016-08-14
CCCCCGGGACTGGTAGTTCCGCGGCTCAATGACCCGGCCCGCAGCGCCCCTGTCAACGCTTGGCGACGACGCTTGCGCGGCGCCACCCATGACTCGGGGGCGAAGTGGGTCGCTACTCCTTCTTCGTGCTGGGACTTTCACCCGCTACTCCATGCCGGTTTTCATCGGCGCACCCCCTCCGCCTGCTGCGCAGGCACCTCCCCCTGAGAGGGGGAGGACTCTGGAGTCCGAAGTCCTCACCCTCTCAGGGGGAGGTGGCCCGGAGGGCCGGAGGGGGCCCTTTCCACCTACTGGACGAGGTCTTGGGCGAACCGACCGGGGCCCCCTCCGCCTGCTGCGCAGGCACCTCCCCCTGAAGGGGGAGGACTCTGGAGTCCGAAGTCCTCCCCCTCTCAGGGGGAGGTGGCCCGAAGGGCCGGAGGGGGCCCTCTCCACCTGCTGGACGAGATCCCGGGCGAGCCGACCCGAGTCCTCCCCCTCTCAGGGGGAGGTGGCCCGAAGGGCCGGAGGGGGCCCGCCACGTCACGGCGCGCCGCAGTCCAGCCACTCGGCAAACCGCTCCCGCTCGGCGTCGTCGGCCCCGCCCACCGGCGGCATCGTGGGCTCGTCACCGGTACCCCTGGCCACGACCCGGTCCAGATGCTCCTGCAGCCCCGCATAGGTGTCGAAGTCCATGCCCACCGGCGCACCTTCCCGGCCGTCACCCGAGACCTCCGAGCTGTGGCAGCCATTGCACCAGCTGCGAAGGTAGCCCTCGCCGTAGTTGTCCCAGGTGAGGTCGGTGCACTCGGAGTCTGGGACCCCTGAGTCGTCACTGCTCGTTTTGTTGCAGGCCACAGCTCCGAGAAGCACCGGCAGCAGCATTGCCGCTTCAACCGACAGCCGCATGGATCACCTCCGCATCCGGGTAGTGTTCGGCCGCATCGAGGCCCATGAGCTCCACCACTGTGGCCAGCACGTCGCGGGTCTGCAGCGCGTGGCCGCTGTCGGACTGTCCACCGGAGTGCAGGTCGATGCGCTGCTGCCGCAACGAGTCGTCGGTCGACCCGTACACCCCCGGCCGCACGCCCGGTCCGATGACCATCGCGCTCGTGTAGGGCCAGTGGTCCTTGCCATTGGTGGCGTTGATGAGCGGTGCGCGCCCCATCTCGGAGACCACCAGCACCATCGTGTCGTCGACGATGCCCGCGAGCGTCAGCGCCTCGAACAGGCTCGACAGGTTGCCCGACATGTCGTTGAACAGGCTGGCCTGCTGGCGGTTGCCGCCGTGGGTGTCCCAGAAGCCCTGGTCGCTGATGAAGACCGCCTGGCTGAAGTCTTCGGCCAGCGCTGCCGCCGCGTGGGAGACCGAGTCGTACGAGTTGTAGAGCGACCAGTCTTCGAGGAAGCTCCCCGGCGCGAACTGGCGGATCTGCTCGGCGCGGTCGAGCGACTCGGCGTAGTCGGCCAGCCGGGTGGCGTTGCTGCCCCGCAGGCCCCGGTCGGCACCGAGCTGGTTGGCCCGTCCCGACAGGTAGGCCGCCACGGCGTCGTCTTGCGCGGTCGACGGGGCGAAGCGTTCCGCAGCGGTGGGCCAGGCCAGCTCCGGCACCACGAGGGACTGGAGCTGGTTGGCGATGCCGAGTGTGGCGGCCTGCGCCTCCTGGCCAAAGGAGCGCGCGTTGGCCCCGAGGGTGAAGTACGGCACGGGACGGTGTGGACCCAGGGCAGCCGCCGCGACCGAGGCCACATCGGCTTGCGTCTTGCTGGCACCGGTGAGCACCCGCCGGGCGCACTCCTCGTGCACCAGCGAGTTCACGCTGATGCCGTTGATGACGGCGATGCGGTCGGCCCACTCGGCGAAGAAGTCGTGGGTGCGCGGCATGAGGCCGGTGTCCCACAGCCGCAGGTCGCCGTGGGTGACCCAGTCCCCGTCGGCCGTGTCGACGTCGGGGCTGCCGGGCTTGGGGTCGAAGAGGTAGGTCGTGTCCCAGCCGCCGTACGCGAAGTAGACAATGAGACGGCTGGCGCCGGAGGCATGGGCGAGACGGGGCAGACCGCCGAAGGCAGCGAGTCCACCGAGGCCCAGCGAGCCGAGCATGAAGTTGCGACGCGAAGTCATGGGGGCTCCCGGGCTCAGTAGAAGAGAAGGTGGGGGTCTTGGAGCATGGCGAAGAGCGTCAGCTCCCAGGCGTCGGTGGCCGAGCCGGAGCGGTCGAGCTCGCCCGAAAACAACGTCCACGACGCCGTCACAGGCGCGCTGTCCGCCGCCACCACCTCGCCGTACAGGCGCAGGTGCAGCTCCACGAGCTGGTCCCGAACGTCGGTCTCGTCGGTGGTCTCGGCCGACACCCGCGTGAGCAGGTGTCCCTGGCCGTCCACGAGGTCGGCAGCCACCACCTGCTTGGCGGCCATGCCGGCCACCTCGCGCATCACGAGCAACGTGGTGGGGTTGGCCGTGCGCATGGGGTCCCAGATGTCGAAGCCATCCGCACCGCCGGCATGCACGCGGAAGCCCCAGCTGATGTTGTCGGTCAGCTCCACCTCGCCGATGCGGCCGTAGCCGATGTTGAAGTCCACATCGGTCTCCCAGCGGAAGCCGGTGAGGTCTTCCATGATGCGCTGCAGGTGCCAGGGTGTGGCGCGGCGGAGCCCTTCGGCAGCCACACCGTCGGCGCGCTCGACCGGCCCGGTGGCGGCGAACGCATCCGACTTGGCGATGGCGGCCAGCAGCGGTCGCACGCGGGTGCCTTCGTCTTGGAAGGTGGTGAGGTAGTCGTCCACCACCGAGTCGGGCACAGCCTTGGCGTCCATGGCCATCATCTGGCCGTAGTGGCGGCGGACTGCGCACCGCGAGAAGCGGCTGTCTGCGGCGATGATCTGGCCGAGGTCCACCACGTCGTGGGCGGGCACGCCGTAGAACAGGATGGGGTCGTAGTCGTCGGCCAGAGACGGGTCCCACGTCTCGATGGGGTAGCTGCGGGTGTACTGCGGTGCGATGACGCCCACGTTCTCGGCGAAGGCGCCGGCCATGGGGTCGAGTGTGTTGTGGCAGTTCACGCACACGGGGTTGTCGACGATGGCTGCGTCGCCGCCATCGGTGAGGTCGACGCCTTCCGGCACGCGGACCTCACGCCGCAAGTAGTCGTGGCACCACACGGCACGGGCCATGTGGGAGCTGCGCTCGCGCTGGCGGTTGGTGTCGGTGCTCGGGTGCCGGACGAAGAAGAAGGGGTCGGTGAGCAGGCCCGCGTGCAGGCGGCCATCGTCGAACCGGGCTTCCTGCCAGTCGCCGTCGCCCGACACCTCGAGGCCCCAGATCTCGGCGGTGATGTGGTTGGCCATCACGTAGTCGGCGGTGACGAGCTCGGTGTAGGGCCGGTCTTCGAGCACGATGTGCTCGGCGAGGCGCGCGGTGCCTTCGGTGGCCGCCTGGTTGACGGCGTGGGCGTCCATGTCGGACAGGCCGTCAATCGCCGGGAAGCCGGTGGGGTAGTAGATGAGGAACATGTCGGTGAGCAGCCACTCGCCGTGCATGTGCCGAATCGCCGGCCCGATGTCGTCCGATGCCACGTACCCGTCGATGAGCCCATCCAGGGCAGCCGGGTTGTCGCGGACCTTCTCCAGGTCGTCGAGCGAGGGCCGCACACCCCGAAGCGCGATGCTGGCGCGGCTCAGGTGTTGTGTGGGCGACAGGGTGTTGGGCGCAGAAGCAGCCGCGCTCGGGGCCTTGTCGGCCTCCTTGTTGCAGCCGAGGGCGAGGAACAACACGAGCGCGGGTCGAGCCGACCCGAACCGAGACAGCGGAAGCACAGGCGACCTCCCGAGGGGGTTGTGTCGCGACGCCAGCGGGGCGTCGGTGCTTCTGATGTACGGCCATCACGCCATCTTGGCCGTCTCAGCCGGTGGCGGAACTGTATCGCACTGTATCGGCGGCCGAGACCTTGGCTCGGCCGCTGCGGAGGGAGACCCGCTTGCGGGGCTCACGGAGCCGGGGGGAGACGCCCTGGCGGCTCTCCCCGCCCATCACATGATGAAGTCGTGGACGCGCACAATCTCGTCGACGGGGGGCGGGGCATCGGGGCGGTGGGTGTTGCCCACGAGCACGTGCGTGGCGCCGGGGAAGTGTGCGGCGAAGAGGTTGGCGTTGCCGGGTTCGTTCTCGAAGGTGGCCACCACCTGCCCGTCGAGGCTGTCGATCATGCGCATGGCCTCTTCTTTGTAGGGTTCGTCGGCGGTCTCGAAGTCGGGCTTGAGCTGCAGCATCGCGCGGCCGCCGAACATGGGGAAGCCGTGCGCCACGAGGCTCTTCACGGTGCCTTCTTCCATGCCGTGGATGTGGCGGCCGGTGAGGTAGTAGATCAGCGCGCCGCGGTCGTGGCAGGCGCGGACGAACTCGGGGCCGCCGGCGTAGGTGGTGTCTTTGGCGCACCAGTCGTCGGTGAAGAAGTGGCCCCGCCACCACGCCATGATGGCCGCTTTGTCCTTGTCGGTGAGCGGCAGGCGGCTCTGCAGGGGGTCGAGCACCGAGTACCGCTGTTCGTCGACCGAGATGCCGGCCACAGCCTCGGCGAGGTCGCGCTTGCCGGTGCGCTGGGCGAAGTCGGCCAGGATTCCGAGGGTGCGGTGGCGGGTGACGAGCAGGGTGCCGTCGAGGTCGAACACGCAGATCGGCAGCTTGCCCGATGCGCGGGTGGACTCGATGGACCGGAGAATCTGATGGAGGATGTCGGACATGTGCGCCTGATACCGCGCCCGGCCTCGACCGGAAAGCGGCGACTGTGCGATGGTTCGCCCGCGGCCGTCCCCCGCCGACCGCGCCGGAGGTTCCCGTGGAAGCCTATGGTGAGCTGCTCGCCATCCTCATCCTGCTCGCCGTGGTGGTCGCCGTCATCGCGCGCCTGCCCAAGGCCGAGGCCGTCGACCACTCCAAGGCGTTCCGACGCCGCCGGGTGATGAACTGGCTGCCGCTGGGCCTCACGTACGCATTCTTGTACATGGCCCGGTACAACCTGAAGATCAGCAAATTCGCCTTCGAGGAGATGAAGGGCGCCGACGGTGGCGCGCTCATGGGTAACGACGACTTCGGCTTCATCTTCACGGTGGGCGTGTGGGTGTATGGGTCGGCATTCCTCCTGAACGGGCCGCTCACCGACCGCTTCGGCGGACGCAAGGCCATCCTGGTGGGGGCCGGCGGCTCGGCCATCGCCAACCTGCTGATGGGCCTGGGCGCGTGGTCGTTGCTCAACCAGGGCCCCGGCCACGCCTTCATCGCCGACAACTTCGTGATGGTGTACTCGGTGCTCTACGGCATCAACATGTACTTCCAGTCGTTCGGCGCGGTGGCGGTGGTGAAGTGCAATGCGCCGTGGTTCCACGTCAACGAGCGCGGCGTGTTCGGCGCCATCTTCGGCATCCTCATCTCGCTGGGCATCTACTTTGCCTTCGACTGGGGCTACTACATCGTGGGGAACATCGGCCTGGCCGAGGTCTTCCTCATCCCCACAGCCCTGCTGGCCATCTTCTGGGTGTTCGACTTCTTCTTCGTCCAGAACAGCCCTGGTGAGGCCGGCTTCGAAGACTTCGACACCGCCGATGCATCCTCGGGCGACGACGGTCCCCAGCTCGGGCCCGTCGCGGTCTTCAAGAAGATGCTCACCAACCCCATCATCGTGACCATCGCGCTGGTGGAGTTCTGCTCGGGCTTCATCCGCCAGGCGCCCATGCAGTGGTACCGCACCTTCGCCAAGCAGACCGACGGCATGCTGCACCTCAAGGGCGACTTCATCTACGACCACTGGGGCATGTTCCTGTGCGTGGCCGGCATCTCGGGCGGCGTCATCGCGGGCATCATCTCCGACCGCGTGTTCCAGTCGCGCCGCGGGCCGGTGGCCGCCATCCTCTACATGGGCGTCACGCTCGGCTCGGTGGCGCTGTACTTCATCTACGACATGCCTGTGCTGCAGATTGGCAGCTTCTCCCTGGCGCCAGCCGGTGTGCTCGCCATCATCGTGTCGATGTGCGTCATCGGCGTGCACGGCATGCTCTCGGGCACGGCCAGCATGGACTTCGGCGGCCGCAAGAACGTGGGCGTGGCGGTGGGCATCATCGACGGCTTCGTGTACCTGGGCACGGGCGTGATGTCGCTCACCTACGGCATCGTGCTGCCGTCTGAAGAGTTCGACGCCGACGGCACGCTCACGGGCCCGGTCACCGACCCCGCCAACTGGAGCGCCTGGCCCATCTCGATGATCATCGTGGGCGCGCTGGGCTTCATGTTGGCCACGCGGGTGTGGAACGCAAAGCCCAAGGGGAAGAAGGCGGCCGGCGGGCACTGACACCACCCCGCTCGATTCGCCGTGCCAAGCGCTCGGGACAGGACACCCTCCTTCGGGTCCCCCCAACTGATGGGCCCGCCGGAGGTGCCCCGTGCGTCGACTTCCCCTCTCCCCCGCCTGGCTGATGTGCGGCGTGCTGTCCGCCTGTCAGGGTGGGGACAAGCCACGGTCCAGCGCCGACCAGAGCCCCGACGACACCGCCGCTCCCGACGCGGCCTGCGCACCGAGCACCACCGTCCAGCCGCTTCGGCGCCTGTCCAAGGATCAGCTCCAGCACACCCTCGCCGACTTCGTGGACGCCCACACCGGCCTCACCGGTGAAGACGCAGCGTGGTTGCGTGGGTTCATCAGCGAAGAGCTCACCGAGGCCATCCCCGACGACACCCCCACGGGCAGCGAAGGGCAGGTCCGGGGCGGCTTCCGGCGCCTCGACCAAGTGGTATACGCCGAGCATGTAGAGGGCCTCATCACCGTGGCCGAGGGCATCACCACCTACACCGACTTCGGCGGGGTGGGCGGGGCCCAGCGGCTGGTGGGCGACACGTGCGAGGTGTACCTGGACTTCGAGCGTGGGGAGACCGGGTGTGTGGAGACCTGGGTTCGACGCATCGGCCACGACCTCCACCGACGGCCGCTCAACGACGCTCAGGTGGCCGACTACCTCGACCTCTTCGCAGCCGCCGCCGACGAAGCAGGCGGAGACGCGTGGGCAGGCTTCGAGCTGGGCTTCCACCACGTGTTTGTGGCCATGATGGCGTCGCCGTGGTTCGGCTACCACGTGGAGGTGGGCACCGGCGGCACCGGCCTCACCGACTACGAGCTGGCCAGCCGCCTGTCCTACCACTTCTGGCAGACCGCCCCCGACACCGAGCTCTACGCCGCCGCCGCCGACGGCCTCTTGTCGACCGACGACGGCTTCCGTGCGCAGGTGGAGCGCCTCGTGGCCGACCCCCGCACCGAGCGCGCGCTGGCCACCTTCGCCGAGGACTTCTTCCGCACCCACGAGCTGCCCCGGATGGACACCCGCCTGGGCACCAACCCCTTCGACACCTTCGCCGCCGACGCCCCCATCACGTCCACGCTGCACGAAGAGATGGGCGACGAGCTGGTGGCGCTCACCATCCACCACACGCTGCGGGAGCCCGGCACGGTCGACGACCTCTTCCTGTCCGACCGCCACGTCTCCCAAGGCGAGGCGCTGTCGGCACTCTACGGCGAGGCCCCTTGGGACGGCGTCGGCACACCCCCGGGGCTGTCGGACACCCGCCGCGTGGGTCTGCTCACCCGAGCGGCACTCCTCGCCACAGGCTCCGCGAACACCCGCCCCATCATGAAGGGGGTGTTCATCCGCGAAGGCCTGCTGTGCGAGCCCATTCCGCCGCCGCCCGACAACGCCAACGCCTTCCCGCCCGAGCTGTCCGACGCCCTGTCCACCCGCGAGGTGGTCGAGAACCTCACCGAGCAGCCCGACTCCGACTGCATCGTCTGCCACGGCGCCCTCATCAATCCGCTCGGCTTCGCCACCGAAGACTTCGATGCCCTGGGCCGACCGCGCTCCGAGCAAGCCCTCTATGACCTCTGGGGCGACGTCACGGGCCACGCCGCCATCGACACCTCCGGCGAGACCACCATCGCCGGCCAGGCCGTGGCGTTCGCCGACGTACACGACCTCACCAGCGCCATGCTCGCCTCGGGCAGCCCCCACCGGTGCATGGCCCGCGAGCTGTTCCGCTTCACCACCGGCCGCCCCGACGACGCCGCCGACGACTGCACGCTCGACTCTCTGGGCGCCGCCCTCGACGCCGGCGAGACCCTCCAAGACGCCCTCGTGCGCGCCGCCCTCACCCCCCAGTTCCGCACCCGTGGCGGCGCCGAAGTCGCCCCCGAGGAGACCGCCCGATGAGCTCCGATTCCGTCTCCCGTCGTCGCTTCCTCCGGGGTGCCGGGGGTGCCTCCCTCGCCCTGCCCATCCTGCCCAGCCTGCTGCCTCGGTCCGCCCGCGCCCAGGACACCGGCGCAGCCCCCTGCTTCATCGCCATGGCCACCCACCACGGCGGCCTGCATGGTGCGTCGATGTACCCCTCGGACCGCACCCTCTCGACCGTGGGCACCTACGCCGGTCGGGACATCCGAGCCGGGGCCATCGTGGGGGAGCTGGCAGGCGGGGAGCGGGTCGTCTCGGATGTGCTCCGGGCGTCGGCCGACCGCTTCACACCCTCCATCGCGGGGTCGATGAGCGTGCTCCGCGGCCTCGACATCCCCTGGTACATCGCGCACCACACGGGCGGCCACCTGGGCAACTTCGCCCGCAACGACGGCAACGGCGGCGACGGCCTCACCATGCAGTCCTTTCCCACGCCCACCATCGACCGCGTGATGGCGTGGTCGCCGTCGTTCTACCCAGACCCTTCCGGAGTGGTGGAGCGCAGTGTGTCGGTGGGCTGGCAGACGATGTCGTTCGACCACGCCAGCCCGTCGGGTCGGAGTGGTCCCATCCAGGCCCAGTACGCCTATGCGTCCAACCTGGCCCTCTTCCAGCGCCTGTTCCGACCGGCCGAGGCCTTCGGGCGCACGTCGAGCCTGCTGGTGGACCGCATCCGGGGGCAGTACACCGACCTTCGGGGGACCGCCGGCATCTCCGCCGACGACCGTCGCCGCCTCGATGAGCACGTGGAGCGCCTCTTCGACATCGAGCGACGCCTCACCCTGGACGTGCCCTGCGACCCGGCCGACCCCACCATCGACACCGAAGCGTTGATGTGGACCGAGACCTACTTCCGCGACCCCGACACCCAGACCCTCATGTGGTCGCTGATGAACGACATCGTGGTGGCGGCGATGGCGTGCGGCCTCACGCGGGTGGCGTCGATGCTCGTGGGGGACACGCTGTCCGAGTATGCGGGCGACTGGCACCAGGACATCGCCCACCAGGCCTACCTGCCCGGCGGCGACGCCCAGAACACCCTGGTCGCGGCCCACCAGCGGTTCTTCGAGGGCATCTTCCTCGACCTCGTGGAGAAGCTGCAGGCCACCGAGATGGACGGCGGCGACACCCTGCTCGACCGGGCTCTGGTGTCGTGGACGCAGGAGTCGGGCCAGTTTCCCCATGCCTCGGTGGGCATCCCGGTGGTCACGGCGGGCGCCGCGGGTGGGGCCTGGCAGACGGGCCTGTATGCCGACTACCGCGACCTCGACGTCACCTACCCCTACGGCGAGGAGCTCGAAGGCGTGGACATGCCCACCGACCACCCGGGGCTGGGCTGGAACCAGTACCTGGGGTCGGTGCTGCAGGCGATGGGACTGTCGCCCGGGGAGTACGAGGACGGCGAGACGGGCGGCTATGGACCGTGGCTGGTGGGTGCGGACCATGGCGACGACTACGACGCAGCCGAGGCTGTCTTGAGCGAACCACTGCCCATCGTGATGGCCTGACACCCGGGCCGGGGCACGACGGGCTATGACGCCGGCCTTCGCAAGGAGCCAGGTGTGGCCGGGTCGTCTGACAAGCCTGTCGAGGTGGTGGTGCACGACGATGTGCAGCTGTCGCCCGTGTGCGTGGTGTGTGGCCAGCCTGCCTTCACCACCGCCGACCGCCCCTTCGCCCTCCGCGAGCCCGCCTACAAGCTGATGCTCGCCACCGGCGTGTTCATGGGCCTCTTCATCGCCACCTGGATGATGGTGAAGGTGCGGCCGAACATCACCCACGAGCTCCCCGCCGCGGTGTCGTTCACCCTCCTGTTTCTGGCCACCTTCGCACCGGTGTGGATTGTGGCGTCGCTCACATCGCGCCACAAAGGCGTGCTGAGGCTGCCGGTCTGCGCCGAGCATGCGGCCACCCCCACGACCACCATCCACGTGAGCAGCCGCGGCGACGGCAAGGTGGCCCTGAAGGGTGTGTCGAGCGCGTTCGCCGAGGCCCACCAACGAGGCTGACCCATGGGCATCTGGGACACCATCCGCGGCTGGTTTGGCGGGGCAGACGCAACGCCCCCCCCCCCCCCCCCCCCCCCCCCCCCCGCCACCGGAACCCTCGAGGCCGCACGGTGGCTGGCGGCCGACAACAACCGCTTCGGCATCCCCGTGCTCGACCTCCACGCGGTCCTGGGAGGACTGCTGTCCACCACCCGCGACCCTGCGAACGCGGAGCGGGCGGTGTCGTGGGGCTCGAAGACCGGCGCCAACCTCACCGTGCCCACCCACTTCAGCATGGCCGTGGACTGCGACCTGCACCTGCCCGCCGCCGCCGACCTCCCCGACGGCTTGCTCTACGTGCCGGCGGCCATGGAAGACAAGTGGGTGCTGGCCTGGCGCTCGGGACAGATCCTGGCCGCCCGCAGCTGGACCGGCGAAGTCCAAGCCGTCGCCACAGCCACGCACACGGGCGACACGCTGCACATCCACCGGCTCCAGGTCGTGCCGGGCCCTCTGGCCGACATGGGCGAGCTCATCGAGGTCTTCGAGTGGCTCCTACGCACCCATGCCCTGGGCGAGCTGCACCCCATCCCGGTGTTCGTCGACAGCGCGAAGGTGCTGGAGAAGTCTCCGGCGGCGGCGTTCGGGGCGTTCGGGCGCAAGGCGGTGGCTGCCGCGACGATGTGGCGGCCGGTTCCCCCTTCGCGGCCACTCCGGTCGGATGGCGCGGTGGCCCTGGCTGTGCGACAGGAAGATGCCGACCGGGTGCGTGCCCTCGCCGCGGAGGGTCACTCGCTCGACAGCCCGGGCACCTTCGCGGCGTACACGCCACTCCATGTGGCCGCAGCGAAGGGCAACCTCGAGCTGGTGCGCACATTGCTCGAGCTGGGGGCCGCGGTGGACCCGGTGGCAGACGGTGGGCTCACGCCGCTCCTCACGGCCATCGTGCACAAGGCCGACGGCGCGGTGCTCGACGCGCTGGTGGACGCCGGGGCGGACACCGCGATGAAGAACGAGGACGGCTTCGACGCTCTGCACGCGCTGGCGGAGGTGGGTCATGTGCCGTTGCTGTCGCGGGTCTTGGCCTGGAACCCCGACCTGGAGCGTCGGACGGGGCGTGTGCAGACGGCCTTGCACATCGCGTGTGGGCTGGGTCATGCGGAGCTGGTGGCAGCGCTGCTGGAGGCGGGCGCCGACCACACGGCCGACTCGCCGTGGGGCACGCCGCGGAAGATTGCGGAGGATGGCGGCCATGAGGGTGTCTTGAAGGTGTTGCCGTAGGGGCCCCCTCCGACCGCTTCGCGGCCACCTCCCCCTACGAGGGGGAGGACATCGTCATTCTCACAGTCCTCCCCCTCCCAGGCGGAGAGGGCCCCTCTCCGACCCAACCTCCTCCTGAACGGGGAAGACATCGTCATTCTCACAGTCCTCCCCCTGTCAGGGGGAGCAAGGCGCCGGGCGCGAAGCGCATCGGAGGCGCCGCGGTAGCCCCTGCGAAGCAGGCCTGCGAAGCAGGCGGAGGGGGCCCCTCTCCGACCCAACCTCCTCCTGAACGTGGAAGACATCGTCATCCTCACAGTCCTCCCCCTCTCAGGGGGAGGTGCCTGCGAAGCAGGCGGAGGGGGCCCCTCTCCGACCCAACGTCCCCCTGAACGTGGAAGACATCGTCATCCTCACAGTCCTCCCCCTTCAGGGCCCTACGAGGGGGAGGACATCGTCATCCTCCCCCTTCAGGGGTCTCGCACCTGCACAAGTCGTGCGCTCCACCGACAGAACACAGTGTCCTCGGTTGAGGTTGGCTCCGGGCTGACTGCTCGTGCATCAGCGGGGGACTGCTCCTTCGGAGCGACTACCGCGGCGCCTCCTGTGCGCTTCGCGCTCGGCGCCTTGCTCCCCCGAACACCCCCTGTTTTCCGGGGAGAACTCCGTCCTCCCCGGACCCCTCCGGCCGGGGGACTACTCCGTACGTCCCCCTGGAC
>Ga0213833_1002362_pt1 | contig 12208 bp, 9 predicted proteins | sample SWATP21_FD_160575 | JGI IMG/M metagenome (GOLD analysis project Ga0213833, IMG submission 160575) | Coastal seawater microbial communities from Marineland, Florida, United States - SWA TP2 #1 | ecosystem: Environmental > Aquatic > Marine > Coastal | place: USA: Florida | collected 2016-08-14
CACCACCACCACCACCACCACCACCACCACCACCACCACCGTCGTCCAGGTCAAGGTCAAGGGCAAGGTGGGCGCGACAGGCCTCTGCCGTGGACACGGTCTGGATGTCCGACACGCGCACCGCGGTGCCGAGGTCCGGCTCCGCCGTGGTGCACCACAGCGCGCCGTCCAGCGCCGCGCCCAGCACCGGGACACGCACCACCCGCCCGGCGTCCACGTGCGCCGCGCTGGACAGCACGCCGGCGGGCCACGTCGGCGACGTGAGCTGCGCCGCCAGCGCCGGCGAGGCGGGCGCCAGCACGCCGGCCAGGGCGGAGGAGACGATGGCGGCGCAGTCGGAGTGGGGCGCGGACACCCAGCGGATGAGGGTGTGCGGCAGCGCGACGCCCGGGTTGAGGGCGGCCACGGCGGCGTCGTCGAAGTGGGTCACGTCCCCCACCAGGATGCGTGCGAGGACCGACGCGTCGAGGCGCAGCTGGTGCCGCTGGTGCTGGGTGACGTTGGGGAGGTTGACGGAGATGAAGGCGGAGAGGGCGGCGAAGGGCAGGGCGAGGAAGTCGGAGGCCGGGGGCACCATGGCGCTGCCCGGTACGCCGGTGAGCGACATGGCGAACGCCGAGTCGGGCGACACGGTGGCGTTGATGTCGTACGCGAATGACACCTGTGGCGCCTGGTCGACGCCCCACACGGCGCCCACCAGCTGCATCAACGTCGCGCTGGCGTCGGTGCCCACGCCGTGCAGCGTGGAGGCGGCCAGGGAAGGGACGATGGACGTGCCGTTGCAGGTGATGGAGCCGAGGAGCAGCCGCAGCACGTCCGCTTTGGTCGCCGCCAGCACCGGCGCGAAGCCGGCGTGGGCGATGATGGCGTCGACGGCCGGCGAGGTGTAGAACCACACCAGGTACTCCACCGCCGCGCGGCGCACCGTGCAGGACGACCGCAGCGTGGACGTGCGCACCGCGATGTAGGTGTAGGAGGCGATGGGGTACGCGTTCGGCGTGGTGCCATCCCCCACCAGGCTGACGGTGAAGTCCGCCGTGAAGCTGTCGCCGCGCGTCAGCTGCGCAGCCTGCACGCCCGCCCGGTCTGGCAGCCGGTACCCGCCGCCCGTGCCCGTCGGCTGCGCCAGGCCGACTACGCCCAACGACAACGCCGCCGCCGCATCGCCGGACACGTACGCGATGCTGTGCGGCGTGGCGAGCAGCAGCCCCGCCACGCCGGACGTGCCGCGGGCCTGCAGCACTGCGGCGGGGCGCCCGGGGTAGTTCCACGCCGGCAGGCTGCTGTGGCCGATGGTGGCGTTGAAGCCGGCGTCAAACCGGGCCAGCGCCTCGGTGAAGATGCCGGTGGTGCCGCTCTTGTCGGCGCGCACGATCACGCGGATGGTGGCGTTGGGCGGCAGCGCGCGCCCCGGGTTGCTGGCCACGATGTCCGCGTGGTCCCACGTCGTGATGGCGCCGAGGAACACGCGCGCCAGCACCGCCGGCGTCAACACGATCGGCGACGCGGCGTCCAGGCCAGGGATGTTCCACACCGGCGCGACGGCCACCGCGAGCGCGGGCAGCATCTGCAGGTCCGGCGTGCTGGCGTACGCGCCCGGCGCAAACAAACTGTCCGTGCCGGCCCAGTCCACCTCGTTGCGGAGCAGTCGGGCCTTGCCGGTGCCGCTGCCGGTGGAGTCGTACGTCACTGGGCCGGCGCCGGTGGCGATGGCGTAGGCCGCGGTGGTGAGGGCGTACACGCGCTGCGGCAGCGACGCGCCCGCTGCGACCACGGTGACGTTGCGGTACGGGTTGTCCGTGAGGCTTGCGTCGAAGGTGCAGGTGGAGGCACGCGGCGTGGTGGTGGTGGTGGTGGTGGTGGTGGCAGGAGTGGCGGTGGCGCCGAGGACGCAGCACGCACACAGCCACAGCAACAGGGGCGGCAGGTGTGCAGCATGGGGTCCAGCCATGGTGCCGCGTCCGAGCCACGCTGGCGCCGCGGGCGGACTGCACACACAACAAGCAGGCGGTGTCGTGTCGACACGGGAACCCACCGAGACGGATGATCACATGGTCAGGTCATCATTGAAGGGCTCACGGAAGGGTTGTCGCGGCGATGTTCCGCGACAGCACTCGTCAGTCGTGCGGCCTGATTGTGTACAACAACAACTGCGCCCGCCCGTCCACGTTAATTTGACGTGACATTCAATGCGTGTCGCACACTACAACGAGTGAAAGCATCGATCCGTCTTTTCAAGTACAGTCGAAGAACGCAAAAAAGAAACAACAAACGGAAGAACACTGCTGAGGCACGCGCGGCTGCACCATGGGACGATGCTCAACCACAGCAGGGCTGCGGAACGACGGCCTGCCAAGACCTGGCTGCTCGGTTCTCTTCTCACTCTCGATCCAGCCCGCCACCCTTGTCTAGCCTGTGGGCGGGTTGCCGTCATCACTGTCCATGTCCATGTCCATGTCCGCATCTTCCGCAGCGGCAGCCGCAGTGGCACTTGGTGCCGCGGCGACACTGCCCGCCATGGTGGCCGCCACCACCGCTGGGGCAGGCACGACGGGCACGGCAGCGTCGTCATCGTGGATGGTGCGTGCTGTCATGTTGTTCAGCGTGGCGGGCATGCCAGTGCCCCCGAGCCAGCGGTGTTGCAGCACCTCTTGAGCAGTGGGCCGCTCGGACGCTTTCTCTTTCAGCATGCGGAACAGCAAGTCTGCGAGCGCAGAGGGTGAGGTGACCAAGCGAGACAAGCGGGTGCACACTTTGCGTGCTGCGACGCACCTTGCACATCAGCAGAGAACCATGTGCTCATGCCCCACGCTTTCAACAGACGGATCAAGCCACCACCGGCAACCATCTTGAAACGATCATCCAGTTGTGCGGAGGGGTACTTGAACACCGGGACTGAGGAACACAAACACCCAGGGCAAGGAAGGAGAGGAGCGTGAGCAGAGTGTCGCACAACACCACACCCCCAAAATACCAAAGAGGCGCCAGCCAAACCAGCCACTCATACCTCCGGTGAGCATGATGAACAACATGACACCACAACTCCACACATCCGCAAGGTGGCCCCAGTACGGAACGTTGCCACGGAACACCTGACCACCACACACAGGGGGCAAACGTGAGCCAACTCCCCACACCCACCCACACACAAAAACCTCTCCGCACCACAACCCGAAAAAAGGCGGACAACACACACAAAACACAACCCACCACCCACCCATCCCGGCACCATCCCCTCGTACCTCAGGCGCCATGTAGAATATTTTCCCCACGGCACCGGCGGGCGGAAGCGGTGCAAAGCGACCCAGCGCGGTGCGCGGCAGCTCGACGCACAGGCCGAAGTCAATCACCTTGCCCACGTTCCCCGTGGCCACCAGCATGTTCTCCAGCGACATGTCTCTGTGTGCGACACCCAAGGTGTGCATGTACGCCGTCGCTGTGCAGGAACATGGGCGGCGGTGAGAGGCGGTGTCACCACACGACACGACAGCGACAATCACCGACACGATCGATGGCAAGGCTTGCAGCATGCTGCACGTACCGGTCATGAGTTGCTTGAAGTAGTACTTCGCGACGTCCTCCGTGAATCTTCCGTTGGGCGCGGTGGTGACCACATCAAACAACTCGCCACCCGGGGCGTATTCGAGCACCGCGATGAGGTACTCGGCGTTGTGGATCACTTCTATGAGGGTGAGCAGGTTGGGACACCCGGGGTCGCTAAGATACTGCATCGCGCGCAGCTCATCGTGCGGGTTCTCTGTCAACCGCGTGCCGTCGGGCGCGCGCCCCGAGCGAATGCGTTCCTGCGGGCGAGCAAGCAAGCAAGCAAGCCAGCAACATCCACACACACACACCACATCACACACATCAACAACCACACACAGCAGCCCTGACACGCCCAGCCAGCCGTGCCACTGGCCCAACGCCACACACACACAAGACACGCGCGCACGCACGCACCTTGGACATGATTTTCAGAGCAACCAACTGCGACGTCTGGTGGTACAGGCCATCGTTGAAGAGCTGGCAAATGCACGCCACGCGCACTTTGCCATAGATGCACTCGCGGAGAGTGCGGATCACCTTGTACACGTGCCCGTTCTGACACCGAATCACCTTGCCCTCCACCGCACATGGAATCAGTTTCAAGGTGCCACTTGCTGACAACGTGCGGCGACGAGTGCCACGAGGAGCCGCCGCAGCGGCCGCGCCTACGCCAGCACCGGCACCGGCGCCAGCACCAGCACCAACTGCCCCTGCTCCCCCAGCGCCTGCTCCAGCACCACCCTTCATGTCGTAGTCACCGGTACCAGACATGTTGTGTCGGGCCTACGCACTGGCTGAGCTCGCAGCTGACAGCGCAGCGCGTGTGGAGCGCGTGTGGGCGTGGGAGGCGCAGGGCACAACGAGCTGGGCAGCGCACACACGGAAGACACACGTGTCGGCTCGGCCGGGAAGGCTTTGTGGCTATTCAAAACTGGGCCGCTGGGCCCACCAAGCGGAGACAGTGAGCGCTGCGCGCCCGCACACTGCACCGGTCGGTTCGAATGTCTTGGGTTGGACGCCGCGGCAGCACACAGACAGATCTGCATTTGTGCGTGTGGAAGCACGTGCGAAAATGACGTGACACATACCCAACACCACGTGCACGAATCCCGCACAATACCAACATATATGTATATTCATCAACTATCATCGACTGCTGAGAGCGCTGCTCGCACTGCGGTCGCTCACTTCTGCATACAGCCTGCAAGGAAGGCTGGGATGCCTGGACTGATGTCGCGGTGAACCACCCCCCGTGTCGCCTGTTTGTGGATTCGGCCACCACGTCGGTGGTGGTGCTGTGCTGGCGGTGGCACATCGCGTGTAGCGGGTCGCTTTTCCTGTTGCTGCCTCCTTCGCAGGGCAGCAGGCAACACGGTTGCCTCGCTCCACCATGTCTGCACCACCCGCACCCCCACCCCCGCCACGACTGCCCAAGCTGAAGGCCATCAAGTGCATCGTGAAGCAGCGATGCGTGTGGTGCGCCAATGGCCACGTGTATAAAATCACGCGCACGCTGCGAGAGTGCATCTATGGCGAGGTCGCCCATGCCGTGGTGTGCGCCAAGAACGACGCCGATGGCCGGTTCTACCCCACTACGCAGCAGGTCGCGTTGAAAATGATGAGCAAGGTGGGTACCAAGTCACACCGTCTTGGTGGTCGTGTGGTGGTGGTGTCATGGGGTGTGGGGTGTGGTGTGACGTGCATTCACCTCACTCTGGTGACGCCGCAGGGTCGCATCAATGCCAGGCACGCAGCTGCTGTTCGAGAGGGCAAGGCATTTGAGAACCCTCTGTCAGAGCTCGCAACGTTGCAAATGTTGAGTGAACCAGGCCACCCGAACCTGATCAACGTCATTGAGACTGTGCACAGCGACGACCAGCTGATTGCAGTATTGGAGTTCGCCAACGGCGGCGAGCTGTATGACGTGATCACGGAGGCGGCAGGGCACAAGTTCGACACGTCCCACGCGCAGCGCCTGTTTCGGCAAGTCATGGAGGTGGTGGCCTACATCCATGGCAAGGGCATCGCACACCGTGACTTGTCCCTCGAAAACTTGATGCTGGGTGACGGCGACAACATCAAGGTCATCGATTTTGGCCTGGCCGTCGCGCTACCTATGGACGGCACGGGCGCTGTGCAGGCCCTCCCTGCGTGCGGTCCAACAGGGAAGGTGTCGTACATGGCACCTGAGGTGAGTAACAGACGTGTCGTGTCGGCGTGCTGCTCCTTGGTTGCCGGTTGCGCGACGGCGCATGATGTGATGCGACTGGCGCTTGCTGAGGCTTGCGTGTGGCTTGTGTATGCAGTTCATCACCAATCGGCCCTACTGGGGCAACTTGAGTGACGTTTGGAGCTGCGCTGTGATCCTGGCAATCATGTTGTTGGGCAGTACGTTTGGCGAGGCGCTGTCGCTGTGCTGTGTGCAGGGGTGGGACGCGCACGCGCATGTCGGTGGTGTGTCGTGTCGGTGGCGTGTCGGGTATCGTGTCGTGTCGTGTTGGTGGCGTGTCGTGTCGTGTTGGTGGCGTGGCGTGTTGGTGGCGTGTCATGTCATGTCGTGTCGTGTCGTCGTGTCGTTCACGCAAGTGGCTGCGCCCATCCATCGCCTCCACCAGCTCCCCTGTGCAAGTTTGCGGTCAAGTCTGACAAGCGCTACCAGGTCCTGGTGACGGAAGGACCAGCGGCCCTGTTGTCTCGATGGCGCCTGTTGGACACTGTTCCAGCCCCAGCAGTCGGTGCGTGCGTCCAGCAGCCGCGTTTCTCCCGTGGCACACGCGGTGTACACGCTGCTGTGTGTGCCAACACCAACAGCACCCCGCTCACCCTTGGCGCGTTGTGCTCCCTGTGTGCTCCTTCCTACGCTGTCGCTGGCCGCTGTTGCAGACTTGATGGCGCGCATGTTCAAGGAAAACCCGCAGCACCGTCCGACCGCGGCGCAAGTGCTGCTGCACCCGTTTGTGGGCGGTATCGGCATGCCACCCCCACCGCCGCCGCGCACCGTTGTCACCGCCAGACTGCTATCGGGGGGCGGCGTCGGTGCTAACACTGGCGCTGGCGCTGGTGTTGCCACCGCAGCAGGAACAGGAGCAGGCGCTGGAGCTGGTGTCGCCGCCACTGGCACAGGTGCCGGTGCCAGTGCGGGTGCCGGTGCGGGTGCGGGTGCCGGTGCAGGGGTTGTTGCCGGTGCAAGCGGTGCCGGTGCTGCTGTCACCGCAGCGACGGGGGGCCGGCTGGGTGCAGCTGGTGCCAGTGGTGTTGCTGGCGCTGGGTACAACGACGGTGCCGCTGCCGCTGCCGCTGCCCTCGCTGCGTCCGAAGACACCGAAATGGGAGGGCCAGGCGAAGACAGTGACACTGACATGGTGTAGTCATGGTGTGGAACAGGGTTTGTGGTTCTCTTGCACTCTTTTGTGTGAACGCGCCAAACCGTGCGTGCGGCACTAGCGCACTTCACGGGTTGTTTGGGGCCGTCATGCAGCATGCATGCATCCCCATGCCGCCCCGAGAGCTGTCCCAGCTGCTGCAGCTGCAGCTGCAGCTTGTGAAGCGCTGCCCCGTGGGCGTTGCGGTGTGTGCGGGGCCACATCGATTGTGGCTGCGGTGGCGTGTCTGTGTGTGTGTGGAGGAACATGGATTGGGATATGCTTTTTTTCGTGTTTGTAAAACTGCCCAACGCAGACAGACGAAACAACACGCCACAGCCCCGCCCCACAACTCCCCCAACTGGAACTGGACATGACAGGACCCACAAAAGCAACCTCCTCCAAACACAACAAGAGCGGAGGGGAGGCAAACGGAGCCAGCCAGGGTATGGCGGCGTCCACCTCGAGCGGAGTGGGAGATGAACATGTCGAAGGACACCACGACGGCCGTACGCTAGGTGGCACGCGGCGCGCCTCGACACAGTAATCACCACACACACACCACAAAATGCGGCCGAGTTTGACAGCAAGCAACACAACCAACCAAGCGGTCCAGTCATTCAACCAACACGGGGACAATAAAGGGGGGGAGGGAAACTCAAACACAACACTTCTCGCTTCGCTCGCTGGATTTCTCTTGGCGAACGCTTCTCTTTCTCACACGCACACGCATCATCGTCGTCATCCCAACGCGGTTCTGTTCACACGATGGCGAGGGTGGCACGCCCGCCGCCACTCTAGTGCTCCTCGGCATCAGGGTCAAAGTCACCCTCGTCGCCACCCTCGGCACTCTCGGCCGCGATCTCCTCGTAGTCTTGCTCCAACGCAGCCAGGTCCTCGCGCGCTTCCGTGAACTCACCCTCCTCCATGCCCTCGCCGACGTACCAGTGCACGAAGGCGCGCTTGCCGTACATGAGGTCGAACTTGGCGTCCATGCGGCTCAGCACGGACGCAATCGCGGTGGTGTTGCTCATCATGCACACGCTGCGCTGCACCTTGGCCAAGTCTCCGCCGGGCACCACCGCCGGCGGCTGGTTGTTGATGCCGACCTTGAAGGCGGTGGGGCACCAGTCCACGAACTGGATGGTGCGCTTGGATTTGATGCTAACGATGGACGCGTTCACGTCCTTGGGGACGACGTCGCCGCGGTACATGAGGCAGCAGGCCATGTACTTGCCGTGGCGCGGGTCGCACTTCACCATCATGTTGGCGGGCTCAAACACGCCGGAGGTGAGGCTGGGGACGTCCAGCTCCTCGTGGTACGCCTTCTCTGCCGGGATGACGGGTGCGTAGGAGCACAGCGGGAAGTGGATGCGCGGGTAGGGCACCAGGTTGGTTTGGAACTCCGTGAGGTCGACGTTCAGCTGGCCGTCGAACCGCAGCGAGGCCGTGATGCTGCTGACGCACTGCGCGATCAAACGGTTGAGGTTGGTGTACGTGGGGCGCTCGATGTCCAGGTTGCGCCGGCAGATGTCGTAGATGGCCTCGTTGTCGACCAGGAAGGCGACGTCACTGTGCTCGAGCATCGCGTGGGAGCACAGCACACTGTTGTACGGCTCCACCACCACGGTGGAGATCTGCGGCGACGGGTACACCGCAAACTCTGTCTTTGTCTTCTTGCCGTAGTCCTTATCCAGGTACTCCAGCAGCAACGACGTGAAGCCGGAGCCGGTGCCGCCGCCAAAGGAGTGGAACACCATGAAGCCCTGCAGCCCCGTGCAGTTGTCGGCCAGCTTCCGCGTGCGGTCCAGCACCAGGTCTACCACCTCGGTACCAATGGTGTAGTGGCCACGCGCGTAGTTGTTGGCGGCATCTTCCTTGCCGGAAATGAGCTGTTCGGGGTGGTACAGGCTGCGGTATGTGCCCGTTCGGATTTCATCGACGACGGTCGGCTCCAAATCCACCATCAACGCACGAGGCACAAACTTGCCGGCGCCTGTCAACACAGGAGGCACGACGCAACACACACCACACACATAGGGGACAGGTATGCGGGCAGGCAAGGGTAAGGTGGGCGGGGAGGGGAGTGAGAACCGCAGCTTCATTCATCCGGCCATGTCTGTTGGGCGGGAAAGGACAACACCGTGAACAACGCACCGGTCTCGGTGTAAAAGGTTTGGAAGGAGTCGTCATCAGCAATTTGGGCATCCTCAGGCATTTGTCCATCTGTGGTGGGCAGGGTGGGCACGCGCGACCGACGCATCAGGGTGAGGCAGTGCCAGCAGATGCAGCAGTGCGCCACGATGGTGATGTGATGACACACACAACGCTACTTGGCGCGCGCGGGTGGATCACACGGCATGAAGGCACGCTCACCTGGCCGAATCCCATGCTCCAAGCAAAACAGCTCCCAACAGGCGTTACCGACTTGGATACCGGCCTGACCGATGTGAATAATGATGATCTCACGCATGGTGTTGTGGTGGCGGTGTGTGCAGCGGCACTGCCCTCTTCAACAACGTTTCACGCGAGACGTGAGCGCACAGGCGCGCAAACAGACAAACCGGGTGGCGTGGACGACTGCAGAGTCACTCACACACCCGACGTCACACAAACCGTCCACACACGGGGTGGGGGCACTACGCAAAGATGCAGGCTGCGCGTGTTGGTGACTATTCGTTGACACGCGCATAACGACCACATCCAAAAGCTCTGCTGCTGCTGTGTTGATCGGTTCTCTCTAACGAAACTAGCATGCCAAATCGTGCACTAAATATGTGCCCCGATCAATAAAATACGTGTGTAAGATGAACAGTGCCCTGCCTTCTTGTGCTGCGCGAGTTTGCGGCTGCGTCGATCGTCGTCTCCTGAGGCTGACCGACAGTTTGACGGTGGAGCAGTTTGAACGGGGACACACGCAGCCGACACCTTCCGGTGCTCGGAGGTGGTTCCACTGAGTGCCATACGTCCAGTCGCGCTTTGCGCAGGGCGCGGAGGGGGCCAATTGGTGGGGTCGTGTGGGCGACGGTGATTGCGTTGTGCTGACGGCGGTGCACCTATTGCTTGTGGAACCCCGCGCGCCTCGCGACACGCTTTTGACCCTGTTTCGAGTCTGGGCGCTTTCTAGGTGGTGGCTCTCGCAGTCCCACTGCATTGAGGTGGCGCGCAGCGGGCTTGGCAGGGTGCGGCCAGCGATTTGCAGCCTGCATCCCTTGCTGCTGAGTTGAACACGCGTCAACCGCACGCACGTGGCACGAGTTGTGGGTGTGGTGGAAGGACCGCCAGCCTGTGGACGTGCAAGACCAGCTACGCGCGACTGAGGGTTGTAGCGGCAGGTTCGGGGCCTGGCAAAGCTCGTGGTGCAGCGCATCAGGTCACGTTCGCCGCGCACGGCTGAAGACTCACCGCCGCCGCGATGGACTCGTCCGATGAGGAGGGCGAGCTCTGCCCTGTGTGCGCGGAGAACATGAAACCCGACGACTTGCGGTTCCTGCCATGCCCGTGTGGGTTCCAGGTGTGCGTGTGGTGCTTCCACAAGATCCGAGAAACCGGCAACGGCCAGTGTCCTGCCTGCCGCACGCCGTACGACGACAGCAAGGTCCGGTTTCGCAACACACCCAAACGCGATGCGGGTGCCAAAACCGGCAGCGTTGACACGCGTGGCTCCGCGCGAGGATCGCGAGTGGCGGGCGCCAACCGTGGCAAGGGCGTTGTGCAGGGGCGTGGAAGCCGTGCCACCAAACCGTGCGTTTGCTATGTTTGCTGTGTGTGTGTGTGTGCGTGCGAGCGTGCGTGTGTGCGTGCGTGCGTGCGTGCACGGTGTTTGTGATGCGCTGGCAGCACGGGCGCATGTCACCGTTGGGTGTTGTGGTGGGCGCTTGGACGTGTGTCGTGCCTCCCGTTGCATCTTTGTCGTTTTGCTTGCGTTGGTGGTTTGGTGTGCTACTGGAAGGGGTGTGTGCTTTACCCGACACGCGCTGCACTTACTCACTGCGAAGTGCTGCCTCGACAGGACCATGGCCCGTGCGCATTCTGTTGGCAGCAAGGGCGCCGGGCGCGTAAAGTCAAAGCTGGACAGACGTGCCGCCATGGCTGGTGCGTTCGCGCTGTGCCGCGGTGCCGTGCGAGTTTGGTTTGCTCTAAGGTTGGCCGGGCTGATTTTTTGGATGTTCGAGCAGTCGCGAATCGCCGAAACTTGGCCAATGTCCGGGTTGTGCAACGCAACTTGGTGTATGTGGTGGGCCTTGCGCCCAGTGTTGCGAAGGAAGACGTGCGTGCTTGTGGCTGGCTTGCTGGCATCATGTGCGGTGACTGATTCGTTGATTCGTTCTTGATTGGCTGCTTGGTTCCTGGGTGCTGTTGCTTGGTTGCTTGACTGGGTCTGCAGACACTCAAAACGGACATGTACTTTGGTCAGTACGGCAAAATTGTGAAGATTGTGGTCAACCGACATCACGGTGGCGGCAACAGTGGCAAGCCGTCTGCGTCCGCGTATGTCACGTTTGCCAATGAAGACGGCGCGCGGTCATGCATCCGGGCTGTCGATGGATGTTCCTTGGCCGGTCGCACACTGCGGTACGCTACCGACCCTGTGGTTGTTGTCGCCTGTCGTTCCTCTCCCACTTGGTTGCTGTTGTGAACCCGTGTTTGTCGTGCGCGCCGTGTGTGTGTGCACGGACGCTGATTGTGGCTGGTGTGTTTCCGTTCTTGTTTTTGTTGTTGCTTTTTTGTTTTTGCTTTGTTTGCGCTTTTGCCTTGTTTCCCCCCCACAGGGCCTCGTTTGGCACGACCAAGTACTGCAACCAGTTCCTGCGGGGGCAGACGTGCACGAACCGTGACTGCCTGTACCTCCACAAGCTCGGCCAAGAGGACGCGAGCTTCACGAAGGAGGAAATGCAGAGCGGCCACACTGCGTTCCACGAACTCACACACCTGCAACCGGCAGCTGCTGCCGCTGCCGCTGCCGCTGCCGCCGCCGCCGCCGCGGCTGCCACACCTTCGTCCGCTGCCTCGTCTTCCTCCATGGACGCTGCGGCCGGTGGCAGTGCTGGTGCTGGTGCTGGTGCTGGTGGTGGCGCCGCTGCTGGCGGGTCGACCACCACCCCGGGTAGCAGCGCTGCGGTGTCGCGGGGCACCACCTCCGCTGCTACTGCTGCTGCCGCCTCAACGGCCGCGAGTGGCGGTGGCAACAACGTGTGGGCACAACGTGGACGCAAGTTGGCGGCCGTGAAAAAGCCACCGGCGTCCATTCGCCGCTCAGTATCGACGCCAGCTCACTTCGCCGGCTCGAGTGGTGGTGG
>Ga0213833_1002364_pt1 | contig 12207 bp, 16 predicted proteins | sample SWATP21_FD_160575 | JGI IMG/M metagenome (GOLD analysis project Ga0213833, IMG submission 160575) | Coastal seawater microbial communities from Marineland, Florida, United States - SWA TP2 #1 | ecosystem: Environmental > Aquatic > Marine > Coastal | place: USA: Florida | collected 2016-08-14
GGTGGGCAGTGCGTAACACTAGCAGGATCACATTGTCTTGTCCCACCGTCACCACCGTGTGTCTGTGCAGCAACGCCCACACACACGCACGCACGCACGCACGCACGCACGCACGCACGCACGCACACACCATGCAGTGCGCGCACGACACAGATTGGTGAGTTGCACTGACACGGTATGATCCGTCTCGTCGTGCACGTTTGCGCACGCCAGACAGCCAACGGCAATGCCAACGACAGCGACAACAACAACGACACCAACAACAACGACAACAACGACAACGACAACAACGACAACGACTACACTGTTAACCACGACACGACACGAGATGAGTGAATGTTCCCCGTCACCCGCCACGCACTTTCTCACTGTCCCACGCTGCTGCGCCACGGCGCGTTCCTCCGTAGAGTGCCGTCGGGGCCGGGTGTTGGGGGCCTTGGGAAGCAAGGTGCGCGGCGCCGTGTCACCCGCCACCGCTGCCACGCCAATGTGCTGCGGCGTGGCGTCCGCGAGGAGTGACATGACCGCGATGACACCCGCGGTGTTCACACCCGGAAACGCTGCGCATTCCATCATCCCACGCACACAGGCACACAGGCACGCAGGCACGCACATGGACATGGACGACACCACACACACACACCGGCACCACACCGCAGCCACCACACAGCCACAGCCAACACCGCAGCGCATTGTTGTTGTTGTTGTTGTTGTTGTTGTGAGGCGCGTGAAGAAAAGTGTGCGAGCGCACCAAGTACACCAACACCGAAACGCAAAACGCAAAACGCAAAACGCAAAACACGAGCACGCCCACGCACACTGAATGGCCGACCGGAGTGCAGTGGGCACGGGCCAAGCAGAGGAGGCACCCCCCACACCATAGTCTTTCATGTGTCTTGCATCGCCGTCCTCCACTCCACTCGACCCCGGCGTGCCTGCACCACCACCACCACCACCACCACCACCACCACCACCCGCGGCCGCGGCCGCCGCCGCTGCTGCTGCTGCCGCCTCCACCTCCGCCGCCGCTTCCGCATCGTCCATGCCCAGCTTCCGCAGGTGTGACAGGCGCTGCGCCGCGGTGCCTGCCTTGCCTGTGGTGGCGCGGCGGTGCAGCGTGCGCACCGTGGCAGCCGGGATGCACACCGCGTTGCGGCGCGCCTTGCGACGGGGCCGTGCATGGAACACGGTGTCCTCGCCAAACACCTCCCCGCGCGTCAGCTTGCGCAGCTCCGTCGTCACGTGCACGTCAGTGGCGGTGTTGGCCCACGCGTGGGACCCCACCGGCACCCTGTGCCGCTGCCGCGTCTTCACCGCCTTTTCCACGCGACACGCGCCCTTGAACACGACGTACAGGCCGTCGGTGGGGTCGCCTTGCCGGAACACCGTCTCCCCGGGGGGCAGCTCGCGCTCCTCCATGTAGTGCGCCACGTGCACCAGGCGCGTCACGCCCCCCAGGCACCGGAACACCGGCACGGACTCCTGCAGGAACTTGGCCACGCGCTGCAGCCGGCGCGCGCGGTCCTGGCGCAGGATGGCCTCGAAGGTTTGAAAGCTGAGGGACACGACGTCCACGCCGGCGCTGGCCTCGCGGTTGTCGGTGCTCATCGGCTCCGCAAAGGGCACGTACTCGGGTCCGGCGCGGATGAGCGAGTACCGTCGGCGGCGGGCGCGGCCGCGGCGAGTGCGACCCACACTGCTGCGGCGGGATGTCCCAGCTTGTGACGCCGATGCAGCTGACGGCTGTGCGCGCCCCACTTGCGACTGTCGCTGTGCCTGTTGTTGTTGTTGTTGTTGTTGCGGCAGTGTCGCTGCGGCAACAGCAGCGGCGGCGGCTGCGGCAGCATCTTGGGGCAGTGCTGGGGAGGGGCACGTTGGCGCGACGGCGCGAGCGGGGAGTTGGCGACAGATGGTGTGCTGGCCGTCCACGGCGCGACGAACGTCGCCCACGATGGCACTCATGCGGCGCCCCAGGTGCTTGCGTTTCGCGGCGAGTTCCCCGTGCAGCAGGTTCCACCACTTGGTGAAGCCGAACATCTCGCCCACCGGCATGACGGTGGACCGAGACGGCGGGTCGCCGGCCATCACCACGCGCAGCTTGCCGAACAGCACGATGTACAGCGTCTCCTTCCGCTCTTCAAGCCGCTCCCCAGGCTCCAGGTGGTGCAGCAGCAGGCAACGCGTCAAGGTGCGCACCTCCTTGTCGCCCAGGTCTTCAAACCCAGCGCCCAGCCCCCGCAGCCAGGTCATCAGCGTCTTCATTTCGCTGGGGCCGCGCGACGCGTGGGCCGTGATCAACGCGTCGCGCACAAACACCGGCCCGCCGTTGTCACGCTGCCGCATGAGGTCCACAAAGTCGGGGCGGGTGCGCAGCCAGTCCGGGATCAGGGTGGACGGCGAAGCGGCCGACCCGTCGGCTGTAGGGTTGGCGCCCCGTGGCGGGGTGCTGCCGTCCGCGCCCGGCGAGCGCCGGCTGGCGGGGCTGCTGGCGGCGGGGCTCGAGTGGCGCGCATGCGGCTTGGAACGGATGGGCGAGATGGCGATGCTGTTGTTGTTGTTGTTGTTGTTGTTGTGGTTGTGGTTGTGGTTGTGGTTGCTGTGCGCGTTGGAACCCAGGCTGTGGTGACGGGCAGCAACCCCCAGCCGCGCGCCGCCCCCGCCCGACCCTTGCAGCGCCAGGACCCGACGCACACTTCTTCCCTTGTGAAAACGGCTCATGGGTGGAGCGAACACGTGACGCGCAGCATGCCCAAGCTGGTACACGAGGGTGGGGATACGTGACGCGCGTCCACGTGCGCACGTCACGCGTGGAGAACGGACACTACTCGGATGAGTGTCGTGCCGGGCCCTCCAGTACTCTGCACACCCAAGCCGGTTGCCTGTGCTGGAACGGTGGACCACTCGCGCTAAGCAGCTCTCTGGAACGAGCACCCACAGCCTTTCGCCGCCTTGCCAGCAGTTTTGCACTGCCAGTGCAAAGCCCCGAGCAGCGAGAGCAACAGCAACATTCGGAGGATAAATCAATCAAACACATGTTAGATTCGTTATGGCAGTTGACGCGGGTTTCGGCCCCAAGTGGCAGCTGCACCCCAATCCCAGCACATTCAGCTTCCGCACCACATTGTCACAATGGCGGGCGTACTCACACAATCGTACGTGTGTGGTGTGATTCAATGCTACATTGTGGCCGGCGAATGCCGGCAGGAGGTGGTACCTGGGGACTGTTGAGTGGCTGCGCAGCTGACGGTTGGTGGCTGTGTCACACAGCGAGGTGAATGCCATCCGGGAGACAATGCCGGGCTACTCGTTTGAAACGCTGCAGTACATTGTGGACACGTTCCAACGCTTGGATGCCGACAAGAGTGGGGCTGTGGACTCGAAGTGCGTCGTGTGTGGGATGCGTGGTTGTCACTCGCCTCGCCTCGCCTCACATGCATTGATTGCTCTGCAGCGAGCTCGGTGGACTGCTTGCCGGATTGGGTGTTGAGGCCACGCCCGATCAAATCGGTGCTTTCGTGCGCGAATGCGATGTGAATCGCGACGGGCAGATTGGGCGCAGCGAGTTTATTTCTGTACGCGTCCCCCCGGACAGCTTCACGGTCGTTTGCTCACGGTGTCATTGTGTGGCCCTTTCGTCGTGCGACTGCAGGTGTTGTACCGTCGCATGGTGGAGAACGAACGCCGTGCGTGGGTGTGTGCTTTGTGTGTGTGTGTGTGTGTCTCGGCGACCACTCCCGTGCACGCATGCTAAACCGCGCCTTGCCACCACATTGTGCTGAACTGTGCGCTGCGTCATGAGCAGGCAAGTGCATGGGTGAACAACGCGTGTGGAAGTTTGAGAACCCTGGCAAAGTGAAGATGATCACTCGTTGTGTATCTACGTGCTTGGGGTTCGTCCAACTCTGCTTGGCCATCTACGCGATGGCAGTGTTCACGAAGAGCCAAGGCAACGTGGCAGACACCATCAGCACGTGGGAACTGGTGCGTCCGTGCGCTTTGGCACCCTTGGCTTTGGCATGTGCGCTCGTTGCTGACGTGCAGCTTGTGTTGTTGCTGTTGGTGGTGGTGGTATGGTTGTGTGTTTGAACAGGTACCCGTCACGGAGTTTGCCATGGTCAACTCAACCACCGCTTGCCCAGGCTCCACTACCGACTGGACTGGCTATCCTGTATTCCCTGGTACGCCCACCGTCCCTGTTGCATAGTTTAGCACTGTGATATGATGCCAGGTGTGTCGATGACGTTGGTTGTTTTGACTGCCGTGGTTACAGGCGTCGATGTTCGGTGTGACTGCACTGCGGTGTGCCCTACGAACACGACTTCCGGTGCGTGCAGCGCGGACGAAAAGAGCGAGGGCTGTGTCAGCGTGGAACACTCGTGCACGGGGAGTGGATCCAATGAAACATGCTCGTTCAACTGCAACTGCGCAAACCGCGTATGCATTACGACCGGTTCATCTTGCACCAGCTCGCAGCTGTCTCGCGGATGCACCACCAAGGCGGCAGTTCCCAAAACGGATCTGAAGGTGTTTGCTGGAAAGAAGGTACGACAAGGCGGCAAGCAGCTGTTCCTCAATTTGACCAACAACAGCTTGTGACTGCTGACGTGACATATGTACATTGTGCATGACCCGGTTGTGGCGACAGTTGTGCATGCAACGCCAGGGCTTCAATGCGGCCGAGCGTGCCACGAAGGCTGCCAACAAGGAAGGACAGTGTCTCACGGGATACACCAGCACCTGTGGTGCCAATGGTTCCTCGCTCACGGTGGCATGCTTTCCCAATTCTGCCCAGTGCCCGGTTGCCTCCATTGGCCTCCAACTGTCTCCCTTCGTTGTGACAAAGAGCCGCGACATCGGAGTGGTGCGTGCAGGTGCTTGTTTCTGCATTGCGGCATGCATGCATGCATGCATGTGTGTGTGTGTGTGTGTGTGTGTGTGTGTACGCGAGAGAGAGAAACGGTGACGGACTTCCTGTGTTGCTGTGCCCCGCAGACCCTTCCTGTCACTGCCATCCAATCTGCCGTGCGACCGACTGTCTCCACTCTTCAATCCGCTTGGACTGCCGGTGCTGATGTGTCGGGCGAGGTGCGCACCCATGACGCAGTGTTGGTGTGGCATGCAGTTTGTTGCACGTGTGTGAACACGTCTTTTTTGGTTTGTTTTTTGTTTGGTTTGCATCTGGTGTGGCTTTATGTCTTCTTTCTTGTGTGTCGTCCACGACAACAGCGGTTTTTCACGGGAGACTACTCTGTGTTCCTCACGGAAACCGAGGCGGATGTGTACGCTGCGAACGGTGTGCCCACCGACCTTGCCACCAACACCACATACGGGATTGGATACCAAAACGAAATTGGGTGGGCCAACGACTGCCGTGCCAGCCGCCAAGACCTGATCGACATGTCGCCTTCCCTCGACAAGCTGTCTTTGATGCTCACGTTGACGCTGGTGCGTAACTCCTTCCCAACAAGGGTCGCTGTCGTACACGTATCCTCCCACACTACGGCCGCCCCTCGCTCTTTCTCACCGTTCCCTTCCAACCACTCACTCTCACACACTCGTGTGCTGGCGCATCCATCTGCTTGTTGTCGTGGCGCTGGTTCTTCTTGATCGTGTTTTGCAATTGTTGCTCCCTTATGTTCTTCGCGGACCAGACCTTCGTTATCCTCGATTTCTTGTGGAGCATGGGGGAGATGTGCACGATCGCGGACAGCAAGGAGCTGAAGTGGCTGGCACTGCGCTCGTGCTGCGACGTGTTGTGCTACGGTGCCAACTTGCCCGTCATCATCATTTCCATGGCGGCTGGCGCCACCGTGTCTGCCGTCACCAACGACATCGCAAGCTGTGCGCAGTCGGCGGAGCTGGAAGACTCTTTCAAGGAGATCTCCAAGAAGGCAGCACAAGTGGCAGGTGCGAGTCTGATGCTACTGGTCCCGTGGGGCATTCGTGCTCATTTTGCTTTTTGTTGTGCTTCCTTTTCTCAGGGACAAACTTGGCACTGGTGATCTTCAAGGGCTTGAAGATGATCTTGATGTCCGCCCTTGTTCAGTACGGCATCTGGCTGGCGGTGCGTTGGGCGTGCGGCAAGAAGCGCGCGAAGAACACACTCGTGCTCGCCATCAAGTTCCACGATGGCGATGAAACGTCTGGTCGAATGAACCCCGTGCAAACGGCGTAGTCGTGCCCCAAGTTAGTGTCAACGGGGTGCGGCTTGTGTTGTGTCGCATCGCAGTAGCAACCGGGCGTCTGTGTTTGGAGTTATCCGCCCTGTCGAGCGTGGTGTGCGTTCAAAAAACAAAGGGCTTGGAAGTGTGGATGTGAAAACATGCAGCAGCAGCAGCAGCAGCAGCAGCAGCATGGTGCTGCGTGGTGCTGGTGGTTGTTTCACCAACGACGGCAAGGGTTGAAGGCGAGACGCGGTTTCAAAGTGAACATTGTCGTATTGGCGTCCCCCACAACCCAACCGTGTTGATGTCTTTGACATGCTGGTATGCTTCAGACCCGCACACTACATATCAACAGGCCATGCATAGCTATACACGATCCACTCCAGCTCACCGCTCTTGCGCTCTCGACCTTCTGTCAGACCAAGAACCTCACCAAGATCCGGCAGTGTGTGCGGAAGGTAGCCCTCACTGCGTGCGTGCATCGATCGTGCGTGCATCGATCGTGTACAACAAACGGCACACGCGTGAACACCCAACGCCTATCGCCACGGCGCAGTGCTCATTTCCCCCGTGCACGATGGACGTACGAATTGGTGAAGTGCCACACATGCACGCGCTCTTCCTTGTGACCTTCCTTGTTGGTCTCCAGTACGTCGAACTTGACACAGATGGTGGGGAACACCTTTAGCTGGAACAGACCCACAAGACAAGCACACAACATGGGCAGTGTTTGAGTCAACGAAAGACACGTACCGCGCCCCCGCGCGCATCCCAAGGCACACACACACACACACACACACACACACACACACAGTGGCACAGCTGCATGAACACACGTTGTTGGTGGCTCCGAAGTTTGACAGTCCAGACACACGAGCGAACGGCGCGTTGACGATGCTGGCGTCCACGACCTCCAGGTCCACATGGGGTGCCCCGTGCTTGGCGGTCATCGTGCCAATGGATGTCGCACAATCGAGCAGACACATGTGGCGCAGGGCCGCATAGTTTCCGTCGCGCACATGGCGCTGCACAACATCAAATGCCTGGGAATGCCAACCACAAACAATCACACGCAGGCGCGTTTCACACAGCAGACGTAAACAAGAAGCGGGAAGCACACCGCGGATGCACACTCCCGCGCCGGCAGCCTTGGATGCCCTCGCGGCACCACACCACTGCATCCATCTTCATGCCAGTGCACTCCACACACCACACGCCGGCACCCGTGCCTGCCACGCGAACACCCACCTGCTTTGCGCCGTCCAGAAAGTCTGGCGCCGAAAAGCTAGGGTCGAGGGTGGGAAGGAACATGTGCAGCATGAAGGTCGTCCACACCCTGGAGGGCTCCACCTTGTCCAAGAAGTCAGGGTGCACACGGGCATCTTCAGGCAGCGACTCCCCAGACACACACGCAAACGTGTCGCCGAGAGAAGGTCCCTCCGGCTCATCCGTGTGCTCTTCCACCGGTTCCTTGTCACCACCACCACCACCACCACCATCACCATCACCACCATCACCACCTCTGGCACCGCCATCCTGGTCCTCCGAGCTTCCACTGGACTTGGGTGTGTCTACTGCGGCACTGGTGCCCTTGCTGTCAGTGCTGTCACTTGAAGTGGGTGGCGTTTCAGACGTCACAGCAGTGTTGTTGGTGGTGCTGTGTCCGTCTGCGTGAATACCACCCACAACAACGAGTGCGCAGACAACACCACCTGCCGTCACCAACGAGACAGCACGAATCCAGAAGCACCATTACCACGTACCAGTGCCATGGGAGTCGCCGGTACCATCTGTGGCTGCACCTTCCCCACCTCCGGAAGACTTGCTGAATCGGACGGCAGTCGTCGACAATGGTGCCGTGCTATTGATGCCACCACACGTAAAGCAGCTCCCCGCGTTCGCGCCACAACTCCGCAGGGCCACGGCACTGCATGGTCCTCTCGCCCTGCGCAAGGCCGCCAGGACTCCAACCGTGGTACGCCTCATGTTGATCGAGTGCAGGCACCACCGCTGCAGCCGGCACGTCACACGATATGGTGGAGCTTAGCGGGGATACCCACCACAAATATTCGTAATTTATTTTTCACTAGAAAAAGGCGACACAGTTTTTGTTGGCAAAGACGAAAGCAGCGACGTCGTTCATTGATCGAGATCGGGCTTGGCCACCAGCCCGCGATCACCACACCATGGCTATGGAAGCCCAGCAAGCGAGTCCTAGAGACGTCGAGCTTTCAAACCGCGAGGGTGGTGTGTTGCTTTCCACACAAGGCAGCCAAGACAGCGCTGGCGATGGTGACTTCGCCGCGCCTCCCGCACGCCGCAGCCAGAAGTGGGTGATTGCCGCGACCATCCTGGGTCTGTGTGTCGTCACGGCCGCTGTGGGTGCCACGGTGTTCTTCACATCGCGTACCTCTTCCGCAATTACAGTGCCGGAGGTTCGTCTGAGGGCTTTGGTTGCGTGTTTACTGAGCGTTGGTCGCCACCTGGGAACTCGTGTTGGTTGGGTGCCGCGCGGGTTTTGAGAACGTCGAACTTCTGCCGCCCTTGTGCTTACTGCCGCGCGATGCCCTTCGTACTGTGTGCCTGCAGAAATTTCAAGCCCAGTTCAGCGTGAAGGACATCCACTCCATCCACCCCTTCAGCTACACCGGTCGCATGTCCAAGCACAACGACGCGGACGGGAACTGGCAGTTGGAGATCAAGATTGAGAACATCGACCCGGCGACTGGACACCGCCACGTCATGTCCATCATCGACCGTCGTGCGTACTTCGAGGAGTTCGCGGACGAGGCAGCCACGACGCCTTTGCACACGTCGTGCTACCCGAAGGACCGCGTTCCTCCCATCAACGACATCGACGACGTGCTGCAAGCCGCCGTGGCCGTGCCGGAGGGTGCTGTTGTGGCGGAGGCCGTCACGGGCGCGTGCCACGATGCTGACGGAGAGAAGTTTGCGCTGGTGTGGGGCGGCGACTTGGGGGGCCAGAAGGCCAACCAGTACTACTACTGCCAAACCAGCGGCGGTGCGCACCAGCTCATCGGCAAGGAGTTTGTGGCCACCGTGTTTGACGTGGACGCCACGCCCAGTGAGACCTCTCTGGGCCTCACCGTCCCCACCAACCTCACCTCGGGTCAACCCCTGGACTGCCCCGTGCTGCCCGACGACATCAGCGCTCTGGGGGACTGGCAGTCCACCCGTCGGCGCCTCGGCGCTCCCGCCATCCCCGCGAAGAAGCGTTCCAAGGCGCGTCGCACACCGGGAGCGAATGTGGAGTGCTGGTTCGTGCATGGCAGCGGCCCCTCATCAGACTTGGCGTCGTCCACCTCGTTCTCTGACTACTGGGGTAACGTGGAGAACTGGTACGTCAGGGTGACTGCCTGTCCCGTCCCGTGTGAGTGTGATTTCGTGCGTTTGTTGACCCCCTGACCGTGGTGTGGTTGGTTCGTGCCAATAGGGTTGGTGATGACTGTGACTCGGTTCATTTCTTGCGCCGTGATTACACCTCCAAGTCATGGGACGATTACCTCGTGACGCAGGACTTTTGCTCGGCTGTGGCTTCCTCAGGCACCAGCGTTGCGGACCGCATCATCTTTTCTCATGGCTTCGGTTCTCTGGTCGTTGGCCATGCGTTTTCCTCGCTTGCCTGCACACTGGAAAGTTCTTCTGACTGGTATGCCATCAGTGTACGTACCACTCCGCACCTTCTGCGTTGCTCTGTCCGTGCGTGTGCGCGCGTGTGTGCTTTATGTCACACGTGGCCGTGGTTGTGTATCCAACAGACTCCCTGGGCGGGTTCAGCAGCCGCTGACGACGCCTCCACGCTGTGCTCCACCTACGCGTCATCTCTTGACGACATAGCGCCTTCCATCGGCATGTGCAGTGGCACTTCTCCGAGCACAGCCATGCTGTCGCTCGACCCCGACTACTCGCCCGTGAGCACCACCTTCGGGACAGTGGCTTCGTTTGCGGCCTCGAACCTCGAGGGATCCATGTGCGGCTCGTTCTCCCTGGGTATGATGACCGGTGCTGGTGATCAGCTCCCCGTGGTGGACTCCTTGATCACATTCGGTGGCATGAACGACGGCTTCATGTCGTTGGCCAACTGCAAGAACGGGCAGTCATTCCAGGCTGGAGCGTACGTGCATGCGCGGCAGTTTTCGCGTGGTCGCGGCTCGGGCTCACGTTCGCCTCTTCCCCCTTCACTTCCCTGCCCTTCACTTGTATTCCCTTCACTTCCCTTCACTTCCCTTCCCTTCACTTCCCTTCCCTTCAGGTCACATGACTTCTATGCGTCTGGCAACAACTTCTTGGATACCACCTGCCGCTACGGAAATGCCTGGTTTGATGTGTTCCTGCTTGCGTCTCCGTGCAGTTGGTACTCGCATGTTTCGTCGTAAATGGTCGTGTCGGTTGTCGATGTGTGTTTTAGCCATCTCAAAGACATCATAATCATGAAATTGGCGAGCTGTGATGCTCATTTCCCACACTCGCAGGTTTTCGCGCGAGTATTTTTTTCGGACACTTTGTTGCACGCAGCCCCACATCAGCAGCCCACGCTCCTAGACTCACAAGATGTCTGACTCTTCCAGGTAGGAATACGAGTTTGCATCGTCGCAGCAGAATGCACTCAACAGTGGCATGTGTGCGGGTGGGGTGAGTGCAGCGACGATGACATTCCTGTCGCTGAGTTGTTGAAGCAAAAAAAGGCGACTCCAAAGCAAGCGGAAGTCGATTCTGATAGCTCGAGGTGAGTGGTGGTGGCTACAGCAAACAACACAGTACCACGCTTGGCTATGGACCGTGACGAGTGCTGGATGGCTGGTTTTTGGCAGCGACGACGAGATGGCATTGTCTGCGTTGCTGGCAAAGACAAAAAAACAGAAGAAGAAAGCTGCACCGAAGCGAAAGACTCCCACAAAGAAACCAAAGGCTAAGGCCAAGAGTGCACCTCGAAAGTCACAGGCAAAGAAGACAAAGACGAAGGCCAAGGCCAAGTCGCCTGCAAACAAGAAGCAGCGAACAGGCAGCAAGGTGAGTTGCAGGTGGTGCGCAAGCGAGACCGCATGCCCACCCACATTGTGACGTCTTCGTGCCTGCTCGTGTGCAGACGCATCGCTCCATCAACAGCAGCAGTGGTTTGAAAGAGCAAGCCGTTGCCGCGATTTTGAGCAGGTCTGTGGTTTTCGTACACTGGGACCTGTGGGGCTTTTCATTGTGTGACGTTTGTTGTGCCGTCGGTGATGTCGGTGATGTCGCACAGGTGGAGATACTGCATGACCTGGCCACCACCAGAGTTCGCAGAGAGCAAGCTAGCAACTGAGGTGCGCGTGCTCTACACTGCGTTGCGCGCGCGGGGACGTTCTTCCCCTGCCGCCTTTCCTTTTGTGGCCCGCGATGGTTGTGGTGTGGCTTTGGTGCGTTGTGTCCCGACCCTCACCAGCTTTGCATGCACGTGCGCTGCTTGAACAGCCTCCAAGTGAGGATTGGGTGTCCATGCCCGGCTTCATTGGAGTGTTTGTTGGAGTGATGGTGCGTGTCACGGTGTGTTTACATGTGATCCCTCCTCGTCGGCTCACGTTCAGGGTTGCTCGTGACACTATGGTTTGGGAGCAGAACGACGCCACGGGGAAGGTGCTGGACCATCGCCCTGTAGGTGGCCGACCTTCGTTCAATGAATTAATCAAGCGGCCGTCCACAGATCTCAAACAGATGTGGAAGGATGTACGTTCTCGCGCTGACCGCACCCACCCGCCACACATGCGATGCGGCGCCCTGGAAGACGTTTCATCACGCGCACCCCATGTACATGTGTTGATTGGCGTGGCGTGGTGTGGCCCACATGGCTCGCAGGGCATCACCAAACAAATGGAAGATTTGATTCAGCATGAAGGCGAGGACGCGCCCCTGCTGGTATCCCTGCGTGCGGAACTCAAGGAGGTGCGTGCCAGCCAGCCAGCCGTGTGATGATGATATCACCGTGTGCGGGGCAACAAACAAGCCACTCGGCTCACGGGCGCCACGGCATCGTACGGTTTTCGTTGTG